>Ga0114938_1002936_pt1 | contig 10379 bp, 7 predicted proteins | sample AshMeaBigSpring_FD_88675 | JGI IMG/M metagenome (GOLD analysis project Ga0114938, IMG submission 88675) | Groundwater microbial communities from Big Spring, Nevada to study Microbial Dark Matter (Phase II) - Ash Meadows Big Spring | ecosystem: Environmental > Aquatic > Deep subsurface >...
AGAGGTCAGCTCCGCGTAGCCCTGGGCCGAGAAGTTCATGTTGGTGATGGGGTCCGTGTAGTGGTTGTCCTGGCCGGCCGAGTTGACGACCAGCTGCGGCTTGAAATCATCCAGGATCGGGCGAACGGTGTTGCGGATGACGTGCAGAAAGCCCTCTTCGCCGGTGTGGGGGGGCAGCGGGATGTTGAGGGTGGTGCCCACGGCGTTCGGCCCGCCCAGTTCGCCGGGAAACCCGCTGCCGGGGTAAAGGGTGCGGCCGTCCTGGTGCAGGGAGATGAACAGCGTGTCGGGATCGTGCCAGTAGATGTCCTGGGTGCCGTCGCCGTGGTGGCAGTCCGTGTCCACGATGGCCACCCGGTCCACGCCGTACTTGCGCCGCAGGAACTCGATCATCACGGCCTCGATGTTGATGTTGCAGAAGCCGCGCGCCCCGTGAGCGACCCGCATGGCATGGTGGCCGGGAGGCCGCACCAGCGCAAACCCCTTGTCGACCTGCCGGTCGAGCACCGCCATGCCGACCGTCTTGGCCCCGCCGGCGCTGATGAAATGGGACTCGGTGGCGATGCTCCAGGCATCGGGCACGCAGAAATGGACGCGCTGGATATCGGCCAAAACCACGGGGTCCGGCTTGAGCTCGACGACCCCCTCGATGTCGAACAAGCCTTCTTCGAGGACCTGGTCCTGAGTGTAGAGCAGCCGCTCCTCGCGTTCGGGGTGGCTCGCGCTGATGGCCCAGTCGTAGGCCGGGAAGAACACCAAGCCGACTTTATTGTTGGCGCGCAGCATTGTCCTTTGTCCTATGCGCTCTGCCCGGCGCCTTCCGCGAGGCTTCGGAGCAGGCTGTCATAGCCGTGGATGAGCCCCGGCTTGACCTGCACCCGTACGCGGATGTTTCGGCCGGAGGTCGTGAACCCCCGCACCATGTTGAACTGCTGGCATTCCACCACTTCCATCTCCAGGCAGTCGGCGTTGGCGCCGCGCGCTATCGCCTTGGCACGCAGCAGTTCCATCGCCTGGGACGTGGCGGCCTCCAGGCTGTAGTCAGCGGGAACGGGCTGCTGAAACTTCTCCTCCGGGGCGCTCGCCACCCGCTGTTCCGTGTCCGCAAAAAAACCGACCTCGCAGGTGGTTCGCGCCAGGGCGGCGCCGATGGCGTTGGCGACCTGCCATCGCGGCACGACCCGGACCTGCATGGCTGTCGCTCGCTGAAGATGTCTGGCGAAATAGGGGGCCGGACCCCCGAGAACCAGGATCGTGCGCGGCCGCACCTGGTAGCCTTCCTTGAGTTCGTGCAGCGTGTAGACGGGCTTGCCGTTGACGTGCGCCGTGAGCCGTCCGGCGGCCGCCAGCATCGACCGACAGGCGGTTTCGACCACCTCGCCGGCAAGGGCCTCGATCGGGGTTCCCATCCGGTCCGCCAATCGTGCAAGGCCCGCGCGGGCGCGTTCGCGATCTTCGTGGGGCATGTCGCCCATCACTGCCAGGGCATCGGTGGGAGTGGGGATATCTCCGCCGAAGAGCATCGCCGGGCCCTTGCGGTCCGGACCGACGGTCAGGCGGCCCTCCCGGAAACGCACGGCGCTGTCCCCGCCCATGCCAATCGAGAGGGTCTCCAGAGAACGGATCAGCGTTCGGTAGGGGCCGATGGCGATGCCGTGCGGGTCGAGCACCGGCGCGCGGCCGATCAGGACCGCCAGGTCGGTGGTCGTTCCGCCGATGTCCATCACGATGGCGTCTTCCTCCCCGGCGGCCATGGCAACGGCCCCCATGACGCTCGCTGCCGGTCCGGAGAGTATGGTCTGGGCCGGATACTCGATCGAAGCCTCCAGCTTCATGTTGCCGCCGTCCGCCTTGAGCAGGCGCAGAGGCAGCCGCAAGCCCTTGGCGTTCAGGCTGTTCAGGACGGCATCGAAAAAGGACTTGTGGATGGGATAGACGGCCGCGTTCAGATAAGTGGTGGCGATGCGGCGGGCGAAATTCAGACTGCCGGACACGCGGTGTCCCAGAAAGACTTTATCGAAGGAATTCCCCAGCAGCCCCCCGATCCGGGTTTCGTGGGCGGGGTTGCGGACCGAGAATTTCCCGACGACCCCGACCTGCCGGATCCCGTTTTTCCGAAAGCCCTCGGCGGCCGCCCGGATCTCCTCCGGCAGGATCGGCTCGACCTCGCGGCCGCGGTGGTCGATGGAGCCTTTCACGCAGACGTAATGGGGGTTGGTGCGGAAATGCTCGGGATCGATCCCGGGACCGCCGGAGACGATCATGCCCACGGCGGGGATGGTGTTCTGGATGATGGCGTTGGTCGTCAGCGTGGTGCTGAGAACGATGCGCCGGATGGCGGCGGCATCCACGCCTGCAGTGACCGCGTCCAGACCTTTCAGGACCGAGCGGAAGAGATCCGAGGCGTCGGTCGTCACTTTGGCCTCCCGCAACAGGCCGCTGTCGTCCAGCAGAACGACATCCGTGTGAGTGCCGCCGACGTCCAGGCCGATGATCATGCCGCCTTCCCGGTTGTTTTTTTGGGGCGCTTCCATTAGAGAAGTAGCGGAAATAGCTATCGATGTCAACGGCACGGGCCCGGCGCGGGCCAGGGGGTGAAGGCATGATCGGGAAAACCATCGATGAACTGGCGGTGGGCGACAGCGCCCAGTTCTCCAAAACGGTCACCGAAACGGACATCTACCTGTATGCCGGGATCACGGGCGATTTCAATCCCGCGCATGTCGACGAGGAGTATGCCCGCAAGACGTATTTCGGGACGCGCATCGCCCATGGCATGCTGTCCGCGGGCTTCATCTCGGCGGTGCTGGGAACGCGGCTGCCGGGCCCGGGAGCGATTTACCTGCGCCAGGAACTGACCTTCCTGGGCGCGGTCAAGATCGGCGACACCATCACCGCGCGGGTCGAGGTGACCGAGATCGACTCCGCCAAGGGCCGCGTCAAGCTGCTGACCACCTGCGACAACCAGGAAGGCAAGCGGGTGCTCACCGGCGAAGCCGTGGTCAGCCCGCCGCGGCCGCCCAAGAAGCCGGCCTGAAAACCGAAGATCCGGAACCACGCTGTCTTTGCTCCGCGGTCGCCGATGCCCGCTGTTTGCCGTGGGAGCGGCATCCTGCCGCGATCAAGAGGCGTCAGGGAATCTGGAGAGCGCGTGTGTATCTGCAGATGTTAAGGGTCTCGTAGAGGATAACTCTTTTCTTCTCGCCAGATCTCCAAAATGGTTTGATCGTCGGCAGCGGGTGCGCCTTCCTGCCAAAGGCCCACTGATTCCAGGACGGTTTTACCAAATGGCGGCCCTTTCGAATCTGTTACGATATTCTTCAAGCGCTCGCTGCCGAACAGCTCCAGATTTTTATCCCGCGCCTCAATGATCCCATCCGAGTAAAAAAGAATCGACTCCCCGGGAGAAAGCAGGATTTCATTTTTCTCGTATCGTGTGTCAGGCGAAACTCCCAGAGCCATCCCCCTTGCGGAAACCGTTAGATGTGCGCCGCTTTCACAAAGCCACAGCGGCGGCAAATGGCCCCCGAGCACGATTTGCAGCTTCCCGGAACGCGGCCAGTACCGTCCGAGGACGATCGTTACGAAAAACCCCTCCTCGGATATCAACTGGTGCGTGCTCGCATTGATGGTGCCGAGCAAGGTGTCTATTTCGTTCTGCTGCTGGGCTTCGATCCGGATTTTGGTCGACAACGCCGCCATGATCAACGCAGCGGCGACGCCTTTGTCCGAAACATCCGCGACATAAACCAGCACACTGGCGTCCGGGAGCATTATGACATCGTAAAAATCCCCTCCGACATAGGCGGCCGGAACCGATATCGCCCAGACATGGCTGCCGGCTTCCAGTTCCGGGATCTTGGGCCAGAACAGGGATTGAATCTTGGTCGCCGTCTCGAGTTGAAACTTCAACTGCACTGACTGCTCACGAACTTTGTCGTGCAATTCTTTTATCCGGAGCATCGACTTGACCCTGGAGACCAGGGCTCTGTGATCCAGGGGTTTGGTCAGGTATTCATCTCCACCCGCTTCGAGCCCGGCTACGATATCCTTTGATTCCGATTTGGCGGTGACCATGATGATCGGCATAAACGGCAGGGAGGTGTCTGATTTGATGCGGCGGCAGACCGAAATGCCGTCCATCCTCGGCATCATGATGTCGAGGAGAATCAAGTCCGGCAAATGCTCCCTGGCCATCCGGAGCCCCGCCTCGCCGTCCGTGGCGGTGATGATGCCATAATTGCTGGCAGCCAGGCGCGTCTGCAAGATTTCCACATTCGTCGGGTTGTCATCCACGATCAGGATGAGGGGGGGTGACTTCATGTTTGACCCTGTTTTGTCCTCACGCGAGATGGTCCCGGATCTTCGATAGGACATCGCGCGGACTGAAGGGCTTCGCCAGGTAAGCGTCGCAACCGGCCTCAAACGCTTTCACGTCATCCCCGCTCAGCGCGTACGAGGTCACCGCGATAATCGGGATTTTCCGGGTTTCCGATTTCGCCTTGATTCGCCGCGTTGCTTCGTAGCCGTCGATGCCGGGCAACTGGATGTCCATAAGGATCAAGTCCGGACGGCAGGTCTCAGCCGCGCTCACCCCATCGACCCCGTTTTCCGCCTCGATCACCTCGTAGCCCTTGCTCGTGAGGAGGTCCCGCAGAATGCGCCGATTGTCCTCATGGTCCTCGATCATCAGAATGCGCTTGCCCATGTCACCCCCGCGGTCGTTTGGCTCGAAATGGAACCGTAAACGAGAAACTGGACCCCTTCCCGGGGGTGGAGTCCGCCCAGATGCGACCACCGTGCATCTCGACAATGCGCTTGGAAATGGAGAGCCCCAGGCCCGTGCCGCCCTTCTTCCGTGTGCTGGCGTTGTCCACTTGGTGGAACTCTTCGAAGATCTTCGCCCGATCGGGCGGGGGGATGCCGGGCCCCGTGTCCGATACCACCACCAGAAAATCGTCGTCGAGGGCCTTGACCTCGATATCGACTCCGCCGGTCTCGGTGAACTTGATCGCGTTGCCGACGAGATTCAGGAGCACCTGATTGAGGCGCCGCTCATCCCCGTAGCCCGTGGGCAGGTCCGGGACGACGGCGGTTTTCAACGCCAGCCCCTTTTCGGCCGCCAGCGCCTCCACCCCCGTGAAGACCGTTTGCACCACCTCCTGCATTGAGTACTCGTTCAGCGAAAGCGTCAGTTGCCCGGCTTCGATCTTGGACAGGTCGAGGACGTCGTTGATCAGGGCGAGGAGATGCCTCCCGCTCGCCTCCAGGCGCGACAGCACCTCGCGCACCTTGTCGGACACCTCCCCGTAGATGTTGTCCAGAATCAGCTCCGTGTAGCCCAGGATCGCGTTCAGAGGGGTCCGGAGTTCATGGCTCATGTTCGCCAGGAACTGGGACTTGTGCTTGCCGGCGATCTCCAGCTCTATCCTCTTCTGCTCCACCTCGCGGAAGAGCCTTGCGTTCTCAATGGACAAAACAGACTGGGTGGTAAACGTCTGGAGCAGGTTCACCGCCTCGGGTGAAAACTCTCCGGGCTCCCGGCGCCAGACGACCAAACCGCCTATGATCCGCTCCTCTCTCAGCAGCGGCAGCGCCAAAAGCGAACGATAGCCCAGCCGGACAAGGATGGACCGAAGGTGGGTGGCGCCGTAATCCCGGTCATTTCGTATGTCCGGAACCTGGAAGGGCGCCCGGCTGACAGAAGCCCGCCCGATCGCCGCCTCCCCCAGTCGAATCGGCTTCGCTTGAAGGGCGTTGATCAGCTCTTCCTCCATCCGATAGACTACTTGGGGGTGAAACTCTTGTTTGGCCTCGTCATACTCGTAGACGACACCGCCGACCGTCCCCGACAGGTCGACCGCCCGCGTGACAATCGTTTGAAGCACCGTCCCCAGGTTGAGGGTCGAACTGACGGCCTGGCCGACCTCCCAAAGAGCTTTCAACTGCTTAAGGGCTTCGGTCAGCTCGCGCGTCCGGTCTTCCACTTTCTGCTCGAGGTGAGCGTAGGATTCTTGGAGCCGTGCCGTCATTCCGTTGAATTCATCGGCAAGCAGCTCCAGCTCGTCCCCCGTTCGCACCTCGATTCGGTGATCCAGGGCGCCGGACGCGATCCGGGCCGCGCCGGCGTGGATCGCCTGGATGGGCCGGACGATTTTTCGAACCAGGAAAAAGCTGGCGGCTGCAGACAGGCACAGGCCGATCAGCAGAATCGTCAGCGTGCCGACGATCGAGTCGTAGAGCGGGGCAAAGGCCTCGCCGACGGGTTGCTCAACCAGTACCGACCACCCCAGGAGCGCGATCGGCGCGGATCCGGCGAGCACCAGATCCCCGGGCAGGTCCCTTCCAATCCCGCTCTCGATCGCATCTTCGCCGGTCTCTTTCAGGTTTGCGATGGCCTCCCGCACTTGCGGCGATCGCGAGAGGTCGGTCTTTTGGAGCACCAGGCTGATATCCGTGTGGGCGATAAGCGTGCCGCCCGCATCCACCACGTAGGCATACGCCCTCTGCCCCATCTTGATCTGAGAGACCACGTCCCAGACGAGCTTCAGGTTCAGCTCCGCGACGCTGACCCCGGCGCTCTGGCCCTGCCACTTCAAGGCCAATGTCATATATGGCTCGGATTGCTTGAGAAAATACACGGGGCTGAAGTAGATCCCGTCCCGCATGGCTACGAGGAACTTCGGGTCGGCCGAGCAGTCTTTCTGGCTCCCCGCCTCGTCCAGGCCAAGCCGGGACACCCGCAGCTGTTCCCGGCCCGTTCCATCCAGATAGCTGATCTCGGCGACGGAGGGGACCTGCCTTAGAAGCCAGAGGAAGTTCAAGCGGCGCTGCTCGGCCGCCTGCTCAGTTGGCATGAAAATGGGGTGCGAGGCCCATCCGACCTGCCACTCGATCTGGCGAATGAAATGCTCGATTCGAAAGGCCGCGGCCGCCGCTTTCTCCCTCTGAAGGCGCACCGCGGCGGCCTTGTTGTCCTGATAGGACTTGTGCAACTCGATCATGCCGCGGACGACCAGCATCCCGCCGATAAAGGCTATGAGGACGAGCAGGTATTTGCGGAAGAGCGTGCGCCGGGCTCTCATGACGTCGCGTCCCCAAAAGGTTCAATGGATCACCTCGTCCGCCAGCATGAGAAGCGTCGGGGGAATCGCAAGCCCAAGGGCCCCGGCGGTCTTGAGGTTGATCACCAGATTGAACTTGGTCGGTTGCTCTACCGGGAGGTCGCCCGGTTTGGCTCCCTTCAATATCTTGTCGACGTAAAAGCCGATGCGCCGCCGGGTGGCGGGCTCGTCGATGCAATAGGACATGAGCCCGCCCAATACGACGAATTCTCTGCTTTGAAAGGTGGACGGCAGCCTGTTTCGGGTTGCGAACTCGACGAGGCGTTGCGGGGTGTCATCCATTTCGAAAACTCCGGTGGGCACCACGACAAGGGCTTCTTCCCGCGCCTGCTTCATCGCAGCGAAGGCCCCTGGAAGCTCATCGGGACCGCTGACAAGGTAGGATTGCAGCCGCAGCCCGAGGGCCCGCGCCGCCGCCTCGTATTGCTCGGCCCACGCCAGCACGCGCCCCTTGCGCCCGAGAAAGGCCACCCGGGAGATGGCGGGAGCCGCCTCCTTGAGGAACTGCAGGCGTTTCCCCTCCATATCGATCAGCGTGTCCGTCACCCCGGTGACGTTTCCGCCTGGATGGGCAAGGCTGGCCACCAGGCCGCGCCCCACGGGGTCGATGACTCCGGCCATCACTATGGGGATCGTGCGGGTGGCCTGCTGGACGGCCCTGACCTGGACAGTGCCGGAGGCAATGATGAGATCCGGCTTGAGGCTCACGAGTTCGGCCGCGAGAGGAGGGGCGGCATCATCCTTGTCCTCGGTCCAGCGGCACTCGATCGATATGTTCTTCCCCGGAATATGCCCGCGCTCTCGCAAACCTTGCAGAAACGCCTGCCAGTTGGGGCTGCCGGTCAGCGGACAGTTGTTGGCGCCTCTTTCATGATCCCCAGTGGAGATTCCGAGATAGCCTATACGACAGGCCTTCCCAGGCCGCTTTGCATCGGCGGCCGGCGGCTGCACGAGGATGGCAAGACCGATGATGACGCAGAATGTGATGTGAATATGCTTCATGTCGATCATCGCCCCCTTCGAGTTCACAGAGGGAATCACCCCTCTTTGACAAAGAGGGGCCGGGGGAGATTTTACAAATGATGCAAGTTCAATTTCGGGACGATAAATAAGTCTTCCTCTCCGAATGCATCGGTGCCCAGGTTCTGGTTGGGTCTTTTGGATGACTCGAATAAAAAGCCCCCAAATGAGAAACTAATCCTTCAGGGGCTCGGCCGTGGGTACTTTGATGGGTTGGAAGCACTTCATTCGCACACCTCCTTTTTGCGGGGCTGATCAAAAAGGCGTTGACGATATGAAGCACTGACAGGCGAGGACTGCTCCGGACCGCCGCCGAGGAGGAGGTAGCATTCATCGGTCCGGCAAAGAAGGAAACGCTGATCCGATTTGATTCGAATATACCCCGCCCGATTAAGGAAAATCAAGCGAATTCTACCCGGTGCCGGGAGCAACAACACCTTGTTGGCCTGGATTGCAGGGGCGGCGATCCTGAAATTTCAGGCGGGCACGCAGTGCGCGGCTTCATGCGACCCAAGGCTCCGATGCGGCGCACGGTCGATGGCGATGCCGAACCAGGCGCCGGGCTTCTTCTAATCAACCCGAAGACCGGCGGCGGTGATGAAACAGCTGATGAAAACAGTCGAGCCGTTGTCGTTATTGTCGGTGCACTCGACGATTTGGCCGTTTACCGTTATGCAGGTCTGGTCGGAATGATCACTTTCAGTGCCGGAGGAAGTGATGGCTGTCGCCGCAAACCAATAGCTGTTGCCGTCCATCAAACCCGTCGCCAGGTAGGATGGGCTGGCGGGGTTGTCGAGATCCTGAACCCGTACCTCGTCGATTTTCGCGTAGTCCGAATCCCCGATGCGCTGGTAGATGCCATAGGCGGTGACGGACGGGTCCGTGCTGGCTTTCCAGAAATAGAGATATGTGGCCGCATGAAGGAGGTTAAAGGGCATCACCACGGACAGAGTGGCCAAAAGGACCGTCAAGCCCCTGCGCGTGTTCAGCGTGTTTTTCATCAATAATCGGCCTCGCGAGCGGAATGTATTCTCGTCACAGGTTATCACAAAACGGCCTGTCGCGTAATTCCTCCAGGCGCGCAGGAAACACACGCAGGAAACACAGCCTTGATCTACCGTCTTCAATCAAGCTATAATTTCGAATAGACGTCTCCTGCGCCGCCGATGGCGTTCCCGCCTTTACCATCCCAAGGCAGATTGGGTCAATGACCGCAGCGGCCCGGGAAAAAGATGCATGTTCTTTTCCGGCAGAAGCCGTCGTGCGCAGACATCTTGTCCGCAGCGCAGTGCGTGCATGCAAGAGACAATCAACCAAGGGAGGCATAGTGAATCAGCTCCGATGGATATACGCAGCGGCTATGTGTTCCGTGCTTGCAGTCTCGGCGTGCGGCGGTTCCGGGGATGACAACTCCTCCGATATCCCGCCTCAGCCGCCGGGGGTGGTCAACGTCTTTCCGCTGTCCAACGAAACCGCGGCTAGTTCTATCGCCGAGGTGACAGCCACTTTCGATGCAAACATGAACTCGGCTTTGGCCGACAGTTTCACGGTGCACGGGTCTCAGACCGGCAAACTGTCCGGCATTTACGCGGGAGGCGGCACCGGCGCCTTAAGTTTCAGCCCGGCCGCCAATTTCAAGCCGGGCGAAAAGATCGAAGTGACCTTGACCCGGTCCCTGACCTCAACCGGCGGTGCGGCCCTTGACCCGCCCCATGTCTATCGATTTTGGGCTGAGGCGGGGGCCGGCACAGGGGTGTTTTTTGACGTGCAGACCGTCTCCGGGCAGGCGAATGCCATTGCCTTGACGGCCGGGGATTGGGAGGGAGACGGGGATTTGGATTTGGCGGCGGCCAATTTCGGCGCCAATCAGGTCGGAATTCTGACGAACGACGGCACCGGGAATTATTCCGTGTCCGGCGCCATTGCCGACCAGGTGGGCGCCACAGGGATCGTATCCGGGGATTGGGACGGCGACGGCGACCTGGACCTGGCCGTGGCCAATTTTGGATCCAACACCTTCACCATTTTGGAGAACGGCGGCATCGGCGTTTTCACGCTTGCGGGGACAATATCGGCTCAAACAGGTCCGAAGGCTCTGACGGCAGGAGACTGGGACGGCGACGGAGACCTGGACCTGGCTGCGGCGAATTCCAGTTCAAACAGCATCACTGTTTTGAAAAACGACGGGACGGGAGCTTTCACGGCTTCCAGTATTGCGTCCGCCTTCGCCGGGGC
>Ga0114938_1002937_pt1 | contig 10376 bp, 8 predicted proteins | sample AshMeaBigSpring_FD_88675 | JGI IMG/M metagenome (GOLD analysis project Ga0114938, IMG submission 88675) | Groundwater microbial communities from Big Spring, Nevada to study Microbial Dark Matter (Phase II) - Ash Meadows Big Spring | ecosystem: Environmental > Aquatic > Deep subsurface >...
CCCCGAATGCCACGTCTGCGGTCCATATGGACGGAAAGCCCGCCCGTAGTGCGGGCCCTGGGGGCGCAAGTCCTCGTGTTCGTCGTCCTGCTGGCCCTGAGCCGTCTCCTGCCGCCCCTCCGCGCCCTTCCCACCTGGGCATGGCTCCTGGCCCAGGGTGGAGGCGCCGCGATCCTGGGCCTCCTGTGGGGCCTCGGCCCCTGGTGGCGGCTCTTCCAGGTGCTGCTGCCCTTCGCCCTGGCCTGGCAGACCCTGCACCAGGTCTCCCCCTGGTTCTACCCCGCCCTCATCGTGGTGCTGCTCCTGCTCTACGGGGGCGGCATGCTGACCCGGGTGCCCCTCTACAACTCCAACCGGGCGGCCTGGGAGGCCTTGCTGGGCCTCCTCCCGGAGGGCGCCGCCCTCAGGATGGCGGACCTCGGCGCCGGCCTGGGAGGTCCCCTGCGCTTCCTGGCGGAGCGCCGCCCGGAGGCGCAGTTCCTGGGCGTGGAGGCCTCGCCGCTGGTCTGGCTCCTGGCCTGGCTGCGCACCCGCCCCGTGCGGGCCAACTGCGCGCTTCGGCTGGGCAGTCTCTGGAAGCTGGATCTCGGGGCCTTCGACATCGTCTACGCCTTCCTCTCCCCGGCCCCCATGCCGGAGCTGGGCCGCAAGGCCTTCACGGAGATGGCCCCGGGCACCCTCCTGGTGAGCCACTCTTTCGCCATCCCCGGGCTCCAGCCCGAGCAGACCATCCCCCTGCCCGGCCGCCCCGGCGCCTGCCTGCTGGTCTACCGGATCGGGGTTACGCCAGGAGACGGCGGACACGCATGAACCCGGATATTGCGTTGGAGCCTGGAAGCGAACACTTGGGATGTGGCAGGGATCTGCGAGTAACTAAAAAAGGAGACTTAACCGCGAATAAATAAGATTAACGCGGATGTAACAGTCGCTCCGGACGGGCGCTCTGGTCCGCCCCGCTGCGCGGGGGCGCGCGGCAGAGCCACACCCCCGAGAACCAGGGCCAGAGCGTCGATGGGTCGGCGCACATCCGCGTCCATCCAATGAATTCGCGGTTGAAACCTGTTTTTTCAGTTCCTCACACCCAGCGGTCGGCGCAAACGCAGCATCCAGGATGAATGCAGAAAGGGCCGCCGCCTCCCTATCCCAGTCCCTGCCAAGAGTTGCCGGCCACCAGGGCGCGCAGGGTCGGCGAGCCGGGCGCGAGGGGCAGGATGCGCAGGTTCACGGTATGGCCCGTCTCGGCCAGCTCCCGGACCAGCTCCTCCTCCTGGCTGGCCAGGATCTCGGGGTGCTCGGCCCAGACCCTCACATTCAGGTTGTTCCCCGTGAGCTCCAGGCCCAGGCGGGCATCCCCGAGCTGGGAGAGCTGGAGCCCCAGCAGGATCCGGCGGGTCTGATCCTCGGGGCGCCCGCCCTCGGGGGCGTCGGACTCCACCCAGAGCTGCACGGAGCCCTGGGGCAGCCAGGGGGCAGGGAGTTCGAAGTAGGCCGTGCCATCCCGGGCCTGAAGGGCATGGAAAGGGGCCTCCCGGGGGGAGATCCGGGGATCCGCCAGGGCCTCTGCGGTGCCGCGCACCCACTGGTGCCAGAAGGCGGGCTCCTCCAAGGGGAGCCTGGAAGCGGCTCCCGTCTGGGAGTCGGCGCTCAGCCCCGCCTGCGGGACGGCCTCCCGGCCCCCGGAGGCGATCTGAAGGGGGGCTGGAGCGGACTTCGCCGTCTCAGGTGTGGCGGCCCTCACGGAACTGCCCTCCGCCCCGGACTTCACCAGAAGCTCCCGGAACCATGCCACAGTGAAGGCCCGCTGGGCCTTGGGGAAGTCCGGAGCCTGACGGAGCAGGGTTTCGAAGCGCTGGACCAGCGCCAGGATTTCCGGCTCCGCCTGGGCCCTGGGCAGCGTGGCCTCCATCCATTGCCGCAGTCCCTGGGCCAGGGGTTGCCCTGGGGGAATGCCCAGGGCCTGTCTCAGGAATCCCGCCGTCTTCTCGGGGAGCGACGCGACCGCCTCGGGAAGCCCGGCGATGAGCAGCGGCGGCAGGGTCGCCGTCGGCTGGGTCACGGCCTTGTCCGGGGACTGCGTCACCAGGGCCGGCGCGGCGGCGGGCGCGGCCTCGGCCAGGAGCCCCCGGAACCAGGTGGACAGGAAGTCCCGCTGGGGGGCGGGCACCGAGGATGTGAGGCCCATCTGGAGGGTGAAGGCCTTCACGAGAGGCTCCAGGGCTGCGGACAGTGCGGAGGCCTGGCGGTTCTCGACCCTGGGCGCATCCGCGGGCGCGGCCTGGGACACCGGCGGTCCGATCCAGGCCTCCAGCGCCTGGGCCAGGGGCTGTTCGGCAGGGAGCCCCAGGGCCTGCCGCAGGGGCTGGACGAGCCCCTGCGGCAGGTCCGCCACGGCCTCCTCCACCAGCGTCGTGGCCAGCGGCGAAGCCTGCGGCTGGGGCTTAACCGACTCCAGCACCTGCCTGAGCATCTGCGCCAGGGGAGCCAGGCTCTGGGAGGGGCGCTCCTCCGACATGCGGGCGAGGAGGGGCTGGGCCTCTCCGCTCAGGAGGGGCTGCAGCACCGCGGGAGAAGCGGGGGGCTTGGCCTCCCGGATCTGGAGGCGCAGCGTCCCCTCGGCTTCCGAGATCACCTGGACCATCAATTGGGTCCCCTGGGCGAAGGGCAGCCCCCCCTGGGCCACCAGGACCTGGCCGCCGGGGAGGACCAGCTGGGCTCCCGTGGGCCCCATGCCCTGGAAGGTCATCTCCAGACTCTGCCCCACGAGGGACATCAGGTTCTGCTGGGTGCCCGCGGTGATCTGCGCGAGCATGGCCCGCACCGCCTGGGTCTGCACAAGGGCCGTGAGGGGTGTGGGGTCCATCCTCAGATCTGGAAGTGCCGACGGAGTAGGCCCGCCATCTCCGGCAGCGGGGCCACCTGATCCACGCAGCCCCGTTCGAAGGCCGCCCGGGGCATGCCGTAGACCACGCAGGACTCCTCGGCCTCGGCCATGGTGTGCGCCCCCCTGGCTTTGAGCATCTCCATGCCCTTGGCCCCATCGGCGCCCATGCCCGTCAGGATCATGGCCAGGACCTGTTGGCTGCAGTTCTCGGCCACGCTCTGAAACATCACATCCACGCTGGGGCGGTGCAGGGTGCTGACGGGCTCGGGATTGATCTCCAGGTGGGCCTGGCCGCCCCGCTGACGGTAGAACATGTGGAAGCCCCCAGGGGCGATGTAGACCGTGCCCGGTTTCAGGATCTCCCCGTTCTCGGCCTCCTTGATCTCCAGCTGGCTGATGGAGTTGAGCCGCTCGGCGAAGGGCTTGGTGAAGGTGCCGGGCATGTGCTGGACGATGAGGCAGGGGACCGGAAGGTTCCTGGGCAGGGCCGGGAGCAGATCCTGGAGGGCCTTGGGGCCACCGGTGGAGCAGCCGATGAGCAGGAGCTCCGCGCGGGGGGAGGCCGCCAGGGTCCCGGCGTGGGGGGCCGCTGGGCGGTGTGCCACGGGCGCCGCCGGAGCCGGGATCGCCCCGGGGAGAGGTCGTGAAGGAATGGGAGCCGGAGCCGGGACCGGGGCCGCGGGCCGGGCCTTGCGGAACTTGGGGCTCCGGGCCAGCTTGCGGACCTTCTCCTGGAGGTCCTGCTGGATCTGGAACATGGAGGCACTGGCGAGGCTGCTCTCCTTGGGGATGAAGTCCAGGGCTCCCGCAGCCAGGGCTTCGAGGGTGGCCGTTGCCCCCTCCTGGGTGAGGCTCGAGACCATGAGCACCGGAAGGGGGCAGTCCGCCATGATCCGCTTCAGGCAGGCGAGCCCGTCCATCCGGGGCATCTCCACATCCAGGGTCACGATGTCCGGCTTGAGATCTCTGATCTTGTCGAGGGCATCCAGTCCATCCCGGGCCGTGCCGACCACCTGGATGTCCTGGGCATCCTGGAGCATCCGCTCGATGGCCTTGCGCATGAAGGCACTGTCATCCACCACAAGGACTCGAATCGGTTCCATCATCCCTCATTCCTGGAAAGCTAGTTTGACAAAGGTGATCGCGTGATCCAGCTCATCGTCGATGCCGAAGGTGAGCCGTTCGAGGTCCATCTCCCCGGTCAGAGTGCCGAAAACCGCGCGGAAGACAGGGAGGGACTCGAGGCTGAAGCTGAGGGCCTCGTCGTAGGGGCCGTTGGGCATCCTGGAGCGCACCATGAGGTCGCAGAGGTTGACCAGACTGGAAAGGAACTGGCCCTCGGCGGGCTCGTGGTGGTCCCGGATGACCTCCACCTGCTCCTCGGTGAAATTCCAGCGCAGGGCGACCAGGGCTCCCACCTGGGCGTGGGTGAGCCCCAGCAGTCTCCGTTCCGCTCCGACGCCCTCCTCGCCCTCCCGGACCGCAGTCACCACGGGGGCGTATTCGTCCGTGAAGCATCGGTCCAGTGCGATCTTCCCGATGTCGTGGAGCAGGCCCACCAGGAAGGCCGTCTCTGCCAGGTGGTGCTTCCGGGTGAGCCGGCAGATCCCCTTGGCGGTGATGGCCACGGCCACGGAGTGCTGCCAGAGGAGGACCGGGTCGAAGGTCGTGGCGGTGCGGAAGGTGCGGATGATGGCCGCCGTGCGCCCCAGGTTCAGCACCGCATCGAAGCCGAGCCGGAGGACGGCCGTCCGGAGGTCCGAGGCGGGCCGGTCGCCCTGGTAGAGCGCGGAATTGGCCAGACGCAGCATGCTGGCCGACAGGGGGGGATCCTTGGCGAGGATCCCCAGGATCCGGTCCACCGTGCAGCGATCGTCGGACACCGCCTGCCCCAGCGAGACAATGGTGGTCGGAAGGCTCGGAAGGGACTGGACCCTCTGCCCAACGAGGTCGGCGGTGATCATGGCTAGAGCCCTTTGATGATAGCTTTATCCATTTCGAGTATCTCCAGAACCGCGGCGCGATGGGGTTCGAGAGACTCAGGGGTCACCCCCAGGATCTCCATGGCCTGCGCTGTGGCGGTTGAGAGACTCTCAGCCCTGCCGATCCCGGCACCCTGATCCAGGGCCATCTGGTTGCCCAGGGCCACCAGGGCCGCCAGGGCCTGGTTGTCCTTGGGGGCATGGATCGGATCGTGGTGCCAGCGCACCGCATCCTCGAGGGGGGAGGCCAGGTTCCAGGAGTGCAGCAGGGCCTCGCCGACCATGGCGTGATCGAAGCCGAAGGTGTCCAGTTCGAGCTGGAGTCCGTCGCACTGCTCGTTGTAGACCGTCTTGATGAGGGCGACGTACCGCTCCGGGAACTTGATGGCCATTACGGACTTGCCGATGTCGTGCATGAGGCCCGAGATGAAGACCTCCTCTGCCCTCGGGAAGCGGAGGCTGCGTCCGAAGGCGCGTCCCGCCATGGCGGCGGTCAGGGCGTGCTCCCAGAGAAGGCGTTCCTGCAGGCCGGCAGCGCCCCTGCTGTAGAGGTTCTTGGCGCTGGAGGCGATGACCACACTCTTGATGGTGGAGAAGCCCAGGGTCATGATGGCCTGGGTGAGGGTGGTGACCTCCCGGACCATGCCGAACATCGCGGAGTTGGAGATCTTCAGGATCTGGGCCGTCAGGGCCTGATCCGTGGAGATGACCTTCCGCAGGTCCTCCATGGAGGCATCGGGGTCCGCCGCAAGGCGGAGCACCTGGGCGGCCACCTGGGGCAGAGGCGGCAGATCACCGAGGTTCGCGATGAGTTCCTGTGGAGTGATGGGCATGGGTCGTCCTCGGGTCAGCTGCGTTTACGGTAGCCCATGGCCTTGCTGAAGTGCATCAATTCGAACCCCGTGTTGAACGAGTGGATGGACTCGCTATGTCCGACCAGGAGGTAGGAGCGAGAATTGAGCTGGTCATGGAAGCCTTTGAGCACCTTGATTTTCACCTGTTCGTCGAAATAGATCAGCACATTTCGACAGAAGATGACATCGAAGGCGCCGAGGCTCCGGTAGCCCGGATAGTCGACGAGGTTGAAATTCCGGAACTGGATCATCTGCTTCAGCTCGGGACGGGCCTCGAAGTCCTCGCTCCCGCGCTTGATGAAGTGCTGGTTGACCTGGGCACTGGTGAGGTTCCGCAGCGTGTAGCTGCCGTAACGCCCCTCCCGGGCCAGGGCCAGGACCTTCTCGCTGATGTCCGTGGCCACGATCTCCACCGACATGCCCCTGAGCAGGGTGTCCTTGGCCTCCTGACAGATCATGGCGAGGGTGTAGGGCTCTTCGCCGGAACTGCAGGCCGCGGACCAGATCCTGAACTTGGAGGCCATGCGGGACTTGGCCAGGGCCACCGCATCCGGCAGCACGATCTTCTGGAAGGCCTCGATCTGGGGGGGGTTCCGCCAGAAGCTCGTTTCGTTGGTGGTGATCTCATTGAAGAGCAGCTTCATCTCATCCCGCCCCTGGGGGGCCTGGAGCAGCTCCAGATAGGCCCGGTAGGAGCGGATCTGCAGCTCATCGATCCGGCGATTGAGGCGGTTCTCAAGGAAGTACTGCTTGGATTCGCTGAACCAGATGCCGCACTTCCCGTAGATGAAGTCCCTCATCGCCAGGAACTCCTGGGGATTCATCTGCTGCGTCGTCAGTGAGGCCATGCTCAACCCCCTCCTGCTAGATCGGCCTGGGACGACAGGACGTTAATCCAGAATGGTTCAGGCCTCAAGGATAACCACAGCCATGGCCAATCCGCCATCGTGGGAGAGGCTCCCGTGGAGCCGCCGGATCCCCCGCTCCATCAGCAGGCCTTCCAGCCCCCCCTCCGCCCGGAGCACCCCGTTATGGAACCTCAGCTCACGCCAGCTCCAGCCGTCCAGCCCCTGCCCCAGGGCCTTCCCGAAGGCCTCGCGGAGGGCCCAGCGTCCGGCCGCCCGCTCCGCCAGCCGCTGGGGGCTGCCAGCCAGGAGGTGCTGCGCCTCGTCGGGATGCAGCATCCGCAGCAGCGCCTTCTCCCCGTACCGCTCGATGAGCCTCGCCCAACGGGCCGCAGGGCAGATGTCCGTTCCCAGTCCCTTGATCATGCGCTCCTCTACCCGTGTTGCGTCCAACATATCCGTTTCTTATCAGGCCATTAGCCCCCAGGGCCCCGGCACCTGTGACATCATTCTAGTCGCCCGGGTTTTTCCGGGCGCACGAGGCTGCTGAAACCCTTTGCTTTCCCGGCGGGCCTCACGGACGAAAGGAGCCTTTTGTGTCGCAAGCCAAGACAAGACCCAAGCCCTTCCTGGTGCCTGACTACTGCAAGGGGTGCGGTCGCTGTGTCCATGTGTGCGTCCAGGGGTGCATCTCCTTCGCCAAGGAGGTCAACCCCCTGACCGGCATGGTTCCCGTCGTGCTGGACCTGGCCAAGTGCACGGGCTGCGGCCTCTGCATCGAGGCCTGTCCCGAGCCCTATGGGCTGAGAGCCATGGAGGCCGGCGAGAGCTTCGAGCTCCAGGACCCCGCCACCATCTTCGGCGCCAAGAAGACCAGCGCCCCGGTCCCCGTGGACATCCCCGGCCGGGTGGTCCCCATGCCCCCCAGTGGCCCCCTGGTCATCAAGGGCACCTACGCGGCCGCCCTGGGCGCCCTCCTCGCCGGTTGCCGCCACGTCTTCGGGTACCCCATCACCCCCTCCACCGAAGGGGCCGAGCTGATGGCGAAGCTCCTGCCCAGGATGGGCGGTTTCTACCTCCAGGCCGTATCTGAAGTCGCCACGGTCTACCACATGTACGGCACCGGCGGCGCCGGACTCCCCTGCCTGACCTTCACCTCCAGCCCCGGGCTCTCCCTGATGCTGGAGGGCATCTCCTACATGATCGCGACGGAGCTTCCGGGTGTCTTCATCGACATCATGCGCGGCGGCCCCGGACTCGGGAACATCGGTCCCGACCAGGGCGATGTGAAGCTGGCCTGCCGGGGTCTCGGCCACGGCAACACCCACGCCATCTGCCTGATGCCCAGCACTCCCCAGGAGATGCTGGACCTGACCTTCCTGGCCTTCGAGCTGAGCTTCAAGTACCGCAATCCTGTCATGGTGATGGCCGACGGCTACCTGGGACAGATGACCGGGAAGGTTCAGTTGCCGGACCACATGGTGGTGCCGGGCCTGCCCGCCTGGGCGGTCTACGGTGACCGGGAGCATCGGGGGAACCTGAACAGCTCCGTGTTCCTGGCCGAGGCGACCATGGAGGCCCGCAACCTGGAGCTCTTCGCCAAGTACGAGCAGATGCAGTCCGAAGCCCGGGCCGAGTGCTTCCTGGCGGACGATGCGGAGATCCTGCTGGTGGCCTGCAACACTCCCTCCCGCGCCGCCAAGGGCGCTGCCCAGAAGCTTCGGGAGCAGGGCGCCAAGGTCGGCCTCTTCCGCCCCATCACCATCTGGCCCTTCCCCATCGAGCAGCTGAAGCCCCTGCTGCCCAGCCTCAAGCAGATCGTGGTCGTGGAGGCCAGCCGGAACCAGATCGAGGATGAGCTCCGCCTCGCCCTCAGCCATGCGGGGATCACGGATCCCCCGCCCATCACCCATGTCCAGCGCTACGGAGGCATCCTGCCCAAGGAGAGCGACGTCGTCGCCCATGTCCAGAATCTGTTGGGGAGGGCCTGAACATGTCCGACGCCTTCTACGGAAACTTTGATCGCCACAACGAGGGGAAGGGCCTGAAGGGCCACAGCACCCACTACTGCGCCGGCTGCGGCCACGGCCTGGCCCACAAGTACCTGGCCGAGGCCATCGACGAGCTGGGCATCCAGGACCAGACCATCGCCGTCAACCCGGTGGGCTGCGCCGCCTTCCTCCATTTCTACCTCGATACCGGCAACACCTCCACGGCCCACGGTCGGGCCGCCGCCACGGCGGTGGGACACAAGGTCGCCAACCCTGACTCCATCGTGGTCTGCTACCAGGGCGACGGTGACCTTGCCGCCATCGGCCTGGCGGAGACCATCGCCACCGCCCAGCTGGGCATGCCGATCACCGTCATCTTCATCAACAACGCGGTCTACGGCATGACCGGCGGCCAGATGGCCCCCACCACCCTGATGGGGCAGATCACCACCACGTCACCCGATGGGCGGGACCGCCTCACCGGCAGCCCCATCCGCATGGCAGAGCAGATCGCTCTGCTGGACGGGCCGGTCTACGTGGAGCGCGTGGCCCTCTTCAACCCGGCCGAGCGCAAGAAGGCCAAGCGGGCCATCAAGAAGGCCCTCCTGATGCAGAAGGAGCGCCGCGGGTACGCCTTCGTCGAGGTCCTCGCCGAGTGCCCCACCCACTTCAAGACCACGCCCGAGAAGGCCATGGAGTGGGTCAAGGAGAACATGGTCCCCATCTTCCCCCTGGGCGTGAAGAAGGACGCCAACTTCGAGCCCTGGTTCGAAATGGCCAAGCCCACCTTCGAGCCGGAGACCTTCCTGAAGGCCGTGGGTGCCAGCTCCGAGAAGCCCGCAGGCCACTGCAAGGGCTTCCCCGCCCACATCCACCCCACGGACATCAGCCTCAAGCTGGCGGGCTCCGGCGGCGACGGCGCCCAGACCATCGCCATGCTCATCGCCAAGGCCGCCATCAATGAGGGCTTCGACGGCACCCACATCCCCGCCTACGGTCCCGAGAGCCGCGGCGGCACCAGCTACGCCGATGTCCATGTGGCCCTGGACGAGGTCCACAATCCCGCCAGCCCGGAACCGGACGTCTTCCTGGCCTTCAATGCACCCAGCCTGGCCAAGTTCGGCAGCACCGTGCGTCCCGGCGGCATCATCATCTACGATTGCGCCGTGGCCAAGGAGGTCAAGCCCGTGGACCCCAGCGTGAAGGTGGTCGGCATCCCCTTCACGGACATCGCCGCCGGGCTCGGCAAGATGGTCGTGAAGAACATCGTGGCCCTGGGCGCCCTGCAGGCCGCCACGGAGATCTTCCCCGCGGAGACCTTCCTGGCAGCCCTTCGCGACATGCTCAAGGACAAGGCCGCCCTGGTCCCGCTGAACGAAAAGGCCTTCGCCGCCGGTGCCCAGGCCGCCCGGGAAGCGATGAAAAAATAATTCCACCACAAAGACACAAAGCGCACCAAGGATCACCAAGAAAAGCAAAGAAGAGAAGGGGTGCCCGGATGGAGCACCCCTTCATCTTTATCTTGGTGTTTTCTTCCAGACTTTGTGTCTTTGTGGTGGAATTCGTCTTTTCTTACTTCGCAGCCGCCCTCAGCGCTTCGATCCTGTCGGTCTGCTCCCAGGAGAAGCCGTTGCGGCCGAAGTGGCCGTAGGCAGCGGTGGGTTTGTAGATGGGGCGACGCAGGTCCAGGGCCTCGATCATGGCCCTGGGAGTGCAGCTGAAGACCTCGCGGATGGCCCGGGCGATGCGCTCATCGCCCACCTCGCTGGTGCCGAAGCTGTCCACGGCGACGGAGACCGGCTCCGCCACGCCGATGGCATAGG
>Ga0114938_1002939_pt1 | contig 10368 bp, 4 predicted proteins | sample AshMeaBigSpring_FD_88675 | JGI IMG/M metagenome (GOLD analysis project Ga0114938, IMG submission 88675) | Groundwater microbial communities from Big Spring, Nevada to study Microbial Dark Matter (Phase II) - Ash Meadows Big Spring | ecosystem: Environmental > Aquatic > Deep subsurface >...
CGACGCCGCCAATGCCGGGTTCGTCGTTGTCCTGCCGGTTGTTGCCGTTGAGGTCGTCGAAGACCACGCCCTGGATGGCGCCCTGCGCCTGGAGGGCGAAGTTGGCCTGCGCCGCGCCGCCGCTGCCGACGTTGACCGTGCGGCCCGTCTGTCCCGTGGCGACAAAGCCGGCCGGCACGGCGATGCCAAGCGTATAGCTGCCCGGGGTGATGTTGTTGAAGCGATAGCCGCCGTCGCCGCTCGTGGTGGTCGTCACACCGCTGCTCTCGCTGACCACCACGCCGCCGACGCCCGGCTCGCCCGCGTCCTGTTCGTTGTTGCCGTTGCGGTCGTCGAAGACTACGCCCTGGATCACACCCTGCGCCTGCACGGCGAAGTTCGCCTGCGCAGACCCACCGCTGGCCACACTCACGACGATGCTCGTCTGACCGACGGAGACATAGCCCGCCGGCACGCCGAGGAAGAGTGTGTAGCCTCCCGGGATCACACCCGCAAAGCTGTAGCTCCCGTCGCTGCTCGTCGTTGTGTTCGGCCCATCATCGCGCGTGATCGTCACGCCGCCGACGCCCGGCTCGCCGCTGTCCTGTGCGCCGTTGCCGTTGAGGTCGTCGAAGACCACGCCCTGCAGCACGCTCTGCGCTTGCAAGGCGAAGTTGGCACGCGCCGACCCGCCAGCCGCCACCGTCACCGTGCGACTGGTGCGCCCCACAGCCACATAGCCCGTCGGCAGGTCGAGGAAGAGGAAGTAACTTTCCGGCGTCACATTTCTGAAGCGGTACTTGCCATCAAGGCTTGTGATGACTGTCTGCCCACCCTCGAGTGTAATGCTCACGCCGCCGATGCCAGCTTCACCCGCATCCTGCTTGCTGTTGCCGTTGAGGTCGTCGAAGACCACGCCGAGCACGCCCTGCACCTGCAAGCTGAAGTTCGCCTGCACCGACCCGCCGATCGCCACGTTCACCGTGCTGGTGGACGGGCCGGACGGCACGTAGCCTGTGGGCACCGCAATGCCAAGCGTGTAGCTGCCCGGCGCGACGTTGCTGAAGCGATAGCTGCCGTCAAGGCTGGTCGTAGCCGTCACCCCGGTGGACTGGCTGACCACGACGCCGCCCACGCCGGCTTCATCGCTGTCCTGCACGCCGTTGCCGTTGAAGTCGTCGAAGACCACACCCTGGATCACGCCGCGCGCCTGCAGGATGAAGTTCGACCGGACGGAGCCGCCGCTAGGCACGCTAACTGTGCGGCTTGTCTGCCCGACCGCTACGTACCCATCAGGTACGGTAATCGCAAGCGTATAGACGCCGGGAACGACGTCGGTGAAGCGATAGGTGCCGTCGAGACTGGTGGCCGTAGATGGCGCATCCCCGCGCGTGATGGCGGCGCCGCTAATTCCAGTTTCGCCGCTGTCCTGCACGCCGTTGCCGTTGCGGTCGTCGAAAACCAGCCCCTGGATGATCCCCTGCGCCTGTACGCTGAAGTTTGCCTGCGCCGCGCCGCCGCTCGCCACGCTCACCGTGCGGCTGGTGCGCCCCACGCCAACATAGCCCGCCGGCACATCAATGGAGAGTGTGTAGCTGCCCACGCTCACATTGCTGAAGCGATAGCTGCCGTCAAGGCTGGTCGCCGTGCCTGAGCCGCCACTGCGGTTGACGGTGACGCCGCCGATACCGGGTTCGCCCGTGTCTTGGCGGCCGTTCCCATTGAGATCCTCATAGACCACACCCTGGATCGCGCCCTGCGCTTGCAGGCTGAAGTTCGCCTGCGCCGCACCACCGCTGGCGACGTTGACCGTGCGGCTGGTCTGGCCGACCGGGAAAAAGCCTGCCGGCACGCTGAGAAAAAGTGTGTAGGCGCCGGCGTTCACATTGCTGAAGCGGTAGCCGCCGTCATCGCCGGTCGTGGCGCCTGGCCCGTCATCGCGATTGATCGCGACGCCGCCCACGCCGGGTTCGCCGCTGTCCTGCGCACCGTTGCCGTTGCGGTCGTCGAAGACCACGCCCTGGATCACGCCCTGGGCTTGCAGGGCAAAGTTTGCCTGCGCGGCACTGCCGTTGACCACATCCACCGTGCGGCTGGTCTGGCCGACGGAAACATAGCCGGCGGGGACACTGACAAAAAGGATGTAGTCGCTGGGCACGACATCAGTGAAGCGATAGCTGCCATCGACGCCGGTGGTGGTGTCAGGCCCGTCGTCGCGCGTGATGGCGACGCCGCCCACGCCAGGCTCACCGCTATCCTGCGCGCCGTTGCCGTTGCGGTCGTCGAAGACCACGCCCTGGATGACGCCTTGGGTTTGCAAGATGAAATTTGCCCGCGCGGAACTACCGCTGGCGACATTCACCGTGCTGGAGGTCGGGCCGACGGCGACGTAGCCGGCGGGCACGCTGACGACGAGCGTATAGCTGCCAGGCGCGACGCTGCTGAAGCGGTAACCGCCGTCATCGCCGGTGGCCGTGTCTGAACCGCCAGCGCGCGTGATGGTCACGCCGGCAATGCCGGGTTCGCCGATATCCTGCGCTTTATTGCCGTTGAGGTCGTCGAAGACCACGCCCTGGATGACGCCCTGCGCCTGGAGTGCAAAGTTGGCACGGGCGGCGCCGCCGCTCGCGACACTCACCGTGCGGGTGGTCTGGCCGGAAGCCACATAGCCGGCAGGCACAGTCAGCGAGACGGTGTAGCTCCCCACCGGCACATCGCCAAAGCGGTATGCGCCGTCGCTGGCGGTCGCCGTGTCGGAACCGCCGCTGCGGCTGACCGTAACGCCAGCGACGCCGGCTTCGCCCACATCTTTCACGCCGTTGCCGTTGAGGTCGTCGAAAACGACGCCCTCAATCGACCCGGTGGCAGGCGGGCTCATCGTAACCGTAACCGTGGCGGTGTCCGTCAACCCGCCCGTGTCTGCCACCTGATAGACGAAGGCATCGGCGCCGACGAAGTCCGTTGCCGGCGTGTAGATAAAGGCGCCAGATTGGGCGCCGTTGATTTGTACGGCGCCGTGGGCCGGGGGTGTAAACACTGAGTAGGTCACTGCGCCGCCTTCAGGATCGATGCCCACCAGTGTGTCGGCGACCGGCACGTTGGCCAACGTCGCGAAGGCCAGGTCCAGGCCAGGTCGTAGCGGCAGCGATGAACTGATCCAACCTGGCCCGCCGATGAGCACCCCGGTCTGGCTGCCTGCTTTGTCGGCAGTCGTGCTGCCACTGCCTTCATCCAGCGACCAATAGCCGACGAGACCTGCTTCGGCGCCGCCCATGCGACTGTACATTGCCGTCTGGATTTCGGACTGGCTGCGTGCGCCATTCCAGAGGCGCACTTCGTCGATTTGCCCCGCAAGCGGCACCTGTAGGGGGCTGACACTGCTGACGGGGGTATTCTGCCCCCAGCGTCAGACGTGTGGCAGAGGTAGGCGTTGTGGCAGGAACTGAACTCAAGAAAGTGAGTGCGGTGGGGACGCCATCAATGTACAGCTTCAGGCGGTCGGCGTTTGTCGCCTGCGTGCCATCGTAAACCGCGGCCAGATGCACCCATTTGTTCAGCTCGACCGTGCTGCTGCTATAACCATAGCCGCCATTCACGGCAACCGCGACCTGACCGCTGGCGCCGTAAAGTTGGATCATCGCGGCGCGGTCGCCGTCACTTTGCCGTTTGGCCAGCACGGTTGCGTAATTGTTAAAGGCGGCAAAGCGCACCCAGCCTTCCAGCGTGTACCGGTTGACGCCATTCAACGCGGCGACATTGCCGAGATCGACGATGTCGTTGGCGCCATCAAAGGAGAGCGCGCCGTTGCGTCCTGCCACCGGCGGCGAATTGACGCTGCGCACCGCAATCGTCACCGTGGCGTCATCGGTCAGACTCTGCGAATCGGTGACACGATAGGTGAAGCTATCCGTGCCGTTGGTATTGGGCGTCGGCGTATACGTAAACGCGCCGGTCTGGGCATTGGTGATCTGCAACGCACCATGCGTAGGCTGCGTCAGCGCCGCAAATGTCAGCGCGCCGCCGTCAGGATCCATCCCGATCAGTGCGTCATTCAGGGGTGTGTCATCGTTGGTCGCGAAGGAGAGATCCAGACCGGGGCGAATGGCGGGGCCGGTCTTCATCCAGGCAGGCAGCCCAACCAGCGCCCCATTGATCGTGCCCTTGCGGTCGTTCGTCACCGTGCCGCTACCCTCGTCCATGGGCCAGTAATTGACAAGACCGGCTTCGGAACCGGTCAACCGCCGATACATATCGGCCTGAATATCGGCCTGGCTGCGCGCCACATTCCACACGCGGACTTCGTCCATCGCGCCCTGGATGCGGAACTCTTCGTCATCATCCTTGTAACTGCCCAGCCGATACCAGCTATCCGCATAGGCGATATTGCCGGACTGGGCCGTGGATGAGTTCATCAGATCGCCATCCACGTATAGTTTCATCGTGGCGCCATCGTAGGTTCCGGCCAGGTGAACCCAGCGATTGGCGAGTACGGAGTAGTCGCTCAAGTAGGTCGCGCCCGTACCGGTGGTGGATAGGCCAAAATAGACGCCATCTGGTTCGGGCGTTCCCCATGTCCCTAGCGCCCAGCCCCATTCGGAGGCGCCATTATCCTGGAGGAAGCTGATGAACGCCGACCATTTCTTGAACTGGGCGATGTTCACCCAGGCCTCCACGGTGATGTCTTTGACCGGCAGGCCGAGACTGGCCGCCGAGACCTTGTCTGCATCAGAACTTAAGCTGACGTAGGCATTTGTGCCGTCAAAAGAAAGAGTGCCATTTCTGCCTGCTACGGGCGCGGTGGGGGGTGTCGCTTGTGCGTACTCGACGGCGCCGATGTCACAGTGCGTTCCCCAGGGCCGCGTCACTCCGCGCTGGTCGACATTGTCCACCTGCGTAGATGCGCAATAGGCGTTGCTGCCCGCATCGATGACCGGCGAACCGATACTCGGCGCTGCGGTCTGGGTCGGGCCGCCGTTGTTGGCGAGTGCGCCCAGGAGTGGATTGCCAGAATTCGTCGCTGAGCACTGACCGGTGCCGTCGCCCACGAAGTTGAATTGGTTGATAGAGAGCGTGGACCGAGCAAGGCGTATCTCGCAGTCATTTCCTTTTGTAGAGCCGGCGATGATCGTATTGGCATAGGCCAGTACGCTGGGATTCTTGGTCGCCGTGCCACTGACATAGATGCCGCCGCCGCTCGTCGCCGTAGAATCTGCAAAGCCACTGACATCCGCAGCATTTTGCCAGATCGTCACATTTGTCAGCGTCGTTGCACCTGTTTCAACGTTGGAAATCCCGCCGCCATACGACCCGGCGGAATTTCCCGCAATCGTGCTGTTTGCGATGTCCAACGTGCCAAAGTTCATGATGGCGCCACCCTGGTGATTGGCCTGATTGGATGCAAAGGTGCTGCCGCGCACCCGCAGCGTCCCCCAGTTGCCGATGGCGCCCGCATAATCACCGCGACTGGCAGTCAGCGAACTATTGATGATCGTCAGATCACCCTCATTGTAGATAGCACCGCCATAGGGCGGCGTATATCCTAGTGCGTTCCCTTTGGTAAGGGTCACATTTTTGAGGGTGGCGGTCACGCCGGAGTTGACCAGGAACGCCCGGACATCACCTGTGCCATCGTTGTTGGTGTCGCCGCTGATGGTGATTGGCGTTGCCAGCGTTGAGCCATCGATGGTCACATTCTTGCTGAGGGTCAATTGTGAAGCCAGGCGGATCGTTGCACCAGAGAGCGTGTTGTCGAAGACAATCGCACCACCCGCCGCTGTATCAGTGAGCGCCTGGCGCAAAGACCCTGCGCCCGCATCATTGGCGTTGGTGACAATCACCGTGCTCTGTGCATGGGCCGCGGGCGTCGTCCACAGCAGCGCCAGGGCACACACCAGCAGCGGAAGCAGCCAGTGCGGCCAGGCTTGCGTTGGTCGCGTTGCGGTCAAGTTGCTGCCGGAACTGTACTGCATCCTCATCATCGTTGTGCGAAGCGTCGTCTTGGGTTTCATTGTGTCTTCCTCCGTTTGAATCAGCGTTATCGTCAATGTCATGCCTGCGCCATGCAGTTGGCTACAGACTGCGTTGGCTTGGAGATCCGTTCTTGCCAAAGGCGACAGCGGGACTGACTGTCTTCGTTCAATCGGGGCGGCCGTGCCACGCGGTCGCACCGACGACCGGCCCTGACACTAGATCGAGCAGGTCGACGAGGTCATCGACAGTGTGGAGCGGGCTTGTGTTGCCGGTAAAGGTGATTGCCCGGCTGCGCATGGTGTCGATGCCAATCAGCGTGATGGCTTCATCACTGTGGACGACGCGGCGAAGCTGGTCGGCGGTCACTGCAGTCAGGTCGAAGATCAGAATGTGGGCGGGTGCAATCTCAAAGCGGCGCGGCAGGGAGCTGCCGCATGTTGCAATACCGAGGACGCACAAGCGCGCGTGCTGGCGCAGCGCGCTCACAAGACCGGCCATGACGATTGAACTCTCTAAGACGGCGATATGCAGACAATCTTGCATGTTGCAACCTTACTGCTACAGACCGTCGTCGCCATGTGCTATTTGGTGGAAAAGCCGCTAAATTTCGCCCGCGCCCAATCCCTGGCAGATGTTGCGTCATTTGCCAGAGGCGCTCGGTGTCGTGCTGCGACAATTTGCGTAGTGAAATCGTCAGGTGTAGAGAGGGGAGGTCAGTGGACGCCAGGCGGGTAGTGGCGCCGCGCATACATCGCCAGTGCGGTGCGATTGGCGAGGCCAAGCTGGCGCCGAATCTGCCCGACGTGGTAGCGCACCGCACCTTGGCTCAGATGAAGCTGGGCGGCGATTTCGTCGTAGGTCAATCCCTGGGCGATCAGGGCGACAATCTCTTGTTGGCGTACGGTCAGCGACCGATCCAGCGAAGGGGTCTCGCTTTGTGCAATAAACTCCGCCATGACCTGCTTTGCCATTTGTGGGGCAAGCGCGTACTCGCCTTGGACGATCTGCGCCAATGCGTCAAAGAAGTGCGAAGGCGGCAGGCTCTTCAACAAATAGCCGTCGGCGCCAGAGTGAAGAACGGCGGGCAGGCCGGGGTGATCCGCGTCGGTCAGGACAACGATGCGTGTCGCCGAGCATAGGGTGCGCACCTGTTCGATCACCGCATAAATGGGTGCGTCGGGCAGGTCGATATCCAGTAGCAGCAGGTCGGGCTGCCGCGTGCGGACACTTTCGAGCAGCGCGTGCGTCTCCGGCTGGGGCGCAACAACCTGGATTCCTGCGTCGAGAAGCAGCGCACGCAGACCCTCCCGTTCCAATGGGCGCGCGACTAGCAGCACCATCTGCCGGTCGCGCAGCACTGCAAGCCGCGTCGCACCAGTGACGATTGGGAACAACGCCTGTACGATCACGCCTGCACCGGGCGCCGCCGTGACCGTCAGGCAACCGTCCGCCAGGTGTGTGCGCCGCTGCATTGCGGCAATGCCGCCTTCCACCGCGGCCGGCAACGCTGTACTTGGGTCGAAGCCAATGCCATCGTCACGTATGGTGAGGGCGACCCCGCCCTGGTCAGGGGCAATGGCGATGGCAACGCGCCGTGCTTGCGCGTGCCGGCGGATGTTGTCCAGCGCCTCCTGGAGGATGCAAACCACGTGCAGGCGCGTCATCGGCGCCAGATGATCAGGATTGAGTTCTGCGTCGATGTCGATGTCGGCAAGGAGACCGTGGGTGGTCGCAAAGTGCGTCGCAAATTGCTGTACGGCGCCGAAATAGTCGTTGGACTCCATCCCCGAATGATAAAAAGCCAACGTGCGCCGCGTCAACATTTCCGCCGTCACGGTGTCCATCTGCACGAGTAACGCCGCTGTCACCCCCATCCGTCCATGCTCAAGATGATTGAGTGCATTCCGCACTTGCGTCTTGAGTAGGTTGGCAATGCGATCCAGATCGTGCTTGAGCGCATGTTCTGCCTCGGTGCGTGCGACCAGGCGTTGTTCTGCTGCATCGAGCGTGGCAAATGCTGTGCGCAGCCGGGTCACGTCATGCCAGATCAGCATGAGCGCCGGTTGATCCTTGACCGCGGCGACGCGCAGGTCGAAATAGCGGGGCGGCTGTTCGGGTGTAATCACTAAGTGTTGGGCGTCGGGGCTGAGATCGAGGGCGCCCGTCAAGGCGAAGGCATGGGTCAGCGCGGTTTGAACATCGTCGCCCAGCGCCGACCTGCGTATCGCCAGGAAGCGCTCCGCTGCTGGGTTGATGTCGGCGATCCGCCCCGCGGCATCCAGGATCATGGCGCCCTCGCACATGTGCTGGAAGACGGCATCGCGGTAGATCGGGCGCAGATCGAGGACGCGCAGCCGCGTCATGCCGTAGAGCAGCAGTATGCCCGTCACGGCAAAGGCTGCCGGCGCCAGATCGACGCCCGGCAACGGGTTCAGGTCGGTGAAGTAGAGCATGCTGCTGATGAGCGGCAGCAGCACCGCCACGCTGAGCACGAGCGCCTGGCGCCGGTAGAGATCGTGCAGCCGCCAGAAGCTCTGCAGAAAAATGATCACGGCGGCCAACGCCAGCCCGTATGCAGTCGGGAGCATGAAATAAAAGTAGGCGCCATGCCCGGCAGCGCCGGTAAGCTGCAGCGGCGAAAGGGTGCGATCCCAGATCAGGCCGTGCCACCGATTGGTGACGGCTAGCGCCATCGCCAAGAAAAAGGGCGCCCAGAGCAGGAACTGCGCGCGGGGCGTGAGCCAATGCTCCAACCGGGCAAAGTAGAGGGCGAAAGCAAAGATCACCGGCACGCTCATCACCGAAGCACTGTAGCCGAGCGTCATCCATATCCAACGCTCGTCGTCGCTGGCAGCCAATGCGAAGAAGAGCGCATCGCTGAAACTCCAGATCGCAATGGCGAGCATTGTGTATACGAAATAACGCCATACTGGTCCCTGACGAACCTTCATCGCTTGGATGGCGACAGCCGTCGCCAGCACGCCGCTGCCCAAAAAGACGATGGCAATCAGTTGATGTGCAGCGAAAAGGTGATTCATGGCAACTGTCCGTGCGTGATTCGGCGTTGGCCGCGCGTGTACAATGCAGTATATGGGCTTTTCTTGTTGCGGGCAATCGCCGTTTCCCCGCACGTCCCCGGCACACTGCACAGGTTTCCTGGTCAGGCCATCATCTGCTGCCGCGTGCCGGGGATGTTTTCTGCCCTCGACGTGAGGTAGACTCGCCTACGCGGCATTCCTTGCCGAGGGCTTGCCTTGCGTGTACAATGATCCATCGTCAACCATGAAGCCAGCCGGTGCTTTGGCGCCGGCCAGCGTTGCCGTCAACCACGAACGGATTGCCGCCGTGTCACAGCTTGAACATATCGAAGCCATTGAGAAGCGTCTGTGGGGTGCGGCGGACACGCTGCGCGCCAACTCCAACTACGCCAGCAACGAGTACTTTCTGCCCGTGATGGGGCTGATCTTCCTGCGCCACGCCTACAGCCGTTTTCTGGGGGTGAAGGACGGCATTGCGGCGGCGCTGCCCACGCGCGGCGGGAAGCCACGACCGCTGACCAAGGAAGACTTCTCGCAGAAGGGCGCCATTTTTCTGCGCCCGGAAGCACAGTTCGACTATCTGGTGGCGTTGAGCGACGCCGACGACCGCGCGCGTAAGGTGATCGAGGCGATGGAGTCGATTGAACGTGACTACCGTAGCCTGGCCGGGGTGCTGCCCAAGAGCGAATATCAGGAGCTGGACAACGCGGTGCTGGGTCAACTGCTGCGCACGCTCAACCCCGACGAACTCAAGCGCGTGTCGGGCGATGTCTTCGGGCGCATCTACGAGTACTTTCTGACGCAGTTCGCCGACCAGAAGGCGCACGACGGCGGCGAGTTCTTTACGCCGGTGTCGCTGGTCTCGCTGATTGCGCACGTGCTCGACCCCGAACGCGGCGTTTTGCTCGATCCGGCGTGTGGCTCGGGCGGGATGTTTGTGCAGAGTGCACGCGTCGTCGAGCAGCACGACGCCAACCCGACGGAGCGGCTGACTTTCTACGGGCTGGAGAAGAACGCCACCACGATCCGGCTGAACGCCCTCGGGCAGACCCGGCGGTAGCCGGCCGGGGCGATCACCACCGGTACGTGGGCGCCGTGCAGCAGTTGGTCCGCGGTGGAGCCGATGAGGAACCGACCGTTGGCCGCCCCCGGCGCACTGCCGATGACGATCGCGTCGGCCTTCACCTCGTGGGCCAGGTGGTCCAGGCCCACGCCACTCGAGCGGTGCCCGTGGATGGCAGTCTCGACGTCGGCGAGCCCCCGGCGTGGCGCCTCGGCCGCCGCATCGGCAGCCACGTGGAGGGCGTCCGCGCGCAGGTAGGAGACCCACTCCGCGTCGATCTTGCGCTTGCCCCGTTGGTCGCTGGACGCGGCATAGACG
>Ga0114938_1002940_pt1 | contig 10368 bp, 7 predicted proteins | sample AshMeaBigSpring_FD_88675 | JGI IMG/M metagenome (GOLD analysis project Ga0114938, IMG submission 88675) | Groundwater microbial communities from Big Spring, Nevada to study Microbial Dark Matter (Phase II) - Ash Meadows Big Spring | ecosystem: Environmental > Aquatic > Deep subsurface >...
AAGCGTGGCGCCCATGACGGCGAGATCGGCACAGGTGACGAGCAGCGAACACTGCTGGAAATAGGTTTCCACAATGTCACGGGGATTTTCGTCGATGATGTCGAAATTCCTCAGCATCCAGCCGATAGCGCGGTTGCGATGGCCGGTTTCGCTCTCCGAACGATAGACATCCTGATCCACGGTAAGTTGTTCGCCCGCGCAGCGGGATAGATAATCCGTGATTCGTTCGATGCGGGTTTTGCCATCCGTATTGAGGATTTGTCCGCAAGTGGCGATGGCCCCCGCGTTGATCATGGGGTTGAACGGGGCTCCTGTGCCGGGTTTCAGGCTGATGGCATTGAACGCGTCACCCGATGGTTCCACGCCGATTTTTGCCAGGACATGCTCTTCGCCCCGATCCTCCAGTGCCAAGCCGTAGGACAGGGCCTTTGAGATCGACTGGATCGTGAATTTGTGTCTGGTGTCGCCTACCTCATAGAGGGTGCCATCACGAGTCGCGATGCATATGCCGAACAGATTGGGGTCGGCTTTGGCCAGGTCAGGAATGTAATCCGCCACTTGGCCGTCGGTCAGGTTGGCGTATTGGCGGTGAAGAGATTCAAGGATTCGGGTTACGGGTGATTTCATTCAGGATTTCAGGCTGCCCAGCAGATTGCATGCCGGGAGCCTGTGCCTGATTCCAAACCGTCAGAACCCCGGGCGTTTGTCGAACGATTGCTTGTTCGGAGTGACCGTGGTACTCGCGCCAGTTCCGGTGAAGTTGCCGTTGATTCCGTTGTTGTAGAGGTGGGAGTCGGCGAAGACGTTGGTTCCCGAAGGATTCGAGAGACGAACCCGTCCGCCGGGATCTATGCTCACGGTCTTGCCGGCGATATCGACCTTGTTGCCTTGCAGGGTAGTCGTGCCGGTAAACCGGACGCCACCGGAGCCTTCACCGTAGAGTCGGATCAACTCGGATGCACCCGCGCCATTGGATAGAGTGGAATTCCCGATGACCAATGTGCCGCCAGAATCGAAAACCCTGGCTTTGATTTCCCGTGCGGAAATCGACATCTTGTCGAGGATGTTGATATCACCACGCTGCGAGCTGACTGCCACCTTGTCGGCATTTACGATCGAGCCTCTCAAAGTGACGTCTCCATTGAGGGCACTGAGATTCACCGAGGTCGGATCGAGTTCGGACAAACGCCGCAGTTCGCTACTGTTGGTGATGCGGATGTTTTGCCTTGCCGTCAGATTGATGGATTTGGAGGCGGCCAGCTTGGCTTGGCCGTTTGGTAGCCGATCCAAGTTTATGTCCCTACCGGCGGTGGCTTGGAAGCTGCCTTGGGGAAGCAGGATGGATCCCACTTCCTGACGAACCAGATTCACATCGGAATCCAAGCCATCGGCATGGAACGCCACGTCCTGGGTCGAGCCGATCAGTTCAAAGTCAATAAACTCGATATTGCCCGTGAGTGTGGCAAACAGAATCGCGGCGGTCTGATCGTTTAAGGTCCAGCTCTTGCCCTGAATACCCGCTGCCGGTTCGGAGGCGGGCTGGGCTGAGGAGGTCGAGAGACTTGCCAGAGCGGGGGCCGCCTCTTCGATTTCCGGCGCGGTGACGAACAAGATTCCATTCGTGGCACCGAGGATCAGGTTGGCTTCGCCACTTACTGAACTCACCAATGGATTGCCGCTTATGTAAAGCTCATCCCCCTTGATGCTGAACCATGACGCCTTGCCAGCCAAAAACGCGTCTATCCCCGCGAATGACGACGGGTCATTGAACATGTATAGGCCGAAGGTGCCGTCGCTTGCAGGCAGGTAATCCGCTCCCGGGAATGTGATGTATCCACCTGCCTCGGAATTGAATGCGAAACTCTGTCCGCCAACCACGATCTGGGCCAATTCATCAAATACTGTGGTTCCGACAATGCGGATGGGCCGATTCGGTTGAGGTGGCGGTGGCGGTGGCGGTGGCGGTGGCGGTGGCGGCGGCGGTGGCGGTGGCGGTGGCGGTGGCGGGGGCGGTGGCGGTGGCGGTGGCGGTGGCGGTGGCGGTGGCGGGTTTGGAGGACCGTCTTCCCCTACCGGAAGGTGTTCGCGATTCGCGACGAGGAGAGTAACATTGCGCCCGAGTCCATCGATGGCGAACATCGTGCCGGCGAGTTCGCCATTTTGCTTTTTCTCATTTTGTTCGCGGAGTGCGGCTTCCAGATACTTCTCGTTGCCAAGCGGCGGGAATTCTTTCTCGCTGAGCAGCTTGGAGGTCTTCTTAAGGCGCTCGAGATCGACCTTTACCGGAAGCGGCAGGTTGTTTCCATCGTTCGCGCGGGTGATCCACATGTCACCGGACACCAAAGTGCGGAATTGGTCTTTCCGCTGGTTGAGGAAGACGTCCACTTCTCCCTCCATCACGATGATTTTGATGAAACCGTCAGGCGTGAATTCCAGCAGGATTGTCGTCCCGGTGATCGCAGCGGTGACGGCAGCCGTCCGCACCTTCGCACCGCCAAGCTGCTTCGGCACTTGCAGCATGATGACGCCTTTCTCCATGTCCACCGTGCGGGTGGCCAGGTCCATGCGGAAGACCGAGTTCGCCCCAAGCCGGGTCAGGGTATTGTCCGGAAAACGCAGTTCCGCGCGGGACTGGGCTCCAGTGGTAACGGCCGTGCCATTTCCCACGCTGGAGCCGACTTTTGCCGGAATCGCGCTGGACCCTTGCGGCACGATCTTCACGTCGTTGATGACGCGTGTCAGGGTGCCTTCCTTGAGCGGCGCGGCTTGGACGGCACCGCACGCGACGGCAACCAGCGCGATTTGTTCTCGAATAGGGAGATTCATGGTAGTTGGCCCTGTGTGTTAGAAGCGATAGGTAACCCCGACACCGCCGCCGATATTGGCAGTCTGATAGTCGAAGACGTTCACATCCGATTCATTGAAGTTCATTGATGTTCCCAAATAGACATTCAGCCATGGTTTCGGAGTCCAGTTTACGAAGGCTCCCAGAGTGTTCAACGCGTCCGATCGGTCAACATCATAATAATCGAACCAAGTGAAGCGGTAGGAAGCGGTAAGGAAGAGGTCCCGCATCAATTTGTGGCGGTAGGAAATGTCCGCGATGTATTCGCCATGGATCAGGTTGTCGTTGTCGCTGGCGAGGTCCCAGTCACCCATGAGGTTCAGCGCCAGGCTGTTGCGGTGGTCGATGACGAAACTTTTCTGGATCCCGGCGAGCAGCGAGAAGCTGTCATACACCTCCTGGCTGAAATTGTCCGCCGTGGTCCGGCCGTATTGGCCCTGGAAAAACAGCACGGAGTCCAGCAGCCGGGGCTCCTGATAGAAGACTCCGAGCCCGGCTTGGAAGTATTCGTAGTCGAGAATGTCGTTCTCGTCGTAGCGGTAGAACTGCTGGCTGATGAAGGCATCGCCATAGAGCCGGTCGGAAATTCTTGGTCGGGCGGCGATGCTGACCTGACCGCCGAGGAAGAAGTCTTCCTGTTCGCCCGTGGAGAGGTTCGCGGCGTTGTCGGTCCAATATGTGAACAGGTCGGCGCTCGCGCTGAGCCAGCGTTGTTTCTCCCGGTCCTGAAGGATCAGCTGCTGGCCGAGATCGTCATCGCCCGGTGATTCCGGCGCGAATTCGGTGGAATCATCCACGCTGCCAGTTCCCGCGCTGTCTTCCTCAAACAGCTTTGGTATTGCGAGTGGACGAATTCCCTCACCGAAACGCGTGGGATCCAGAGTCTGCGCGTCTAGTGCTGAAACCGCAATGATGGCAGCGCAAAGCGAGCACGGGACATGGAGTGAGCAGTTCAAATACTGGACGGACCGTAGCATGATGAATGCCAGCTACCAGCATGGTGGGACCAAGACAAGTTGAATTTCAGCGCTTTCGGAATTTGTTGCGGGAAAAACGATTGACCGCGCCGTCGGCTGCTTTCAACTGCGCCCATGCGGAAACCGTTCAGAGTCGGGAATACCAGGCAGCAGCGCGCGGTTGTAATGGCGGTCCTGGCTATGGGAATCGGCGGAATTCTGATGCTGGCGCGTCACTCGGACGATTGGACCGCATCGCAGGATCATGACGCGGGAGGGCTTTCCGGTTATCGGAAACTGGCGCTGGTCATGGCCGAGCCGTTCCGAAGGCTGGAATGGCAGGTGTATGATTTCATGCACACCTTTGGTCGAAAAACCCCGGGGGACCCGGACGTGGTCGTGCTCGGGATCGACGAGGCAAGCCTGGCACTCGAGGACTCTTCGGCGTTTCCCGAGGACATCGCGGCCTCCCGGCCCTTGCAGCTGATGGACGAGGTTTTCCCGTGGTCCCGGGAAGTTTACGCGCATGTGATCGACCGTCTTGTCGAGGCCGGGGCCAAGACCATCGTAATCGATTTGATGTTTCCGGCGGAGAGTGGGCGGTATCCCGAGGGAGACGAGGTTCTGCGGGAATGTTTGGAGAGAAACCGCGAGCATGTGGTGCTGGCAGCGGACATCATCGCGGCGGATGTGCAGAACGGAGTGAACGAGAGCATTTTGTTTCCCTATGACGGATTGATCGCACACCGCTGGCCACCGGATGAAAGGATCGGTTTTGTTTCCTACTGGCCGGACACCGACGGGGTGATCCGGCAGGCGCGGTTCCGCTATCAACAGGACCCGGTGACACCCGAGCGCTCCTTGTTGTCGTTCGGAGCCGCGGCCCTGCGGATGGAAGGCATGGGGGAGCGCATCCCTGCGGATACCCGGCTTCATCAAATCCGCTTCGGCGACGCGGAAAACTATCCGCCGGTGTCGTTGCACGAAATCTTCGTGCCGGACCTCTGGCAGAGCAACTACGGCAACGGTGCCTTTTTTGCCGGGAAAACCGTGTTTCTCGGCACGGTGGCAAGGCAGCAGCAGGACTTCCATCCGACACCGGTCGGCAAAATCGCGGGGGTGCGGATTCACGCGCATGTTTATGCGGCGTTGAAGGCGGGTGAATTGATACGCCAGCCGCCGTCATGGTTCGCCCCGGCATCCATCGCGCTCGCCGCCTTCCTTGCATGGTTGATGTTGGCGATGTTCCGCAGGCCGCTGCTGGCGACGATCCTGCTCTTCGCCGGTGTGGCTGGTGCGCTGTTTGGCCAAGTACTGATGCTGACCGTGGCAGACATGGTGGTGCACTCCGTGACACCAGCGATGGCCTTCGGCCTGATCGGCATCTGCGGCTTCACATTCGATTATTTCCAGGAACGCCAGCAGAAACACGCGCTGAAGCGCTCGATCATGAGGTTCCACTCGCCGGACGTCGCGGAGCAGATTGTGCAGCATCCGGAGACGTATTACTCGATCCGCCAGGGTGCTTCACGCTGCATCGTCGTGTTGTTCTCCGACATCCGCGGCTACACCAGCATGAGCGAGCAAATGACCGCCCAGGAAATGGTCACCCAGCTCAATGAATACTTCGAGCGCATGGTATCCGCCGTGTTCCGGCACAACGGAGCGGTGGACAAGTTCATTGGTGACGCGATGATGGCGGTGTGGGGGCGATTCCGCGATCATCCGGATGAGGCGGCCTTGCAGGATGATGCCCGCAATGCCGTGGCATCCGCTCTGGTGATGCGAGGACAGTTGGAGGAGCTGAACGCCTCGTGGCGGGCGCGAAACATGGCGGAGCTGGCCATCGGCATCGGCCTGCACCAAGGCGAGGCGGTCGTCGGGGAGATCGGCTCCCAGGAACGGGCGGAACTCACGGCCATCGGCGACAGTGTGAACCTCGGCTCAAGACTGGAAGGCGCGACCAAGGAATACGGCCTGGATTTGCTGATCAGCGCGGCGGTTGAGGAACGGGTAAGGGACACATATCTCTGCCGTTCGGTGGACTTGTTGCGGGTGAAGGGGAAACAACTGCCTGTGGAAGTATTCGCTGTGCTGGGGAAACGGGAGCAGACGAGTCCGGCGGGCCTCGATTCGTTCGAGCGCGGCATGGCCCACTACCGCGCCGGTCGTTTCGCCGAGGCGGTCGGTTGTTTTGGTGAAGCCAAGCTGGCCGGCCTCGATGACGAGTTGACGGGGATCTTTCTCGAACGCTCGATCAGGTTGTTTGAAAACCCGCCGGAGAAGTGGGATGGAGTATACACGATGACGAAAAAGTAACAGCGGATCGCTCGTGACATGTGTTCTTGGCAAGAGTCCCTACAGACGTTTTGCTTGCTGACGTGAGGAGGGGATTTTCCAACTCGGGCTTCAGACCGCTGATCTATCAACTGATGGTCCGCACCTTCGGCAACACCAATGAAACAAGAAAACCGAACGGAAGCATCGGGGAAAACGGGTGCGGCACCTTCGCCGACTTGTCGGACACCGCGCTAGGTTCCCTTCGCGATCTCGGGTTCAATCATGTGTGGCTGACCGGCGTGCTTGAACATGCCAGCGGCACGGCATACCCGGAGCGTTCGGCGGATCCACCCGAATTGCTGAAGGGCATTGCGGGCAGTCCCTACGCCATCAAGGATTATTTCGACGTCTGTCCCGACTACGCGCTGAATCCCGCGCACAGGCTGGAGGAATTCCGTGATTTGGTCGGCCGTTGCCACCGCAATGGTCTGCGCGTGCTGCTCGACTTCGTGCCAAACCACGTCGCCCGCTGCTACCGCTCTGATGTGAAGCCCGAGGCGAGTTTCGGCGCCGGAGACGATCCGACGCGGTTTTTCGATCCCGAAAACCACTTTTTCTATCTGCAAGCCGGGCATCCGCGAGGCGGTCCTCCACTTCGTCTGCCAGTGGATTCAAAAATCTATCGTGACGAGGACGAGTATGGACGGGTGACTGGGAACAATGCCATCACTTGGACACCATCGATTCACGATTGGTATGAAACCGTGAAACTCAACTACGGTCATGATTTCACCAAAGGCCGCGACACCTCACGTCTGCCTGGACCGAATGCGGGAATTTCGGTTGTGCCGAAAACTTGGCGCACGATGGATGAGGTGCTGTCCTACTGGCAGGGCTTCGGGATTGATGGTTTCCGTGCCGACATGGCCCACATGATTCCGATGGAGTTCTGGCATTGGGCCATCGCAAGATGCCGCCAGCGTGATCCGGATGTGTTTTTCTGTGCCGAGGCCTATGACAACGACCCGGCGAAACTGACTGAAGGCAACGTGCTCGACGCGTTGCTCGATGCCGGCTTCGACGCGGTTTACGACGATCCGTCCTACGATGTGCTGGAGGGGATCTATGATTCGGGAAAATGGGCGAATGATCTCGATGCAATGACTTTCACCGGACCGCGATTCCACCGCTCCCTGCGCTACGGGGAGAACCACGACGAGGTGCGTCTCGCCAATCCGAAAGAGTGGGGTGGTACCGGCATGAAGGTCGGGAAACCGGTCTGCGCGACCTTGTTCGGCATGGGCCGCGGGCCCGTTCTGCTCTATCACGGCCAGGAAATCGGCGAGCCGGCCATCGGGTCCGAGGGATTCTGCGGGGATAACGCCCGGACGAGCATTTTCGACTACGCTTCAATGCCGGAATTCACGAAGTGGTTCAACGGCGGGCTTTGTGATGGCAAGTGGCTGTCTGCGGAGCAGAAAGAGCTGCGTGCGTGGTATGGAAAACTGCTCACAGTCCTCACGCAACCCGCCTTCACGGATGGTGAGTTCTATGGACTCAATCACGCGAACCGGCATAATCCGGGATTTGGACGCCTCGATGATGAAACCTGCTCGGGTCACTGGCTCTACGCGTATCTGCGGCGCGAGGTCCGCAGTGGTCAGGCGTTTCTCGTGATTGCCAATTTCCACGGCTGGCAAACGATGCGTCAACCAGCTGTTCTCATCCCGCATGACGCCAGGATGTTCCTCGAACGTTCGGCAAGCAAACTTTGGACCTTCTCGGATCGCCTCGATGGCGGGTGGTCCACAAGGGTCCCATATGATCTGTTGGAAGATCCGGGATTGGAGTTGCCGGACCTGCCACCATGCACGGCATTGATGCTGGAAATACTCGACGCCTGAGGGACCAGCGACATCAGACCTTCATCAAATCCGCTTCCTTGGCGACGGCGTGTTCGTCAATCTTCTTGGTGAACTTGTTGGTCAGTTCCTGAATGTCGCGCTCCAGATCCTTTTGCCCGTCTTCTGTGATCTGGCTGTCAGCCTTCAGCTTTTTGCCGGCATCGATGCCGTTCTTGCGCGCCGCGCGGAGTTGGATTTTCGCCTCCTCCGCGAGTTGCTTGATCAGCTTGACCATTTCCTTGCGGCGTTCTTCGGAGAGTTCGGGGATCGGCACGCGCAGCGAGCGTTCGGCCGCCGCGGGGTTCAGCCCGAGCTTGCTCTCACGGATGGCGCGTTCGATGTCGCGCGTGGTCGAGGGGTCGAAGGGCTGGACGTTTAACATGCGGGGCTCGGGCGAGCTGATGACCGCGAGGCTCTTGAGCTTGCTCGTGGCGCCGTAGGCATGCACATGTACGTCGAGATTCTCGATCAAGGCCGGGCTGGCCTTGCCGGTGCGCACCCCGGCGAATTCGTGAATGAGATACTCGACGCATTTGGTCATGGCGTCTTCGACTTCGAGGATGACGGTTTCCGAGTCCATGGTGATGGTAGGGTTGGAGAAAAATCATTCGCCGTGCACGAGGGTGCCGATCGGTTGGCCTCTCAGGGCGCGGGAAAGATTCCCGTCCGGGCCGAGTTCGAATACGATGATGGGGATGTGGTTGTCCATGCACAGGCTGAATGCGGTGGAGTCCATCACACTGAGCCGGTCGCCAAGGCAACGCTGGAAGGTGACGGTTTCGAAGCGCTTCGCATCCGGGTTCTTGCGGGGATCGGAATCATAGACGCCATCGACTTGGGTGGCCTTGAGAATGACATCCGCACCCATCTCGCTGGCGCGCAGTGCGGCGGTGGTGTCGGTGGAGAAAAACGGATTTCCCGTACCTCCACCGAAAATGACCACCTTGCCCTGGGCCATCTGCCTTTCGGCTCTGCGGCGGATGAAGGGTTCCGCGACGTTTTTCATTTCGATGGCGGACTGCACCACGCAGGGGACGCCGTGATGGCTGAGCGCACCCTCGATCGCCAGCGCGTTCATTACGGTGGCGAGCATGCCGACGTAATCCGCCGTGGCGCGGTCCATGCCGCGTGCCGATGCACTGGCTCCGCGCCAGAAGTTTCCGCCACCGACCACGACTCCGAGCTGGAGGCCGGTTTCCACCGCCTCAAGGATTTGGAGCGCGATGTGGTCCACGATTTCCGGCGAGATATTGTCCCGGGAGCCGGTCCCACGCAGTGCCTCTCCGCTGAGTTTCAGGATGGCACGTTTGAATGGGCGCGGATCTCGGGGGCTGGATGGCATGGCAGGCTGGACGAGGAAACCGCAAGCCGGGGGGCTTGAAAAGGGAAAAGCTCCAAATCATTCCGGGCTTTGATCCCCGATGGAGAATTCGGCACCCAGCTCGGCCAGACTGGTTTGTTTTTCGCTGGTGCCGGTTATGCTTAGCATCACCTCCAACGGGCTGTCCTGTCCGGCTTGATAGTTTTCCAGGGTTTTCCGGATGGCGACAATGGTAAGTTTGACAATCTGCTTTGAAGTCAGGTCAACCTCCGCAGGTATGCTGAGGTTTGTCACATCCAGAGCGATGTGGAGCACGCCCTCCCGCATGACCGGCTCGATGGTAATGCCACACAGGACGAGAAGATTGGCTTCCCGCACCTTGTAGTTTTCATTGTTGCTGGGAAGCAAATGCGGGCTGCGGATCGCCGCGATCAAATCCTCCGGAAACGCCCCACTGAGGGCCATCGGTCGAGCCATGACACAGGCTTGCAGTGCCTCACCGGTGTCGGAGATTGCCTCGTCGCCATCAGTGCCGTGAAGGCTCAGTGGCTCGTACACCGGAACGACCATGATCGTGGTGCCAAGCACGGGACTGATTGCAGTCAACAAAATGGACATCATGGTGAATATGATTTTCATGGAGACACTTTTGCATGGGGATCTGCTGTCGGCGAGACCGAACATGGTGCTACGAAAAACCCCGGCCTGTGGGAGGCCGGGGTTTGAGGACGGAAATTCATGACGGGCGTCCGACTCAGCCCTGGTCAATGGGCTTTTCCGTCTTCGAGTCGATGATGGCGAAGCGCTCGCGGTTGAGCGTCGGGTCCGAGCGGAAAATGAGCCGCCCGGAGTGCGAGCGTTCAAGCTCCATCAGGAGGTGGGAGTCTTCGGTTTTGAAGCGGTTCAACACGTCCGAGTTCACGACGATTACCAGATCTCCGACCTGGTCGCGGTGTTTCTGAATGACGTGGTTCAGGTGGCGCTGGATCTCGATGGACATGGTCATCGGTGTCTTCACACGACCGCGTCCCTGGCAATACGGGCAGGGCTCATACATTGAGT
>Ga0114938_1002941_pt1 | contig 10367 bp, 8 predicted proteins | sample AshMeaBigSpring_FD_88675 | JGI IMG/M metagenome (GOLD analysis project Ga0114938, IMG submission 88675) | Groundwater microbial communities from Big Spring, Nevada to study Microbial Dark Matter (Phase II) - Ash Meadows Big Spring | ecosystem: Environmental > Aquatic > Deep subsurface >...
CAGATCGGCTACATGATGCTGGCCGCAGGGCTCGGGCCGGTCGGCTACGTGTTCGCGATCTTCCACCTGCTCGCGCACGGCTTCTTCAAGGCCAACCTGTTCCTCGGCTCCGGGTCGGTCATGCATGCCATGAACGACGAGGTCGACATGCGCTCCTACGGGGCCCTGCGCAGGCTCATGCCCTGGACCTTCGTCACCTTCACCGTCGGCTACCTGGCCATCCTCGGGGTGCCGCCGTTCTCGGGCTTCTGGTCCAAGGACAAGATCATCGAGGTGGCCTTCGACACCAGCACCGTCGCCGGCATCGCCGCCCTGCTCGGGGCCGGCGTCACCGGCTTCTACATGACCCGGGTCATGCTCATGACCTGGTTCGGCGACAAGCGCTGGCACGACGACGCCCATCCGCACGAGTCGCCTCCGATCATGGTCGACCCGCTGGTGGGGTTGGCGTTCCTGTCGCTGGTCGGCGGCGCGATGGAGCTGCGGGGCATGCCCGGCGGCGGCATCGAGGCCTGGCTCGACCCGGTCACCGGCTACGCCGAGACCGACCACCTGCTGCCCACCGCCCTCTACCCGGTGCTGACCCTGACCGTCGTGGCCGTCGGGGTGGTGTGGGCCTGGCTCGTCTACGGGCGCGAGCCCGTCCCGGTGCTGCCGCCGGTGGGTTCCCCGCTCACCCGGGCCGCCCGGCGGGACCTCTACGGGGACGCCTTCAACGAGACCGTGTTCATGCGCCCGGGCCAGTACCTCACCCGCACGCTGGTGTACCTGGACGGCCGGGGCATCGACGGCGCGGTGAACGGTGTGGCCGCCGGCATCGGCGGGCTGTCGGCCCGCGGACGCCGGATCCAGACCGGCTTCGTGCGGTCGTACGCGTTGGCGATGCTCGGAGGTGCCGTGGTCGTGGTGGCGGCTCTCCTCCTGGTCAGGCTCTAGGAGGCGGCTGACATGACCGGATGGCTGACCGCCCTGGTGCTGCTGCCGGCACTGGGTGCCGTGGTGACCGCGCTCGTGCCCGGCGTGCGCACCGCCAAACTGGTGGCGATCGCGACCTCACTGCTCGTCCTCGCTCTCACCGTGGCCGTGGGGCTGGAGTTCGACCCCAGCGGCTCGCTGTACCAGCTCACCGACCAGGTCGCCTGGGTCGCGCCACTGGGCGTCTACTGGTCGCTCGGGCTGTCGGGCATCTCGCTGGCGCTGGTGGCCCTGACCGCCGTCGCCACGCCGCTGGTGCTCGGGGCGATGTGGGCCGAGGTGGACGACACCGGCCGCAGCATCAAGGCGTACTACGCGCTCGTGCTGGTGATGGAGGCGATGGTGCTCGGCGCCTTCCTCGCCACCGACGTGCTGCTGTTCTACATCCTGTTCGAGGCGATGCTGGTGCCGATGTACTTCCTGATCGGGATGTACGGCGGGGAGAAGCGCCAGTACGCCGCGGTGAAGTTCGTGCTGTACAACCTGTTCGGCGGCCTGGTGATGCTGGCCGCGGTGATCGGTCTGTACCTGCAGGGCGCGCCGAGGGAGCGCACGTTCCTGCTGTCTGACCTGGTTGCCCTCGACATCGACGAGGGCACCCAGATGTGGCTGTTCGTCGGCTTCATGATCGCGTTCGCGATCAAGGCCCCGTTGTGGCCGGTGCACACCTGGCTGCCCGACGCCGCCACCGAGGCGCCGGCGTCGCAGGCGGCCTACCTGTCCGGTGTCGTGGACAAGGTGGGCACGTTCGGGATGATCGCGCTGGTGCTGCCGCTGTTCCCGGACGCGACGGTGAGCGCCGCACCGTGGGTCGTGGGCCTGGCTGTGGTGAGCATCGTCTGGGCCGCGCTGGTCGCCATCGGCCAGACCGACCTCAAGCGGATCATCGCCTACGCGTCCATCTCCCACTTCGGCGTGATCGTGCTCGGTATCTTCGCGCTGACCACCCAGGCGACCAGCGGCTCCACCTTCTACATGGTCAGCCACGGCCTGTCGACGACGGCGCTGTTCCTCGTGGTCGGCTTCATGATCTCCCGTCGCGGCTCGCGTCACCTGGGCGACTACGGCGGCCTGCAGAAGCCGGCCCCGATCCTGGCCGGCTTCCTCCTGGTCGCGGGTCTGTCGGGGCTGGCGATGCCGGGCATGGCGACGTTCGTCAGCGAGTTCCTCGTGCTGGTGGGAACCTTCAGCCGGTACCAGGTGGCGGCGGCCGTTGCGACCGTCAGCATCGTGCTGGCGGCCCTGTACATCCTGATCATGTACCAGCGCACCATGACCGGGCCACCAACCGCGCAGACCGCGTCGGTCGCCGACGTCCGGGGGCGGGAGGCTGCGCTCGTCGCGCCGCTGTTCGCGCTGCTGCTGGCGCTCGGTGTCGTCCCCGGTCCGCTGCTCACCACGATCACCGACGGCACCACCCAGACGATCGCCGAGGTCGGCGTGTCGGATCCGTCGCCGGTGTTCGCCGCAGAGGGGGCGGGCCAGTGACCACGCAGCAGTTCGTCGTCCCGGCCATCGACTACGGGGCGCTGCTGCCCGTGATCGTGGTGCTCGGCGCCGCCGTGGTCGCCATCCTGGTCGACGCCTTCGCCCCGGTGCGGCTGCGGGCCGCGATCGACGTGACCGTCAGCGTGGTCGCCCTGGTGGCTGCGCTGGTGCTGCTGCTGGTTCGCGCCGGGACGGACGTCGTCACCGCCAACGGCGCAGTGGTGGTGGACGGCCCGGCGCTGGTAGCGCAGGCGGCCATCGTCGCGTTCACACTCGTCAGCGTCGTCCTGTACACCGAGAAGCGGCTCGACCCGGCCGGTGACTCCTTCGCCCCGGCGGGCGCGTCCGTGCCCGGCAGCGAGCTCGAGCGCGTGCTCACCCTGCAGCGCACCCAGCAGACCGAGGTGTACGCGCTCACCCTGTTCGCCGCCGGCGGCATGATGACGATGGTCGCGGCGAACGACCTGCTGACCATGTTCGTCGCGCTCGAGGTGCTCTCGCTGCCGCTGTACCTGCTCTCGTCGCTGTCCCGACGCAAGCGGCTGCTGTCGCAGGAGTCGGGGCTGAAGTACTTCCTGCTCGGCGCCTTCGCCTCGGCGTTCTTCCTCTACGGCACCGCGCTGGTGTACGGCGCCACCGGTTCGCTGAACCTGGCCGGCATCGACGCCGCGGTGAGCGCCAACGTGGGCGTCGAGTCGCTGCTGCTCGTCGGCACCGGCATGGTTGCCGTCGGCCTGCTGTTCAAGATCAGCGCGGTCCCGTTCCAGTTCTGGACCCCCGACGTGTACCAGGGTGCTCCGACCGTGGTCACCGGCTTCATGGCCGCGGCGACCAAGGTGGCTGCGTTCGTGGCCCTCATGCGCGTCCTCTATGTCGGCCTCGGGGGCCTGGTGGCCGACTGGACCCTGCTGCTGTCGGTGGTCGCCGGGCTCACCATGCTGGTCGGGTCGGTGCTCGCGCTGTCGCAGACCGACATCAAGCGCATGCTGGCGTACTCGTCGATCGCCCACGCGGGCTTCCTGCTCGTCGGCCTGGTGGCGGCGAGCCCGAGCGGCACCGCCGCGGCGCTGTTCTACCTGGCCGTCTACGGCATCACCACGATCGGCGCGTTCGCCGTGGTCACCCTGGTGCGCGACGCCGGCGGGGAGGCGACGCACCTGTCCTCGTGGGCCGGGCTCGGTCGCCGCTCGCCGCTGGTCGCCGGCGCGTTCGCGCTGTTCCTGCTCTCCTTCGCGGGGATCCCGCTCACCTCCGGCTTCGTCGCCAAGCTGTCGGTGTTCGCGGCGGCTTTCGACGCCGGCCAGGTGGTGCTCGTTCTTGTCGGCGTGCTGGCCAGCGCCATCGCGGCGTTCTTCTATCTCCGCGTGATCGTGCTGATGTTCTTCTCCGAGCCCGCGCCGGACGGCCCCACCGTCAGCGTTCCCAGCATCGCCACCGCCGTCGTGATCACGGTGGCGGCGGGGCTGACCGTGTGGTTCGGGGTGCTGCCCGGGTCGCTGCTCGACCTGGTGCAGCAGGCGTCGGAGTTCGTGCGCTAGTCCCGTGCCCGACACCACGACCATCGGCGTCCCCGACGTCGGCGACGACCTCGCCGAGGAGGTGCGACGCGGGCTGGCCGTGGTCGAGGACCGGCTGGCCGAGGCGGTGGCGGCCGGGGACGGGCTGCTGGACACGACCGCCCGGCACCTGCTCGCGGCCGGCGGCAAGCGGTTCCGGCCGATGATGGTGCTGCTCGCCTCGCACCTCGGGGACCCGGACGCCCCCGGGGTCGTGCCGTCGGCCCTGGTCGTCGAGCTCACGCACCTGGCCACCCTCTACCACGACGACGTGATGGACGAGGCGGACGTGCGCCGGGGGGTGCCCAGCGCCAACGCCGAGTGGGGCAACACCGTCGCCATCCTCACCGGGGACTTCCTGTTCGCCCGCGCCTCGGAGATCGTGGCCGACCTCGGTCCGCAGGCCGTCCGGCTGCAGTCGCGAACCTTCGCCCGGCTCGTGCGTGGCCAGATCCGGGAGACCATCGGTCCCGCCCCGGACGAGGACCCGGTGGAGCACTACCTGAGCGTGCTGGCCGACAAGACCGGGTCGCTCATCGCGACCTCGGCGCGGTTCGGCGCCTGGCTCGCCGGTGCCCCCGCCGACCAGGTCGAGGTGGTGACCCGCTTCGGTGAGGCGATCGGCGTCGCCTTCCAGCTCGCCGACGACGTCATCGACGTCGCCAGCGACGGGGCCGAGTCGGGCAAGACGCCGGGGACCGACCTGCGCGAGGGCGTCCCGACCCTGCCCTCGCTCTACGCCTGCCGGTCGACCGCGCCCGAGGACGCCCGGCTGGTCTCGCTGCTGTCCGGCCCCGTCGCCGACGACGACGTGGACGAGGCTCTGACGCTGCTGCGCGACCACCCTGCGCTGGACGCGGCCCGCCGCGACGTCCAGCGGTGGGCCGACCAGGCCCGGACCGAGCTGCAGGCCCTGCCGGACGGCCCGGCCCGGCGCGCGCTCGAGCAGATCTGCGCCGCGGTGGTCACCCGCTCCGCGTAGGCGTCCGGCTCGAGCCTGCCGTCGCGCGCGGGCGCGCACGCCGCGGCTGATGATCGTTGGAGTGCTGCCGCGCTGCCAGCTTGTCATCGGAAGCCCGTCGCGCTGCCGGCTGATCATCGGAAGCCCGTCGCGCTGCCTCCGCATCGTTGGAGGGTTGTCGTCGCGCCGGCTGATCATCGGAAGGTACTGGTGGTGGTTGCGTTGATCGTTGGAAGGTTGTGGCTGCTATGGCAACCACAACCTTCCAACGACGAGCGGCAGGGCGTCACCGGGCGCGGCAGGGCGTCAGCCGTCCGGCGTGGCCACGAGGGTGAGCTGGCGGCGGCGGTGCACGAACGTCTCTGCGGTGAACAGCGCGAGGGAGATCCAGACGAGCACGAATCCGGCGAGTCGAACCGGGGGCATCGGCTCGTCGTAGACGAACACACCGATACCGAACTGCAGCGTCGGACCGATGTACTGCAGCAGGCCGAGGGTCGACAGCGCGATGCGGGTGGCCGCGGCCGAGAACGCCAGCAGCGGCAGCACCGTGACCAGGCCGGCGCCGACCAGCAGCAGCGAGTGCCCGGGGGAGACCTGCCCGAACGTGCCGGTGCCCTGGGCCTCCAGCCACAGCAGGTAGACCAGAGCCGGGGCGACCAGCACCGACGTCTCGACCGCGAGGCTCTCGGCTGCGCCCACGCTCGCCTTCTTCTTGAGCAGGCCGTAGGTGGCGAACGAGAAGGCCAGGGTCAAGGCGATCCACGGGGGACGGCCGTAGTCGGCGGTGAGGACCAGCACGGCCACACCGGCCAGGGTCAGCGCTGCCCACTGAGCGGGGCGCAGCCGCTCGCCGAGCACCACGACGGCGATCCCCACGGTGACGAGCGGGCCGATGAAGTAGCCCAGCGACGTCTCGACCACCTGGTCGGTGTTGACGCCGTAGATGTAGGTGCCCCAGTTGACCGAGATGAGCACCGCGGCGACGGTCAGGTACCGCCACGAGCGGGCCGGGATGCCGCCGAGCCGGCGCAGCCGTCGCCACACCGCGAGCAGCAGCAGCACCACGACGAGCGACCAGACGACCCGGTGGGCCAGGATCTCGGCCGCAGCAGCCGGCTCGAGCAGCGGCCAGTACAGGGGGAACAGCCCCCACATCACGTACGCCGCAGCCCCGAGCAGAAGACCGGCGCGGTGCTGGCTCACCCGGTCGTCCGGCTGCCCGCGCTCGTCGGCCCGGGCACCGGCTCGGTCGCGACGCGGCGCGCCATGAGCACGTCGTCGACGAAGACGCCGTCGAGGACGAACTCGTCGCGCAGCACCCCCTCGACGGTGAAGCCGGCGCGCTCGTAGACGCGTCGGGCCCGCGGGTTGGTCGCCAGCACGCGCAGGCTCACCTTGTGCACCCCGGCCTGTGCCGCCTGTGCCAGCACGGCCTCGAGCAGGGTGGGCGCGAGCCCGTGGCCACGCTCGGCGGGATGCACGGCGAAGCCCTCGACCGTCCAGACGTGCGCGTTCTCCGGCAGCGGGGTGGGCGCGACGGTGCGGGCGTAACCGACCAGGCGGCCGTCCCGCTCGGCGACCAGCGTGCGCGACGGGTCGTCGTGGGCACCGAAGAACGTGTCCCGTTCGCGCTCGAGCACCGAGGGGAAGCCGGTGCCGGGGTCCCAGCAGATTGCCTCCAGTGCGAGCAGGGCGGTGTCGTCGTCGCGTCGGGCCGGCCGGACGGTGACGGCGGTCAGGGGATCGTCCAGGTGTCCCGGCCGCGCAGCAGCGCGGCGAGGTCGCCGGGGCCGCCGGAGTCGATGGCGCGGTGGATCTGCGCCTGCAGCTGCGCGTCGTAGCTGGGGCGCTCGACGTCGCGGAACACCCCGATGGGGGTGCTCGCCAGCGTGGTGGGGTCCGACAGACGGGACAGCGCGAACTGCGCGGACGGGTCCAGGGCGTGGGCGTCGTGGACGACCACGGCGTCCTCGCCCACCTCGGCGACGGTGGCGACCTGCAGGCCGCCACCGGGCGCGGGCACGACGCCGTACTCGAGGTCGGGGCCGAACCGCAGCGGTCGTCCGTGCTCGAGCCGGACCAGCGCACTCGCCCGGCTGTCCCGGTCCTTGAGCAGGTCGAACGCGCCGTCGTTGAAGATCGGGCAGTTCTGGTAGATCTCCACGAACGCCGCGCCGCGGTGTGCGGCGGCGGCGCGCAGCACGTCGGTGAGGTGGGCCCGGTCGGAGTCGATCGTGCGGGCGACGAAGCTGGCCTCGGCTCCCAGTGCCAGCGAGACGGGGTTGAAAGGGGCGTCGAGCGAGCCGAACGGCGTCGACCGGGTGATCTTGCCCTGTTCGGAGGTGGGGGAGTACTGGCCCTTGGTCAGCCCGTAGATGCGGTTGTTGAACAGCAGGATCGTGAGGTTCACGTTGCGGCGCAGCGCATGGATGAGGTGGTTGCCGCCGATGGACAAAGCGTCCCCGTCACCGGTCACCACCCACACCGACAGGTCGGGCCGAGTGCAGGCCAGCCCGGTCGCGATGGCGGGAGCCCGGCCGTGGATGGAGTGCATCCCGAAGGTGCTCAGGTAGTAGGGGAACCGGCTCGAGCAGCCGATGCCGGAGACGAACACGATGTCCTCGCGCGGGATGCCCAGCTCGGGCAGGAAGGCCTGGACGGCGGCGAGGATGGCGTAGTCGCCGCAGCCGGGGCACCAGCGCACCTCCTGGTCGCTGGTGAAGTCCTTCTTGGTCAGGGGAGCGGCGAGGTCAGTCACGGCAGAGGTCTCCGATGGCGGCGACGAGCTCGTCGGTGCGGAACGGCAGCCCGCGCACCTGGGTGAGGCTGATCGCGTCGACGAGGTAGCGCGCCCGCACCAGCAGGGCGAGCTGGCCGAGGTTCATCTCCGGGACGAGCACGCACTCGTACCGGCGCAGCACGTCGCCGAGGTCGCGGGGGAACGGGTTGAGGTGCCGCAGCTGCAGGTGCGCGACCGACCGGCCGGCCCGGCGCACCTGCTGCACCGCCGCGCCGATGGGGCCGAAGGTCGATCCCCAGCCGAGGACGAGCAGCCGCGCGTCGCCGTCCGGGTCGTCGACGGCCAGCGGCGGCAGGCCGGCGGCCACCGCGTCCACCTTCGCCTGGCGCAGCCGCACCATCGCGTCGTGGTTGTCCGGGTCGTAGGAGATCACCCCGGTGACGTCTGCCTTCTCCAGCCCGCCGATGCGGTGCTCGAGCCCGCGGGTGCCGGGCACCGCCCAGGCACGCGCGAGCGTCTGCGGCTCGCGCAGGTAGGGGTGGAACACCGGGTTCCCGGCGTCGTCCACCCCGTTGGGCGCGGTGGCGAAGTCGGGGTCGATGGTCGGCAGCTCGGACACCACGGGCACCCGCCAGGGCTCGGCCCCGTTGGCCAGGTAGCCGTCCGAGAGCAGCACGACCGGGGTGCGGTGGGTCACTGCGATGCGGCAGGCCTCCAGCGCCGCGTCGAAGCAGTCGCTGGGGGACAGCGCGGCCACGACCGGCACCGGCGACTCGCCGTTGCGGCCGAACATCGCCTGCAGCAGGTCGGACTGCTCGGTCTTGGTCGGCAGGCCGGTGGACGGGCCGCCGCGCTGCACGTCCACCACCACCAGCGGCAGCTCGAGGGCGACGGCCAGCCCGATGGTCTCGCTCTTGAGCGCCAGCCCGGGGCCGGACGTGGTGGTGACCGCGAGGGCACCGCCGAAGGACGCGCCCAGGGCGGCACCCACGCCTGCGATCTCGTCCTCGGCCTGGAAGGTGCGCACGCCGAACCGCTTGTGCTTGGCCAGCTCGTGCAGGATGTCGCTGGCCGGGGTGATGGGGTAGGAGCCCAGGAACAGCGGCAACCCGCTGCGCACCGAGGCGGCGACCAGGCCGTAGGCGAGCGCCACGTTGCCGGTGACGGTGCGGTAGGTGCCCGGCGGTGGGTCCGCCGAGCGCACCCGGTAGCTGACCGCGAACTCCTCGGTGGTCTCCCCGAAGTTCCAGCCGGCCCGCAGGGCGGCCAGGTTGGCGTCCCGCAGCGTCGGCCGGGCGCCGAACTTGGTGCGGATGAACTCCTCGGTGCCGGCGACGTCGCGGTGGTAGAGCCAGGACACCAGGCCGAGGGCGAACATGTTCTTGGCCCGGCTGGCCTCCTTGCGGGTCAGTCCGAACTCGGCCAGCGCCTGCTGGGTCATGCCGGTCAGGTCGATGGCGTGCACCTGGTAGGCCTCGAGCGAGCCGTCCTGCAGCGGGCTGTGTCCGTACCCCACCTTGGCCAGGCCACGAGCGGTGAACTCGGCGGTGTCGACGATGACCGTGCCGCCCTTGACCACGTCGGCGAGGTTCGCCTTCAGCGCCGCCGGGTTCATGGCGACCAGCACCTGCGGGGCGTCGCCAGGGGTCAGGATGTCGTGGTCGGCGAAGTGCAGCTGGAACGAGGAGACACCGGGCAGCGTCCCGGCGGGGGCGCGGATCTCGGCCGGGAAGTTCGGCAGCGTGGCCACGTCGTTGCCGAGCGTGGCGCTCTGGGCGGTGAAGCGGTCACCGGTCAGCTGCATGCCGTCGCCGGAGTCCCCGGCGAACCGGATGACGACACGGTCCACCACCTCGACGTGCTTGACCACGCCTCCCGGTTCCTTCCCTCAGCCCCTGTAGTTGACGAACTGTACGGCGAAGTCGAAGTCCTCGCCCTTCAGCGTGGCGATCGTGGCCTGAAGGTCGTCCCGGCTCTTGCTGGTGACCCTGACCTCCTCCCCCTGCACGGCCGCCTTGACCGACTTCGGGGCCCGGTCGCGGACGAGCTTGCCGACCAGCCGGGCCTGGTCGGCGGACAGCCCGTGCTGCAGTGTCGCGGCGATCTTGTAGACCTTGCCGCTCGGCCGGGGCTCGGCCGCGTCCAGCGCCTTGAGCGAGACCCCTCGACGCACGAGCTTGTCCTTGAAGACGTCCAGGGCCGCCTTGACCCGGTCCTCGGTGCTCGCCTGCAGCTCGACGGCGAGCTCACCCGTCCAGGCGATGGCGGCACCGGTGCCGCGGAAGTCGAACCGCTGCGACAGCTCCTTGGCGCACTGCTGCAGGGCGTTGTCGACCTCCTGGCGGTCGACCTTGCTCACGACGTCGAAGGAGGACTCGCTGGCCATGTCCGGTATCCTTGCACCCACGGCAGGTTGCCCGAGTGGCCAAAGGGAGCGGTCTGTAAAACCGTCGGCATCGCCTACGTTGGTTCGAACCCAACACCTGCCACGACGCCACAGCCTCACGACACTGCCGTCCGCGGACAGTCTGCCGGACCGGTAGGATGATGCGGCTGTTCCGCCCCACTAGCTCAGTCGGCAGAGCGTCTCCATGGTAAGGAGAAGGTCTACGGTTCGATTCCGTAGTGGGGCTCGCAGGGCCGA
>Ga0114938_1002942_pt1 | contig 10366 bp, 7 predicted proteins | sample AshMeaBigSpring_FD_88675 | JGI IMG/M metagenome (GOLD analysis project Ga0114938, IMG submission 88675) | Groundwater microbial communities from Big Spring, Nevada to study Microbial Dark Matter (Phase II) - Ash Meadows Big Spring | ecosystem: Environmental > Aquatic > Deep subsurface >...
TTGGTAACTATTCATCGGGAAAGATGGGATTTGCTTTGGCTGAAGAGTGCGCATGTCGTGGAGCAGAAGTTACACTGATCTCGGGACCAGTACAGATCAAAACTTATCATCCGAACATTAACTGCATTGATGTGGAATCTGCACAGGATATGTCCGAACAGGCTCAAAAGTATTTTCCTTTATCTGATGCTGGAATTCTTTGTGCAGCTGTTGCTGACTTCCGTCCTGAAAACGTGGCTGATAAGAAGATCAAGCGTGAAAAAGAGGATGAACTGACACTTCGTTTGCAGCCAACCGACGATATTGCTGCAACTTTAGGTCGTATGAAAGTATCTGCTCATCAAAAATTGGTCGGATTCGCCCTTGAAACGAATGATGAACAGCAAAATGCAGAGGGTAAACTGAAAAGAAAGAATTTTGATTTTATCGTTTTAAATTCATTGAACGATACCGGTGCTGGTTTTCGACATGATACGAACAAAATTAGTATCATAGATAGCAAAGGTCGTACTGACTATTCGCTAAAATCGAAGGCGGAAGTTGCTAAAGATATCATTGATCGCTTAGTAACAGAACTAAAAAACGAATCGTTTTATCTTTAAATTTTTAAAAGGTGCTTCGTACATTATATATCCAGAATTACGCACTGATTGAGAGGTTGGATATCAACTTTGAAACAGGCTTTTCCGTTATTACCGGTGAAACGGGTGCCGGGAAATCGATTATATTGGGCGCAATCGGACTGCTGCTCGGTCAGCGGGCCGACATGAAGGCGATTCGCACGGGTGCAAAGAAATGCATTATTGAGGCGCGTTTCGATATATCGGGTTATGGAATGAAACCTTTCTTCGAAGAGAATGAACTGGAATATGAAGAAGAATGCATCTTGCGTAGAGAGGTACAAGCATCCGGTAAGAGTCGTGCTTTCATTAACGATACTCCTGTGTCATTGTCCCAGATCAAGGAGTTGGGCGAACAACTGATTGATGTACATTCGCAGCATCAGAATTTGCTCTTAAATAAAGAGGGCTTCCAACTGAATGTTTTGGATATTATTGCTCATAATGACGGTGCTCTTGAAATGTACAACCAATTGTATACCGACTGGAAGCTCACTGATAGAAAATTGGAGCAACTGATAACTTTAGCCGAAAGGAGTCGTTCTGATGAGGATTATATTCGCTTCCAATTGGAGCAGTTGGAGGATGCAGATCTTTCGCAAGGCGAGCAGGAAGAGTTGGAGGTTGAAGTGGATGTGTTGAGTCATGCGGAGGAGATAAAAGCTGGTTTGTATAAAGTAGAGCAAATTCTCTCTTCGGATGAAGGAGGAGTACTCTTCTCTATCAAGGAAATTCTCAATACTCTGAACACTCTTAAAAAAGTATACTCTTCTTCCGGAGAACTGTTCGATCGTGTGGAAAGCACGTATATTGAATTGAAAGATATCTATCAAGAGATTTCTTCGAAAGGTGAATCGGTGGAGTTCAATCCTGATCGACTTGAAAGCGTGAATGAAAGACTAAATCTGATTTACTCCCTTGAGCAAAAACATCGTGTGCAAACACTTGATGAATTGTTGATGTTAGTCGAGGAGTATCGCAGCAAGCTTTCGGCTATTACTTCTTATGATGATCAGATAGCCGAATTGAGATTGAAACGCGATGAGCAACTAAATAAGGTACAGAAGCAAGCACAAGTGCTTACTAAGTCGCGTCTCAGTGCAGGATGTGAAGTGGAAAAACAACTTGCTTCGCGTCTTATCCCATTGGGAATGCCTAATGTTCGTTTCAGCGTTGAGATGGGATTGAGGAAAGAATTAGGACCTCATGGTGAAGATACCGTAAACTTTTTGTTCTCCGCGAACAAGAACGGTACTTTGCAGAATATATCTTCGGTGGCATCCGGAGGGGAGATTGCACGGGTAATGCTATCTATCAAAGCCATGATAGCTGGAGCCGTTAAGCTGCCAACAATTGTGTTTGATGAAATAGATACGGGTGTTTCTGGTGAAATAGCCGATCGCATGGCGGACATTATGCAAGAGATGGGCGAGCAAAATCGGCAGGTAATCAGTATAACTCATTTACCACAGATCGCTGCCCGAGGAAATGTGCATTATAAGGTCTATAAGAAAGATAATGATACGGAGACAAATAGCCACATCCGACGATTGTCCGATACAGAACGTATTGAAGAAATCGCGCAAATGTTGAGTGGGGCACATCTAACAGAAGCGGCACTTAGCAATGCTAAGTCCTTGCTTAAACTATAACAAATTATAATTAAGAATAATACAAAGGTACTCATGATTGATAAGAGTGAAATGATTTTTGGCGTACGCGCCGTGATAGAAGCCATTCAGGCAGGTAAAGAAATTGATAAAATTTTAGTAAAGAAAGATATTCAGAGTGACCTTTCAAAAGAGCTGTTTGCGGCCTTAAAAGGTACTTTAATCCCAGTACAACGAGTACCGGTGGAGCGTATTAATAAAATCACTCGTAAAAATCATCAAGGTGTGATTGCTTTTATTTCATCCGTTACCTATCAGAAAACAGAGCAATTGGTTCCTTTTTTATTTGAAGAAGGAAAGAATCCGTTGTTTGTGATGCTTGATGGTGTGACAGATGTACGAAATTTTGGTGCTATTGCACGTACATGCGAATGTGCCGGAGTTGATGCAATCATCATTCCTGCCCGTGGTAGCGTGTCGGTCAATGCTGATGCAGTGAAAACCTCTGCAGGTGCATTGCATACATTGCCGGTTTGTAGAGAGCAAAGTTTGAAGACTACTTTACAATATCTCAAAGATAGCGGTTTCCATATTGTGGCTGCTACCGAAAAAGGAGATTACAATTATACAAAAGCCGATTATACCGGACCTATGTGTATCATTATGGGTGCTGAAGATACGGGTGTTTCATACGATAATCTTGCTTTGTGTGATGAGTGGGTAAGGATTCCGATGCTTGGCTCTATTGAGTCGTTGAATGTGTCGGTTGCTGCCGGTATCTTAATTTATGAAGCTGTGAAACAAAGAAATATTGAATAAAAAATGAAAAAAAGTCTGATACTATCTTTATTACTCTGCCTATTAACACAGATGGCAGTAGCTCAAGCCCCGAAATGGGTTGAAAAGACTAAGAAAGCAGTCTTTTCTGTTGTGACATACGATAAAAACGATAAGATACTAAATACCGGAAATGGATTTTTTGTGTCGGAAGATGGAGTAGCACTGTCTGATTTTACCTTATTTAAAGATGCTAAACGTGCAGTAATCATCGATTCTGATGGAAAGGAGATGCCTGTTGATTGTATACTGGGTGTAAGTAGTTTGTATGATGTTGTTAAGTTTCGTGTAGCAATCTCATCCAAGAAAGTCTTTTCTTTAACTTTGGCAGAGACAACACCTATAGTCGGTGAACAAGTATGGATGCTTCCTTACTCGACTCAAAAGAGTGATTGGTGCACAACAGGTAAGGTGAAACAAGTTACCAAGATAGCAGATAAGCACCAATATTTTACTTTAGATATGGTGATGAAAGAGAAGATGGTAAGTTGCCCGATTGTAAATGCAAAGGGACAGGTTTTTGGTATCTCACAAAAATCATCTGGATCTGATGCCGCTACTGTCTGCTATGCAGTCGGGGCGTCATTTGGTATATCATTGGATATTAAAGCCCTTTCAATGAGTGACAGTAATTTAAGAAGTATTGGTATTAAAAAAGGCTTGCCGGATAACGAAGACCAAGCATTGGTTTATTTGTTTATGGCTTCTACTCAACTGACTAGTGAGGAATATTCTCAGTTGCTTAATGATTTCATTAAACAGTTTCCTAACAACTCTGATGGATATTTGCGACGCGCCAATTACTTAATTCAGTCAGCTGGAGAGAATGAATCTGCATTCGAAAAAGCTAATGCTGACATGGAAGAGGCCTTGAAAGTTGCAAAGAAAAAGGATGATGTATACTATAATATATCTAAAACGATCTATTCTTATATGCTATCTAATCCGGAAAAGCCTTATAAAAAATGGAGTTACGACCAAGCGTTAACGCAGATCAAAGAGGCAGAAACCATCAATCCATTGCCAGTGTATATTCAATTGGAAGGTGATATTTTGTTTGCCAAACAAGATTACGCAGGTGCTTTGTCTTGTTACGAAAAGGTAAATAAGAGTAATCTGGTTTCGCCGGCAACTTATTTTTCGGCTGCCAAGACTAAAGAGTTGATGAAGGCAGATCTTAAAGAAGTGCTTGCTTTGATGGATAGTTGCGTTGCTCTCTGTCCTCATCCGATGACGGCAGATGTTGCTCCTTATGTTTTGGAGCGTGCTCAGATGTATATGAAAGCAGAACAATACAAAAATGCATTGTCGGATTATGACACTTATTTTACCGCAACTAACGGTCAGGTGAACGACTTGTTCTACTATTACAGGGAGCAAGCTGCATTTAAGGCACGTCAGTTTCAACGTGCTTTAGATGATATAGCAAAAGCTATAGAGATGAATCCTAAAGAAGTTTTGTATCAGGCAGAGTTGGCTGTTATCAATATGCGTGTTGGTCGTGTCGATGAAGCTATCAAAGTTCTGCAAGGAACAATCGCAATGGAGCCTAAATATGCTGAAGCTTATCGTTTGATGGGATTATGCTTTATTCAACAGAAAAAGAATAAAGAAGCTTGTTCGCAGTTTGCAAAAGCAAAAGAGTTAGGTGATCCTAATGTGGACGAACTCATCAAGAAGTATTGTGAGAAATAAAGTAGTCAATCGTAGATTATAAAAGATGAACCCCCTGTCAATCGCTGACAAGGGGTTCTTTTGCAAGAATTAAAATCTTTCCCTCTCTTATCTATTCTTGCTTTAAGGCTTCAGCCTATTCTACTAATTAATAACTGAAATTTGTAAGGTTTCGGCTTTATTATTTATTGCCCAATTAGAATTCTTTTCTAATATGTAAATGCAACTATTCACTTATTACTGCATCCTTTCTTTATTATTTTTCTTATTAAGAAAGAAAATAGAGAGTTGTGTTCATGTAACTAATTGACAAGTAGCGATTTTATGCTCTGCTCTATTCCTCTTTTTTGTTTGTTGAAATTACATTTTTAGTTCGTCTACTTTTCAATGCTATCTGTTTTTAATCGAAATGAACCTTTCATAATTGATGCATTATTCATCAACAAAAGTAATTCTCTTATTTCCATTTTTGAGAAAGACTTTTTTTTAGTATCTTCGAACCGATAAAATCATTCGTTTGATTTAAATTAAACAATAAGTATGAAAAAAGTAATTTGCAGTGAAAAAGCACCGGGAGCAATCGGTCCTTACAGTCAAGCTATTGAAGCGAACGGTATGGTATTTGTTTCTGGTCAATTGCCGATTAATGCGGCTACAGGTGAAATGCCGGAGAGCATAGAAGAACAAGCACGACAATCTTTGGAGAATGTAAAACACATTTTGGAAACAGCCGGATTGACAATGGCAAATATTGTCAAAACGACTGTTTTCCTTCAAGATATGTCTTTCTTTGCTGGCATGAATGGTGTATATGCAACCTATTTTGAGGGTGCTTTCCCTGCTCGTTCCGCTGTTGCGGTAAAAGCCCTACCAAAGGATGCTTTAGTAGAGATTGAGTGTATTGCGGTTCGATAATAGATCGGCTACAATAAAACTACTGCCTCCTACAAAGATTAAGTCTTTTGGGAGGCTTTGTTTTTGTGCCTCGCGTACAGCTTCTACAACGTCGGGATGAATGGTTCCTTTTAATCCTTTCTCCATAGCTTGTTTAGCCAAATCCTTTTCATTAAGAGCCCTTATCACGCTTGCTTTGGTGAAATAGTAAATAGCATCCTTCGGCAACATATCCAATACACTACTGATGTCTTTGTCGTTGACCATTCCAAAAACAATATGAAGACGATCGAACTTATGATTCTTTTTCAAGTCTTCTAGTTGCTGTATGATATAAGATATACCAGCAACATTATGTCCCGTATCACATAGGAGGTCAGGGTGCAACTGCAATTGTTGCCAACGTCCCATAAGTCCTGTCGTTTCGCACACATTAGCAAATCCCTTTAAAATATCTTCGTGAGAAATGTTATATCCTATCTTTTGCAAAGATTCAACTGCCGTTAAGATGGTACGCCCATTCTTTTCTTGGCAGTTTCCGGTTAGTTCTCCAAGAACGGCATAGTCAATATGAGATTGATCGGCCGATAATCGGAGATAACACATCGCATCTTTTTTCTTTTTCAAATATTCGTGGATGTCGGGATTCAGACTTGTCAGATCAACTTTTCTCAAATCTGATTCTAGTGATTTATCTTCCAGTATCTCATTTTCCGGGAAAATAGCGTTATATTGCGAGAGCTTTTCAAGTAAACTGTAATCGATGTGATAAATCTTTGTTTCATTTTCCGGTGATTCTGCAAAAATAATATTCGCACCGGTTTCTTTCGCTTTGTCGATAAACGCTTTTTTAACTTCACCACTTGCTTCACCAATAACTACAGGTATATTCTGTTTCATTATTCCGGCTTTTTCCATCGCAATCTTTTCCAAGGTATTGCCTAAAAATTGCATGTGATCGAAACTAATATTGGTGATGACGCATAGATCAGGGTGTATAATGTTGGTGCAATCCAATCGTCCTCCCATCCCTACTTCTATGATTGCCACATCTACTTTCTCTTCTGCAAAATAACTAAAAGCCATTGAAGTGGTAAGTTCAAAAAAAGAAGGGTGCAACGGTTCAAAGAAGGACCGATGATTCTCTACAAAGTCTATTACGTATTGTTCTAAAATCGTTTGCCCGTTTATTCGAATACGTTCGCGAAAATCAACCAAATGAGGAGAGGTGTATAATCCTACTTTATATCCGGCAGCTTGCAGTATGGCAGCGATGGTGTGCGAACAAGAACCTTTACCGTTTGTTCCTGCGATATGTATGGTACGGAATTTATGGTGTGGGTGTCCGAAATGCTGATCAAGTTCGAGCGTGTTTTCCAGACCTTCTTTATATGCCTTACTTCCTACTTGTTGGAACATCGGAGCGCTCTCATACAAATATTTCAAAGTTTCTTGATAATTCATGTTTTATAAAATTTAACTCGTGGGTAATCTCTTTTGCCCATTTTATTGTTATATTAGAAGCATCAATCAATCCCTTTATGGAATGGTTGTTATTTTAGAGTACAAATATCATCATTTAAATCTAAGAAATCATGGGAAATAAGAAAAATTTTGTTCTTGACACCAATGTAATTCTTCACGATTACAACTGTTTGAAGAATTTTCAGGAGAATGATATCTATCTCCCCATTGTTGTGCTGGAAGAACTAGATAAATTTAAAAAAGGAAATGAGCAAATCAACTTTAATGCGCGTGAATTTGTCCGAGAACTAGATACGCTCACCGATGATGATTTGTTTACTCGTGGAGCTAAACTAGGGGAGGGGCTTGGACGCTTATTTGTGGTTACCGGTGAGGTTAAAGCGCCCAAGGTGCAAGCTTCGTTTCCTGTTCGTAAGGCCGATCACTTGATTCTTGCTGTAGCCGAAGAGCTAGAAGCAAAATACCCAAAAATGAAGACTGTGTTGGTGACTAAGGATGTAAACTTACGAATGAAAGCACGTTCTATTGGTGTATTGTGTGAGGATTATATAACAGACAAAGTTATTAATATCGACATCTTTGAGAAATCGAATGAGATCTTCGAAAATATTGATCCGACTCTGATCGATCGTATTTACTCTTCAAAAGAGGGAATAGATATTACAGAATTCGATTTCAAAGGGTTAGTTCATCCTAATGAATGTTTTATTTTAAAGAGCGATCGCAACAGTGTTCTTGCCCGGTACAATCCATTCATTCATGCCATCACTCGTGTGCAGAAGGCTCGTAATTATGGTATTGAACCTCGTAATGCGGAGCAAAGTTTCGCTTTTGAAATTTTAAATGATCCTAATATTAAGTTGGTTGCTCTTACTGGAAAGGCAGGAACGGGTAAAACTCTGTTGGCGTTGGCTTCAGCTCTAGCAAACATGAACGATTATAAACAGATTTTGCTAGCCCGTCCAATCGTTGCTCTTTCTAATAAAGATATCGGGTTTTTACCTGGAGATGCAAAAGAAAAAGTTGCACCTTACATGCAACCGTTGTTCGATAACTTGAATGTTATCAAACGCCAATTCGGACCTACTTCAACGGAAGTTAAGCGTATTGAGGATATGCTTAAGAGTGAACAATTGGTGATTGAAGCTTTGGCATTTATCCGTGGAAGAAGTTTGAGTGAGATGGTTTGTATTATTGATGAAGCTCAGAATCTGACACCTCATGAAATTAAAACGGTCATCACTCGTGCCGGAGAGGGAACAAAGATGATTTTCACTGGAGATATCCAACAGATTGATCAGCCTTATTTGGATAGTCAGTCGAATGGGTTGGTGTATATGATTGATCGAATGAAAGATCAGAATATTTTTGCACACATCAATTTATTAAAAGGCGAACGAAGTGAGTTAAGTGAGCTAGCTAGTAATTTGCTGTAATTCAGCTTTTGTTTTCAACGATTAAGAGAGTATTATTGACCCCTCTTTTGCTTATTTATTGAGTAAAGAGGGGCTTTTACTTTTAGATCGTGAACTTTGTTTCTAAAATGAGTTTGCCTTTAAATATCATTCAGATGCATGATACTATCTATTGGGAACGTATATGCATCCGAATGCTTTCAAATTGCCTTTTTGTAAAATCCATTTGCCGATTATGATGAGGAAGGCATCAGGCTTGTAGATACTATTAATGTATTATGTATTACTCTTTCGAATCAGAACTAAAATATTTAAGGAATTGAGTTCGCTCAAAAGTATTAATTCCCTTGACATCCTTTGTGTTCAGGCGACCTTTAAACTGGAAGATATTCTCAAAACCTTTTCGTTCCATCCAGACTTGTAGAAATTTAGTCGCTTCACCGATAAAGAGATTTGTATTTTGGTAGACTACACTACAAATTTCTACAGCAGATGCTCCTGCAAGAATTGATTTAACAACACTTTCAGGGCTAGAAACCCCTCCAGATATGGCATAATCCATCTTATTAACCACAGATGAAGCAATTCCTACCCAACGAAGAGAATTGTATAGATCGGAGCTTCTACTAAATACTTCTCCCGAGATGTGCTCTATTTTCTCTATATCGATATCAGGTTGATAAAATCGATTGAAAAGAACTACACCGGCTGCTCCGTTTGCATACAACTGATCGATGAGAGCAATAGGGTTAGTTAGATTATTGCCCAATTTCATGATAATAGGAATGTTTACTGTCTTTTTGATATGTCGCAAAATATCGATATGGCGTTGCTCGAACGAGCCATAAGTGTAATGTAAGTCGGTTTGAAGAGCCAGAATATTAATTTCAATAGCATCTGCACCGGCATCCTCTATTTGTTTGGCGAAGTCGATCCATTCCGAATCTCTATAGCAGTTTATGCTTGCGATGATAGGGATAGCGCAGAGGGCTTTGCTCTCTTTAATCAGATCAATATACTGAGCTAGTTTGTGTTCGCGAATATACTCCACCAAATAATCGGACCCTTCAGCATTAAATGAAGGATCATTGAGTTGGTCGGCTTCAAGGAGGATTTGTTCTTCAAAAAGTGATTTTAGAACAATAGCTCCAGCTCCGGCATCAGAGAGACGTTTGTTTTTGCCCGGACTATTAGTTAATCCTGAGCTACTGATGATAATAGGATTACGAAGAGGAATTCCGGCAAAAGTTGTTGTTAGTTCGGTCATGATTTTTTAGGATTAGTTATCAATAATACCTTTCTCCAAAGATTTTGCTTCCAACTCTTACCATTGTACTTCCTGCCTTGATAGCTAAGCGATAATCGTGGGACATTCCCATAGATAATTCGCAGAAGTCAGTAGAGTCATGGAACCAGTTTTGTTTTATCTTTTTAAAGGTATTATTTAATAAACAAAATTCTTCCTTAATTTGTTTACTGTCGTCGGTATTACTTGCCATACCCATCAGTCCGCAGATGCGCACATTGTGTAATGACTTCCATTCTTCAGCTTGTAACATTTCATCACATTCCTGAGGAGTAAAACCGAATTTAGTTTCTTCTTGAGCTACGTGTATTTGTAGCAGGCAATTGACTATACGACCGGATTTAGCCGCCTGCTTATTAATCTCATTCAGTAACTTTAATGAATCAACTCCATGAATCATAGATACATATGATATCATGTATTTGATTTTGTTTGTTTGCAAATGTCCGATGAAGTGCCATTCAATGTCTTTGGGCAGACTTTCATATTTGGCTGTCATTTCCTGCACTTTGCTCTCTCCAAAAA
>Ga0114938_1002943_pt1 | contig 10355 bp, 10 predicted proteins | sample AshMeaBigSpring_FD_88675 | JGI IMG/M metagenome (GOLD analysis project Ga0114938, IMG submission 88675) | Groundwater microbial communities from Big Spring, Nevada to study Microbial Dark Matter (Phase II) - Ash Meadows Big Spring | ecosystem: Environmental > Aquatic > Deep subsurface >...
CGGCAGCAGCGGCCGAGATCCGCTCGGCGCTTGACCGACTGGTCGCCGAGCACGCCCTGGCCCGGCTGCAGGTGTTGGAGGAGAAGGCTCGCGAGGAGCCGCTGACGGCCGAGGAAAAGGCCGAGCTGCAGGGCCTGCTCCGCGCCAAGGCCCGATCCGGCCGGTCCGCCGTCGCCAATTGACCGGTAGGCCGAAGCTCGAGCCGTGTTATCATTCCGCTCTTTTCCCTATACCCCCTGTTGAGGCGCCCCTCTTGAGCAAGACGGCACACAAGCAGGCCAAGAAAGCCCCCGCGAAGAAGTCCCCGGCAGCCAAGCCCGCCGCGAGGCGAGCGGCTGCGCCGGTGAAGGCGAAGGTCGCCAAGCCGGCCCATCCGACGGCCAAGAGCAAGGCAAAGGCCCACAAGCCCGCCGCCAAGGCTGCGGCTCGCAAGCCGGTCGCGAAGCCGGTCGCGAAGCCGGTCGCGAAGCCGGTCGCGAAGCCGGCTGCGAAGCCCGTGACGAAGCCGGCTGGCAAGTCGGTGGCCAAGGTCGCCCCCGCGAAGCCGGCTGCGCCGCTCAAGCCATCGACGAAGGCATCGGCCAAGGCGCCGGCCGCCAAGCGCGTCGCGGCGGCTCCGCAACACGCGCCGGCCCAGGCGCCAGCCGCGGAGCCCGTGGCCGTCGCGAAGGCCGCCAAGGGAGCAAAGGGCGTCAAGGCCGCCAAGGCCGCCGCCGAAAAGCTCGAGGTAGCGCTGCCGCCCAGCACGCCGGAAGACCGCCAGTCGCAGCTCAAGCTGCTGATCGCGCGCGGCAAGGAACAGGGCTTCCTCACCTACGCCGAAGTCAACGACCACCTGCCGTCCGAGATCGTCGATCCGGAGCAGATCGAAGACATCGTGCAGATGATCAACGACATGGGCATTCCGGTGTACGAGAAGGCACCGGATGCCGAGGCGTTGCTGCTGCGCGAGCCCGTGGTCGCCGACGAAGAGGCGGCCGAGGAAGCCGCCGCCGCGCTCGCCACCACGGTGGACGCCGAGTTCGGCCGCACCACCGACCCGGTGCGCATGTACATGCGCGAGATGGGCACGGTCGAGCTGCTCACCCGCGAGGGCGAGATCGCGATCGCCAAGCGCATCGAGGAAGGCCTCGATTCCGTGAGGCGCGCGCTGTCGTCCTACCCGCCCACCTTCGACCTGCTGCTGCGCACGTACGAGCCGGTGAGGGCCGGCCAGGGCCGCCTGGTCGACGTCATCGTGGGCTTCGTCGACCCGAACGCGCCCGACGTGATCGCCGAGCCGATCAACCCGAAGCTGGCAGCCGCCGCCAAGGAAGAAGCGGACGACGAGAGCGAGGACGAAGAAGGTGCCGGCGAGGAAGAGGAAGCCGTCGACACCGGTCCGGATCCGGAGGAGGCGGCGCGCCGCTTCGCTTCGATCGCCAAGCTCTACGGCCAGGTGGTCAAGGCCCTCGACGACAAGGGCACGCGCGACCCGAAGACCGCCAAGCTGCGCAAGAAGCTGGCCGGCGAGTTCATGGAGCTCAAGCTCGCGCCGAAGATGTTCGACCTGCTGATCGGCCAGTTGCGCGAGCACCTGAACGAGATCCGCGGGCTCGAGAAGTCGGTGATGCAGCTGTGCGTGCGCGACGCCGGCATGCCGCGCTCCGACTTCATCGAGACCTTCCCGCGCAACGAGACCAACCTGCACTGGCTCGACAAGCACGTGCGCGCCAAGCGCAAGCACTCCGCCGCGCTCGGCCGCCTGCGCGACGACATCGAGCGCCTGCAGAACAGGCTGCGCGAGGTCGAGACCCGCACGCACCTGTCGATCGCCGAGATCAAGGAGATCAACCGCGAGATCGCGGTCGGCGAGGCGCAGGCGCGCCGCGCCAAGAAGGAGATGGTCGAGGCCAACCTGCGCCTCGTGATCTCGATCGCGAAGAAGTACACCAACCGCGGCCTGCAGTTCCTCGACCTCATCCAGGAAGGCAACATCGGCCTGATGAAGGCCGTGGACAAGTTCGAGTACCGCCGCGGCTACAAGTTCTCGACCTACGCCACGTGGTGGATCCGCCAGGCCATCACGCGCTCGATCGCCGACCAGGCGCGCACCATCCGCATCCCGGTGCACATGATCGAGACCATCAACAAGCTGAACCGCATCTCGCGGCAGATGCTGCAGGAGATGGGCCGCGAGCCGACGCCGGACGAGCTGGCGCAGCGCATGGAGATGCCCGAGGACAAGGTGCGGAAGGTCCTGAAGATCGCCAAGGAGCCGATCTCGATGGAGACGCCCATCGGCGACGACGAGGACTCGCACCTGGGCGACTTCATCGAGGACACGGGCGCCGAGAGTCCGCTCGACTCCGCGACCGTCGAGTCGCTGCGCGAGACCGTGCACGGCGTGCTCTCCCAGCTGACGCCGCGCGAGGCCAAGGTGCTGCGCATGCGCTTCGGCATCGACCTCTCGACCGACCACACGCTCGAGGAGGTCGGCAAGCAGTTCGACGTCACGCGCGAGCGCATCCGGCAGATCGAGGCCAAGGCGCTGCGCAAGCTGCGGCACCCGAGCCGCAGCGAGCAGCTCCGCAGCTTCCTGATCGAGGATTGATGCCGCCGGCCGGTCCGGGCGGCTGGCTCATGCGCAGCGCAGGGCCTTGCGCTTCGCCGCGTACTCGGCATTGACCCGCTGGACTGCCTCCTGGATGGCTCCCTGCTTGTCCATGAGGTCGCCGATCTGGTCCTGGATCCCCTCGATCTGGGCCGTCAGCGATTCCATCTGCACTGCAATCTGGCTTGCCCGGTACTTGTCGCCCTTCGTGACGCCGGCCGCCAGTTGCGCCTGCTCGGCCTGCAGCGCCTGCAACTGCGCGCGCAGCGCCTGAATCTGGAAGTTCAACGCCTGGATGGACGATGTGGTCCCCATCATCCTGCTCAGCAGGTCACTCATCTGGCGGTAGTAGTTCTGCGTCAGGGCCGAACAGTCGCCCTCGGGCAACTGGGTCGGCACCTTGCTGGCGGGCGACTCCGCCGGTGACGCCACTGCCGGCGCCTGGGCGTCGGCGACTGCGCAGACCATCCACAGGCAAACGAGGCCGGCGAAGGCGATCCTGCGTGAATGACACATCTGGCTGGCTCCCGTGGCTGGCACCGCCGGTAAACGATCCAGCGCGCGCCTGTGGTCTTGGCCACGCGGCTGGGCGCAATCGCCGGCTTCAACTGGCGCGCGACTGCCGTCGCGGCTGGCGCGCCGCTGCGTACCAGGACTCCCAGCGCGAATCCTGACGCACGGCCTGCAGCAGCGGCCAGTGGGCCAGGATCCAGAGCGGCCGACGGCCCAGGGCCCGCCAGCCCAGCTCGCGCTGGGTCGCGACGGCGGAGTCCAGCCACCGCAAGGACGCGTCGATCTCGCCGCGATGCGCATACACCTCGGCGATGCGGAATCCCTCGAGCTTGCCGTTGGACTCAATCATCCGACGCAAGATGGCATCCGCCTCGTCCCTGCGGCCGAGCCCGTCAAGAGCGATGGCCGGGATGAAGTCGCGGTCGAAACCCTCGTGCCAGCCGCCCGCCCGCGGTCGCCGGAAAGACTCCAGTAGCTGGCTAGGCGCAAGTGCGACTTCGCGAGCGTGCGATCGAGTTCGAGCGCGCGTGCAGCCGCATCGCGCACCTTCGCGAGTCCCCGCTCCGCAGCTTCGATGACGCCGAGCGCCAGACGGTCCTTGACGGAGCCGAGCGGGTTGAACGCCTCGACCTTGACCCAGACCTCCACGCCCTCGGGCGCAAGGCGGTTGAGGCGCACGACGGGCGTGCGGCCGACGGTCGAGAGGATGTCCTTGTGCTTCACGGCCCTGGCCCTGCGCGCTGGAAACGGGCCAATGATGGCCGCGCGAGGTCTGTCAGAGCACGCCGGAGATGTTGATCGTGTAAGTGAGATCCGGCCGGGCGTCGCCGCGCCAGTCCAGCACGCGCACGAAGAACGTCGTGCCGGCGCCGACCTGCACCTGCAACCACGAATCGCGCTGTACGCCGGTGACCTCGTCATCATGCACGCACGGCGACGTGAACGTCATCTGGGCCGGCAGCGCACAGGTGTTCAGGCGCACGCCCGCTGCGTTGACGATTTCGATCACCGGATCGAGCGGGCTGCCGTTGACCTGGGCGTCGATGTCCACCGTCACGGTCGAGGCGGCCGTCGTGACGATGCGGTAGTAGTCCTGGTCCGGGTTGAACACCGTGTTGGGATGCCCGCTCGGGCTGATCGAGGCCGCGAAGCTGCCGTTGCCGATGGTCGTCGCGGTCGCGATCGTGTCATTGCGGCCGACGGCCGCCGCGTTGATCGTGATGCTGAGCGCCTGCGAGTCGCTCTGCTGCGGCGAGCCGGAATCGGTCACCGTGACGGTGAAATTCGCCGTGGCGGCGGGCCCGCCGGGCGTCCCGCTCACGACGCCGGTGGCGCCGGCAAGCGCCAGTCCCGACGGCAAGGATCCCGAACTGACCACGAAGTTCCGGCCGCCGGTGCCTCCGGTGGCGGCAATAGTCTGGTTGTAGGCCGAGCCCACCGTCCCGGCTGCCAGGGTCGTCGTCGTGACGTTGAGCGCCGGCGGGGGTGGCGGCCCGCCACCGCCACCTCCGCCGCCGCCGCCGCAGGCGGACAGCAGCACCAGCAGCGCGGCTGCGGAGAGTGCCCTCAGGGCGCCGTGTTTCGGTCTCGTCACTGTCCCTCGAACTGGTCGAAGCGCGGAGCGGTGCCGATCAACGTGACGTCATTGCCGGAACTCACGGCATTTTGCGTCACCACGATGGGACCGATCGGCGCCGGGGCGGTACCTGGCATCGCGATCCGGTACCCGCCGATGCCCGACCCGTCGACGAACTGCGCGTCAACGCTCTCGACCTCGATCGTGTAGCTGCCGATGGGAACCGGGATCTCGTACAGGCCGATGTGGGCCGCGTTCGTGGTGCCAAACGGATCCGCGGGATCCCCGGTCAGGGGGTTGCCATGGATGGCCCTGAACTTGTAGCCGGAGATGACCGATGCCGCGCTGGTGCGATCCTGGTTCAATCCGGTGTCGAGCGGCCTTGCGATCACGTTCACGAACTGCGCGTGGGACTGGCCGTCCGAGAAGAACACGGTGCCCGAGATCGTTCCGTGGGTGGTCGAGAAGGATGGCGCGGGATACAGGCGCGAGATCCACGCGATGTCGTCCACCGACAGCGTGCCCTGGGTCGTGCTCACCAGGAACGGGAACATCGTCGGGAGCCCGGCGAGGTCGTCGGCACCGCAGGGGTTGATGCAGTTGACGTTGACCTGCGAATGGCTGAGCCCGGAGAAATGGCCCACCTCGTGGATGATGGCAGCATCGAATGCTGCCGCCGGGATGTCCTGGACCGGCGCGGCCTGTCCATCCTGAAAGAGGCCATTCATGACCGCCCGGCCCGTCAGGATGTTTGCGGCATTTCCCGAGCAGGGACCGGCAAAGCCAATGATCGAGGTTTCATCAACCCCGAGGTCGATCAGGATCGTCCCGTCCACGTCGTAGACGACCGGGCTCTGGTTGCCGTTGAAGCAGTCGTCCTCGACCGCGGCATATTCCGCGGCGGTACTGACGTCACCGTCGCTGAATGCGCCGACGGCGCTGATGAACCCGGCCCGGTTGTAGCCGATGCTCGCGGTCGCGACGTTCTCCCAGACGTCGAACATGCCGGTCACGCGCGTGCGCGCCGCGGCCTCGTCGACCGTGCCACTCAGCGGGCCGTTGTCGGTGCGGTACTGGACTTCGCTCGCGGTGGACCAGGCAAAGGGCTGGCCGTCGGGACGCACCAGCAGTGGCCCGCCGGCGAACGCCGGCGCAGCCGCGAGCGCAATCGCCGCCAACCCGCCCATGGATGCCGGCGGCCTCATCCTAGCCACCCCGGTTCACGAGATCGCGGATGAGCCCGGTCAGTCGACGCAGCTCGACCGGTCCGCGCGGCGGCTGCCGCAGCAGACGCGCGGATGCTGCGGACAGCACCGTACCCTCCTTCGCTGCCTGCGCCTCGAGACCGTCGAACAGCAGCGCGTTGCCATGGCCATTCAGCGCCATCTCGCGCCCCTCTGTATCGCGCGTGATGCGGAACCGGCCCTGCTCCATGCCCGCGGGACTCGACAGGCCGTACCTGCTGGGCGCGATCATGAGCAGCAGCAGGTCGTCGCCCTTGCGGAAACTGGCTGCGCTCGTGCGCTCGCGATAGTCCCAGATGTATTGCCGGAACGTGACGGTCTCACGATGCGGCCCCTTCAGCGTTTCGCGCACGTGCATCGTCAGGACCAGCATCGGCAGGCCAAGCTCCGGATGCCGTTCCATCCGCGCGCTCACGACATTGCCGCGAACGATGTGCGCCGCGCGGTCGGTGAGCTGCTGGAGATTGCGGGGAACGGTCAGCGCGCCCTGCTGCGCCCAGGCGGGAGCAGCAAGGACCATGCAGGCCAGCAGCCCGACGCTGCGTAGCAGACCCTGGGGCATGGCATCCATCCGTGTTGCCGCCGACAGGATGCATCCGGCCCCGGCCAAAGACAAGTGCCGGCTCATGGGCCCCGCACGACTTCGCCGTCCTTCATGACGAAGCGCACGTTTTCGACCACGCGGATGTCCGCCAGCGGGTCTCCGGGCACCGCGACGAGATCCGCGAGCAGCCCCGCCGCGATCCGCCCGCGGTCGGACGTGCCGAGGAGCGCGGCGGCATTCACGGTGCCGGAACGCAGCGCCTCCGCCGCGCTCATCCCGTGCTGCACGTAGGCCGTGAACTCGCGCCCGCTCTGCGCGTGCGGGCCGGCGCCGGCATCGGTGCCCAGCGCGACTCTCACGCCCGCGGCAAAGGCGCGGCGCATGCTGTCGCCGACGCGCGCCCTGATGAACTCGTTCTTCTCGTGCAGCAACGGCGGCAGCTCGTACTCCTCGAACCACTGGTAGAGCGTCGGCACGAGCCAGGTGCCGTTCTTCTTCAGCACCCGGATCGCCTCGTCGGTGAGCAGCGAGCCGTGTTCGATGGAGTCCACGCCGGCTTCCGACGCCGCGATGATGCCCTCGGCGCCGTGCGCATGCGCGGCGACCGGGATTCCGTGCAGGCGCGCCTCGGCGACCACCGCGCGCAGTTCCTCCATGGAGTACTGCTGCGAGCCGACCGGGCCCTCGTAGCTCATGACGCCGGCGGTCGCGCAGATCTTGATGACCTTCGCGCCATGCTTGATCTGGTAGCGCACGGCCTTGCGGATCTCGTCCGGGCCGTCGGCGACGCCCTGCTCCGGCCCGCCTTCGAGGATCCCCGGCGCGTATCCGGTCGCGTCGCAGTGCCCGCCGGTGGCGCCGATTCCGTGGCCCGCCGGCACGATGTGCGGACCCGGGAAGTCGCCGCGCCCGATCGCGTGCATCAGCGACACGTCGTGGAAACCCGAGGAGCCGACGTCGCGCACCGTCGTGAACCCGCTCTCGAGCGTCGCGCGCGCATGGCGCACGCCCAGGAGCGCGTGGTCGATGTCCGTCCAGCGCACGCTGCGGGTTTCCCAGCCCTCGCCCATGTCCGAACCCAGGTGCGTGTGGGCGTCGATGAAACCGGGCAGCAGCGTGAGCCCCGGGAGCTCCACGATGCGCGCGCCCGGCGGGATGGCCACGGGATTGATCGAGGCGATGCGCTCGCCCTCCACGACCACGACGCCGGGCGTCATGCGCCGGCCCGCCTCCACGTCCATCCAGGCATCCGCCCTCAGCACCAGCGTTTCGGCGCCGGCGGGCGCGGTGGCGGCAAGCGCTGCGAGCAATATTGTGAATCGCATCATCCAGCGGGCTCCTGTTTCGCGTTGGCAGGACCGATGATCCTATAATCCCGCATGGCCGACGATCCCACCAAGACCGTCCGCATCAAGCGCAGCTCCCGCGTCGCCGAGGATCCGCGCGGCCGCAATGTCCGGGTCGGCCGCGTCGAGGGGTCCGCCGAGCTCGAGCTCGTTTCGACGACCGCGCTCGAGAAGGTCCTGACGGGCGGGGACGGCAAGGCTAAGGTGGAGATCCGCAAGCTCGCCGAGAGCGGCCGGGACGGCCTGTTGGCGCGCGATGCCGCGACCGGCCACTACGAGATCGTCGGACAGGAAGAACTCCGGCAGATCGCCGAGACCGGCCAGGTGCCGCCGCCCGGCCGCGAGGGAGCCGTCAACGTGGCCGCTCCGCTGTCGCAGGAGTCCGCACGCAAGGCCGAGGAACTCTCGCTCGTCAGCACGATGATGCTGCGCAAGGTCATCGGCGCGGACGGCAAGGCGGAGCTCGTAAGCCCGGGCGGCGACAAGCCGAAGGAACCGGAGAAGGCGGGCAAGGACAAGTTCGGCGGGTTCGACCCCTACAACAAGAGCTGACCGCGCCGTCAGTGGCGTGCAACCAGCCAGCGATGCAGCCGCGCATCGAACGTGCGGAAGTGCTCCGTGAACCAGTCCGAGAGCCGCGAGGAAAGCTGCTGCGGGTCGTAGCGCCCGGACGCGGTGACGTCATCCAGGATGTCGAGGATCTCGTCGAGCAGGCGCTCGTGCTGGGCCTTGTGCCCGGCGAGCTCGCCGTAACCGAGCGCCGCCATGTCCTTTTCCTCGAGCGCGAAATGCGAGGCGATCGCGGCGTGGATGTCGCCAATCGCCCCGGTGACCTTCACGAGCGAGGCGCCGATGACGAGCTCGCGGTGCAGCCGGTTGATGGCGCCGATCAGCGCGCGATGCTCCTCGTCCACTTCGGGCAGGCCGATGCGGAAATCGTCGCGCCACTCGATCAGGTTCCCGTGCACTCCATCCTCCCCGCGCGATCGGCCCTCAGGGGCCGATGATCCACTGCCCGCCGCGGAATTCAATGACGAAATTCTGCCCCGGCTCGAGTGCGGTTTCGACCGTGTGCTCGTAGTCGAAGCCCTCGGAGCGCCCGCTGTCGCGCAGGCGCACGGTCAGCAACTGGGCGCCTGCGGGCACCACGATGCGCTCCAGCATCGTCGAGGGCCCGTCGTTCCACAGGCCCGCGGGCTCATGCTCGCCGCGGTACAGGACCAGGCCGCCCCGCAGCAGCTCCACGGTCACCGGCCAGCGCTCGCGCGGGCAGCCCACCTGGCGGCGCATGTTGGGCTTCAGCTTCATCATCTCCTCGGGTGTCAGCGGCTTGCACGCAACCCTGGTATGCGCGGCGTGGCGCAGCGAGAGGCTGATGACCGCCTGCCCGGGCTCGAGCAGCCGGAGGCTCGGCCAGCTCGACCAGGCGCCGGTGCCGAAGGCGAGCACGCCGAAGAGGCCCGCCCACGCGGCCCACTGCAGCGGCTTCGGCCAGGCGCGGGGCGTGAACGACGTCGCCGGCGCGCGATCGCGCCTTTCGCCGCGCACGAGCGCGGGCGCCCCGCGCAGCCGCTCGCGAAACGCCGCGAGATCGGCGGCGCGCCCTGCGCCATCGGCACGCGCGGCCCAGGAAACGCCGACCCGCTCGCGTGGCACGCGCTCGCGCAGCCAGGGATCGCGCTCACCCGCGATGCGCTCGCGCGTGAACCGGTCGCCGAGCCGGTGATAGCAGTCGCCGCGGGCGCAGCCCGCGAGCAGCACGCCGTCCGCGAGGCCGCGACTCACGATCCAGTCCATGAAGGGCGGCGGCAGCATGCCGACGCAGGGCAGCGAGACGACGGCGACGCCCTCGCCCGCCAGACCATCGCAGGAGGCGCCCGAGCCGCAGCCGACGACGATTACGCGCGCGGCACCCGTGAGCCGCGCAGAGGCCCGCCGGATCTCCTCACGCAGCGCCGCGAGTGGCCGGTCCGGCAGCTCGATGCCGGCGACGAACTCGCCCGCGGTGCGCATCGGCGTCGCGGTCGGGCACGAACCGACGCAGATGCCGCAGGCCATGCACTGGTCCGCGTGCACGACCGCCTCCTGCTCGTAGTGCCGCCCGTCGCTGCGTGGCGCGAGCGCGATCGCGCCGAACGGGCAGTCCGAGAAGCAGCGCCCGCAGCCATTGCAGTTGCCGAGGTCCACCGTCGCGGCCGGCGGCGTGCGCTCGGGCGGCGCCCAGGGGAGCAGCCACAGCACGAGCAGCAGGCCCGCGAGCCCGAGCCACACCGCCACGGCCCCCCAGTGTTCCATGAGCGGGTAAGCCGGCAGGTAGAACCAGTCGAAGGCCACGGTCTCGGCGACGCGGTCGAGGTCCGCGGGCGGCTCGGACAGCGCCGGATGCGCGAGCGAGAGCGCCGTGAGCGCTAGCAGGATGACGACGCCCAGCCCGCGCGCCGGTGCCACCCGCGCGCGCGCATGGCGGGCGATGTGGATCCACATGAAGAGCAGCATCAGGAGCGGCGCCGCGATGTGCATGAAGACCATCAGCGTGAAG
>Ga0114938_1002944_pt1 | contig 10355 bp, 5 predicted proteins | sample AshMeaBigSpring_FD_88675 | JGI IMG/M metagenome (GOLD analysis project Ga0114938, IMG submission 88675) | Groundwater microbial communities from Big Spring, Nevada to study Microbial Dark Matter (Phase II) - Ash Meadows Big Spring | ecosystem: Environmental > Aquatic > Deep subsurface >...
CTGCTGAAGGTCGTTGAGGCCGACGACAGCCTCGCGCAGCAGTTGCCCGGCCAGGAGGGGCAGCATCGATTGCGCTTCGGAAGAGAGCCGCGACGGTTCGATGCCAGCGCCGCGACAGAATGCCTGCACCGCCGTCTTGAGATCCGCCCAGCTCGTAGCCTGCTGATGGAACGGCAGTGTCTGCTGCCGCGCCTCGATGCGACTCTGGCGTCGCGCGAGCGCATCGGCAAGTTCCTGGCGGGTGATGGCGCGGGTCTTCATGTGCCAGTCGGCCGAGTTCGCCCCGTATTCGCGCTGCTCGTCGCTCGTAGCCGGTTCGGCAGCCCGCTCCGCCTCGGACGCCATCTGCCGCATTTCCGACGGGACCTTGAGCCCGAAGACGTTGCGTACCGAGATGGAACCCGAGTCTTCAGAATCCCGCGGCTGCAGGAGATTATTCAAATCGATCGGCGCACCGATCCCGGAATCGAGGTGTTTCGCCGCCGAGTTCAGCTCTTCCGCCCCCGGCAGGAAGTCGACCTGCTCGTCCACGCTGACGAGGATCTCGTAATCGCCGAGCCGGACTCGATCACCGTCCTGCAGCTCGACGGGCCCGGTTTCGGCGACAGACGCCTCGGACTCGTTGATGAAGACGCCGTTCGTGCTCGTGTCCTTCAGCCAGAACGCGCCGCTGCGGTACTCGACCTCGCAGTGGTGGCCCGAGACCAGGCGCTTCGGGTCGGGCAGCACCCAGTCGTTGTCCGGCGCACGGCCGATCGAACCGCCGTTGACGCCGAACACGCGTGTCCGCTGCTCGCCGAGCTCGCGGAAGTGGTCGCTGATGACACGAAGCTTGATGGCCATGATCCGGGCCACCTTGTAATATGGGGAGAGCTCCGATCGCAAGCGGACGATGGCAGCCACTCACATTTTTAAGATCGTGTTCCACAACCAGGGCAAGGTCTACGAGATCTACGCCCGGAAAGTGGGCCACGGCTCCCTGTTCGGCTTCGTCGAAGTCGAGGAACTCATCTTCGGGGAGCGCTCCGCGGTGGTCGTGGATCCGGCAGAGGAGAAGATCCAGGCCGAATTCGCCGGGGTCAAGCGTACCTACCTGCCGCTGCACTCGGTGATTCGCATCGACGAGGTGCGCAAGTCCGGGGTCAGCAAGGTCTCGTCGGTCGAAGGCTCGAACGTGACCCAGTTCCCGTTTCCGGTTTATACGCCCGGCGATCCCGGCTCACGAAAGTAGTCGCCGCTCGCGTGCGCCGCGCTGGTTCGGCCGCATGCCCTCCGGTATTATGTCGCGCCCTGCCAGCCAGGCGGCATCCTCGTCTCATGCTCACACTTCGCGGTGCTCCTGCACTCTCCGAATTCAGGCTGGCCAAGCTGCTGACTTCGCTCCGCGGGTGCGTCGCCGGACTCGAGCGCGTGGATTCGCGATACGTGCATTTCGTCGACGTCGAGCGGCCGCTCGATTCGAGCGAAACAGCCGTGCTCGAGTCGCTGCTGCGGTACGGGCCGGCGGCGGTCGAGGTCGAGCCGCGTGGCGAGGTGCTGCTGGTCGTGCCTCGCTTCGGCACGGTTTCGCCGTGGTCGAGCAAGGCGACGGACATCGCGCAGGTGTGCGGCCTCGCTGCGGTACGCCGCATCGAGCGCGGCATCGCCTATTACCTGTCGGTACCGCGCGGGTTGTCGGAAGCGTCGGCAGCGGCCGCCGCCCAGCTGCTGCACGACCGCATGACCGAAGAAGTGCTGCGCGACCCGGCGGCGGCGTCGAGGCTGTTTCAGCACGCCGCGCCGCGGCCGCTTGCGACCGTTCCGCTAGGTGCCGGGGATCGTCGGGCCCTGGAGGCAGCGAATGCCGAGCTCGGCCTGGCGCTGTCGGAGGACGAGATCGATTACCTGGTGAAGGCTTACGCCGCACTCGGTCGTGATCCCACGGACGTCGAGCTCATGATGTTCGCGCAGGCGAACTCCGAGCACTGTCGCCACAAGATCTTCAATGCGGAGTGGATCGTCGACGGCGCAGCGAGCACGAAGTCGCTGTTCGGCATGATCCGCAACACGCATGCGCACAGCCCGAAAGGCGTGCTCTCCGCGTATCGCGACAACGCGGCGGTGATCGAGGGGTGGAACGGACGTCGCTGGTTCGCGCAGCCGGGAGGGGGCCGCTACCTGTCGGCGGACGAGCCCGTCGACATCCTGATGAAGGTCGAGACCCACAACCACCCGACGGCGATATCGCCGTTTCCGGGTGCCGCCACGGGCTCCGGTGGCGAGATCCGCGACGAGGGCGCGACCGGGCGCGGGGGGAAGCCGAAGGCGGGCCTCGTCGGGTTCACGGTTTCGAACCTGCGCATTCCCGGCGCTGAGCAGCCCTGGGAGCAGGATCTCGGCAAGCCTGGCCGGATCGCCTCGGCGCTGCAGATCATGCTGGAGGGTCCGGTCGGTGCTGCGTCCTTCAACAACGAGTTCGGGCGGCCGGGCATCTGCGGCTACTTCCGCAGCTACGAGCAGCGAGTGGAACTGCCGGGCCGCTCGCCGCTGCGCGGCTACCACAAGCCGATCATGATCGCAGGTGGACTCGGCAACATCCGCCGCCAGCACGTGCAGAAGTCCGCGATCGTGCCGGGCGCACGAATCGTCGTGCTCGGCGGTCCGGCGATGCTGATCGGGCTCGGCGGCAGCGCGGCGTCTTCCGTCGGCTCCGGCTCGAGCGCCGCGGATCTCGACTTCGCTTCGGTGCAGCGCGGTAATCCCGAAATCCAGCGGCGCGCTCAGGAGGTCATCGATGCGTGCTGGGCGCTCGGGGCGGACAACCCGATCCTCCTGATCCACGACGTCGGGGCCGGGGGGCTGTCGAACGCCGTGCCCGAATCCGTCGCACACGAGGGCTGCGGCGGGCGGGTGGACCTGCGCAGGATCCCGAGCGACGAGCCGGGGATGTCGCCGCTCGAGATCTGGTGCAACGAGGCCCAGGAACGCTACGTGCTGATCGTCTCGACGGAGCGCCTCGAGGCTTTCGAGGCGTTGTGTGACCGCGAACGCTGCCCGTTCGCGGTCGTTGGCGAGGTGACTGACGACGGAATCCTGCGCGTGGAAGACCCTTTGTTCGGGAGCACGCCGGTCGCCATGCCGCTCGATACGTTGCTCGGCAAGCCGCCCCGGATGACGCGCGACGTGAGGCGCCTGCCTGCGACGGGAGATGGCTTCGACGGCAGCGGTGTGGATGTCCGCGACGCAGCGTTCAGGGTCCTGCGTCTGCCGGCCGTTGCGGACAAGACCTTCCTCATCACGATCGGCGACCGGTCGGTCGGCGGCATGATCAGCCGCGATCCGATGGTTGGGCCATGGCAGGTGCCCGTGAGCGACGTCGCAGTCACCATCAGCGACCATTTCTCGCTGCGCGGCGAGGCGATGGCGATGGGCGAGCGAACACCCGTAGCGCTGCTGTCGGGCCCTGCGTCGGGACGCATGGCGGTCGCCGAGGCAGTGACCAACATCGCGGCTGCCGACGTCGCGCGCCTCGAGGACATCCGTCTGTCGGCCAACTGGATGGCGGCCTGCGGCGAGCCGGGCGAGGATGCCGACCTGCACGACACCGTGTTCGCAGTCGGCGAGGAGATGTGTCCTGCGCTGGGTATAGCGATTCCCGTGGGCAAGGACTCGCTTTCCATGAAGACCGCGTGGTCAGATGCCGAAGGACCGCGCAAGGTCGTGGCGCCGGTGTCACTGATCGTCTCGGCTTTCGCTCCGGTGCAGGACGTGCGCCGCACACTGACGCCGCAGCTGCGCACGGATCGCGGCGAGACCCGCCTCCTGCTCGTGGATCTTGGCGGCGGGCGCAACAGGCTCGGGGGTTCCTGCCTTGCGCAGGTCTGCGGGCGGCTCGGACAGGAGCCGCCTGACTGCGACGATCCGCAACGCCTGAAGGGGTTCTTCGAGGTCGTTGCCCGGTTGCGCCGCGACCGGTGGATTCTCGCCTACCACGACAGGTCGGACGGCGGACTGTTCGCCACTTTGTGCGAGATGGCGTTCGCCGGGAACTGCGGCGTCGAGGCGAAGCTCGCGTCTGCCGGCGGCAGGGACGTGGTCGCCGAGCTCTTCGCCGAGGAACTCGGTGTCGTGCTGCAGGTCGAGGCGGCTGCAGTGGCGCAGGTGTTGGACGCGTTTCGCGAACGCGGACTCGCGGACTTCGTCCGGGACGTGGGTCGAGTCACGCGCGACGACTCCATCACGTTCGAAGCGGGCGGCCGTACAGTGCTTGCCGCAAGCCGGACCGAATTGAGACGCGCCTGGTCCGAAACCACGTTTCGCATGCAGTCGTTGCGCGACAATCCGGACTGCGCGGCCGAGGAATACGAGCGCGCGACTGATCCCGCGGACCCGGGCCTGTACGCACGGCTGACATTCGACCCGGCGCAGGACGTCGCCGCACCATTCGTGCTGGCGGGCACGCGACCGTCGGTCGCGATCCTGCGCGAGCAGGGCGTCAACAGCCAGGTGGAAATGGCGGTCGCCTTTCACAAGGCCGGCTTCGAGCCGTTCGACGTGCACATGACCGACCTGATCAGCGGACGCGTGCAGCTCGGCGCGTTTCGTGGACTCGTTGCGTGCGGCGGGTTCTCGTACGGCGACGTCCTCGGGGCGGGGGAGGGCTGGGCTAAGTCGATCCTGTTCAATCCGCGGCTGCGGGAGCAGTTCGCCACTTTCTTCGATCGCCCGGACAGCTTCACGCTGGGAGTCTGCAACGGCTGTCAGATGCTGTCCGCGCTGCGGAGCCTGGTGCCGGGCACGGAGCACTGGCCCCGCTTCGTGCGCAACCGCTCGGAGCAGTTCGAGGGCAGGGTGGGGCTGGTCGAGGTCCTGCCGTCGCCTTCCGTGTTCTTCGGCGGCATGGCCGGTTCGGTCATGCCGATCGCAGTGGCACACGGCGAGGGCCGGGCGGAGTTTGCCGACGAGGACGCCCTGAGCAGCTGCCTCGCCAGCGGTATCGTCAGCCTGCGCTTCGTGGACAATTCCGGACGGCCGGCCGAGCGGTATCCCGCGAACCCGAACGGGTCTCCGGCCGGCATCACCGGACTCACCAGCCGGGACGGGCGCGCGACGATCCTGATGCCTCATCCGGAGCGCGTATTCCGCACTGCGCAGAATTCATGGCACCCGGAGCACTGGGCTGAGGACAGCGGCTGGATGCGGATGTTCCGCAACGCCCGGGTCTGGCTGGGCTGAGGCGCGTCGCGTCAGTCGGCGCCGGCGACGCGGCCGATCGGCGTGATCTTGTCGAGGGTCTCTTCCGCGAAGAAGCGCCGCACCATCATGGCCTGCTGCAGCTTGCCCTTGCGCACGTACGCCTGGTAGAGCATGTCCTTGACGAGCTCGAGCAGCACGCCGGCCTCGTACGGAGCGATCTCGGGCATGGAAGGCCACGGATCCGCGTCGCTGCCGAACAGCACCTTCTTCACCACGTTGAAGGTTTCGACGTCGATCTCCGCCATCTCCCGGGCTTCGTTGATCTGGTTGAAGATCCTGAGGCGCCCGTTCTCGCCGAGGTCGTGGAACACGGCCTGGGCCGTGCGGCGGCACATGGACGCGAAGGCGTTGAAATGCCCGGCCGAATAGCAGCCGAGAGCCTCGCGGAACAGCTTCTCGCTTTCCTCGGGCAGATAGGTGAAGTTGAACTTCTCACGGGCGCGCTCGAGCTCGGTGAAGTTGCTGGCGAGCTCGACGCGGTTCGCCGCGTACACCTTGACCACGAAACGCAGGAAGATCGGCGCGTTGCACGAGTCGCAGCGATAGACGACGCCCACCTGGCTGGGCCGGCTTGCGACCAGCTCCGCATACTGCGGCACGGACACCGGCGTAATGTGCGAGAAGACCTGGCAGTGTGGACAATTGAGCGCGAGACTGCGCTCCTGGTCGTGGTGCAGGCGGCTGTTCGCGTCAACGTAGACCGACATCGGGCGTCATCCGCGTCAGGGCAACGCAGCTGAGTTTAGCGGAACGCGCGGCGGCTGGCACGCGATCAGGGCGGTGCCGCGGCGCTGCTGGCGGCCTCGTTCTCGGCTGCAACGTTCAGTGCCCGGTCGCCCATGCGCACGACGTACCGCGCGCCGTTCGCCATCGGCTTCCACGGTCCGGTCGCGTTGCGCCCGGAGACATGCCTTGCCCATCGCGCACTGGACCGGGAACGCGCCCACAGATCTGTGCCGCCACCGGCGGCGAGCTCGAAGCTCGACGGCTCCGATGCCGCTTCGTCCGCGGCAGGGCGGACGTGGCGCGTAGCCAGTCGCTCGAGTCGGTATGCCGGTCGAATGCCCAGCTCCGCCGCTGTGCCCTGCCATTCGAGCGTGCGTGCATCGATGCGCCACTGGTCCCCCGTGAGCTCGAATACCTGCGTGCGTCCGCTGGGCAGCCTGACGAGGGTCGCGCGGAACCGGCGGGACCCGGTCTGCTCGAAATGGAGCTCGGCGATCGTCGCTTCGCGGGTCATAGGGTCGTACGTCGAGAGATCGGAGAGCAGCGGCCACACGAAGAGGGCACTCGTCGCCGCGATGCCGGCCGCCAGCCAGTGACCCATGGCGGCAAGCCGGCGCCGCGCGAGCCAGCGACTCCAGCCGAGCAGCAGCGCGATCAGGGCAAAGCCGCAAAGGACGACCGCAACCGCGCGCACGTCGGGCTCAGGTGAGGAAACGCGACAGGGCGCCGGTCTGCACCAGGGCGGTCAGGGTGCGGATGTCTCCATCCAGCCGGTGGTCGTGCGCGCGGTAGGGAACGTGCTCGCGAACGAGTGCATGGACCCGCTGCAGTTCCGGGGTCGTCGTGAGAGGCCGCATGCAGTCGACCGCGTGGGCCGCCGCCAGCAGCTCGATCCCGAGCACGGTCGCCGTGTTCCTGCAGACCTCGAGCAGCTTGCGCCCCGCCCACGGCGCCATGCTGACGTGGTCCTCCTGACCCGCCGACGTCGGCAGGCTGTCCACGGACGCCGGGTGAGCGTACGTCTTGTTCTCCGAGACCAGGGCCGCGGCCGTGACGTGCGCCATCATGAAGCCGGACTCGAGACCCGGCTCCGCGGCGAGGAACATGTTGAGATTCGGGTTGACCCGGCGGTCGAGCAGGTCGATGCGCCGTTCGGAGATGCTTGCCAGCTCCGCGACGGCGATGGCCAGGAAGTCGCTGACGAACCCGACCGGCTCCGCGTGGAAGTTGCCGCCCGACAGAATGTCACCGCCGAACACCAGCGGATTGTCGGACACGCCGTTGATGGCGGCGCCGAGCACCTGGCGGGCGTGCTCGAGCGTGTGCTCCACCGCACCGAAAACCTGTGGCATGCATCTCACTGCATAGGGATCCTGCACACGCTCGCAGTCCGCGTGGCTGCGGCGAATCTCGCTGTCGGTAAGCAACGTGCGCAACCGCTGGGCGACGCGCGCCTGCCCGGGCAGGCGACTCGCCGTCTGTATGCGTTCGTCGAAGGGCACGTGACTGCCGGCGAGGCCCTCGACCGTCATTGCCCCGGCGACGATCGACGCGTCGAGGAGTTGCTCTGCCTGGAACAGGCCTTCGAGTGCGAGCGAGAGGCTGAACTGCGTGCCGTTGAGCAGTGCGAGCCCTTCCTTGGCCTCGAGCGTGAGCGGCTCGTGGCCGGCGGCAGCCGTGACTGCCGGACCCGCGAGCGCCTGCGAACCCTGCACGGCGTCCCCCTCTCCGATCAATGCGAGCGCGACGTGCGCAAGCGGCGCGAGGTCCCCGGAAGCGCCGACCGAACCCTGCGAGGGTACGACCGGCAGCACGTCTTCGTTCAGACAGGCCAGCAGGAGATCGGCGACGAGCGGGCGTGCGCCCGAGTAGCCCGCCGCGAGACTGTTGGCCTTGAGGAGGAGCATGCGTCGCACGAGGTGGGCCGGCAAGGGCCGGCCCGTGCCGCAGGCGTGGCTGCGGATCAGGTTGAGCTGGAGCTTGCGGGTCTTGGCAGCCGGGATGACGCGGTTGGCGAATGCGCCGAAACCGGTGTTGACGCCGTAGGAAACCTCGCCGCGTTCGATCGCCGCCTGGACGGCACTGCGTGACGCCTGCATTCGCCGCCGCGCGCCAGATGCGAGCCGGACCCGGGGGCGCCTGCTTTCGTATGCCGCGAGCTGACCCAGCGTCAGTCGTCGTCCGTCGATCTCGAGCGCGGGTCTGCGTATCGCCGTTGCCATGCCTGCCCTTTTCCCCCGTGGCCGTCAGGCGTGCAGACTGCGGTAACGCATCCGGTGCGGTTGCTCCGCGTCCTCGCCGCGCCGGCGCTTCAGGTCCTCGACGTACTCGGAATAGTTGCCCTCGAACCAGACGACCTCGCTGTTGCCCTCGAACGCGAGGATGTGGGTCGCGATCCGGTCGAGGAACCAGCGGTCGTGCGAGATCACGACCGCGCAGCCCGGGAAAGCGAGCAGGGCCTCCTCCAGTGCGCGGAGCGTCTCGACATCCAGGTCGTTCGTTGGCTCGTCGAGCAGGACCACGTTGCCGCCCGCCTTGAGCACCTTGGCGAGGTGCACGCGATTGCGCTCACCGCCCGACAGCTCGCCGATCACCTGCTGCTGCTGAGCGCCGCGGAAGTTGAACCGCCCGACGTAGGAGCGGGACGGGGTCTCGTAGTTGCCGACCTTGAGTATGTCGAGGCCGGCGGATATCTCCTGCCAGACGGTCTTCCTGTCGTCGAGGGACTGGCGCGACTGGTCCACGTAGGCGAGCTGCACGGTGGGCCCGACGCGGATCTCGCCCGAGTCAGCGGTCTCCTGGCCCGTCAGGATGCGGAAGAGCGTGGTCTTGCCCGCCCCGTTCGGGCCGATGATGCCGACGATGCCGCCCTGCGGAAGATTGAAGCAGAGGTTCTCGAACAGCAGCTTCTCGCCGTACGCCTTCGCGAGGCCCTTCGCCTCGATCACGAGTTCGCCCAGCCGGGGGCCGGGCGGGATGTAGATCTCGTTCGTTTCGTTGCGCTCCTGGAACTCGCGGGACTGCAGTTCCTCGAAGCGCTGCATGCGGGCCTTGCTCTTGGCCTGGCGGGCCTTCGGGTTCTGCCGTACCCACTCGAGCTCGCGCTCGAGCATCCTCTTCAGCGCCGCCTGCTGCTGCTCCTCGACCTGCAGGCGTTTTTCCTTCTGCTCGAGCCACGACGAGTAATTGCCCTGCCACGGAATGCCGAACCCGCGGTCGAGCTCGAGGATCCAGCCGGCCACGTTGTCGAGGAAGTAGCGGTCATGCGTCACGGCGATGACCGTGCCCGCGTACTGCTCGAGATAGTGCTCGAGCCAGCGCACGGACTCGGCGTCGAGGTGGTTCGTGGGTTCGTCGAGCAGCAGCATGTCCGGCTTCGACAGCAGCAGCTGGCAAAGTGCGACGCGTCGGCGCTCACCGCCGGAGATCTTCGTCACGTCGGCGTCCCAGGGAGGCAGGCGCAAGGCGTCGGCCGCCACCTCGAGCTGCCGATCGAGGTTGTGGCCATCGGTCGCCTGTATGATCGCCTCGAGCCTCGCCTGTTCGGCGGCGATCTTGTCGAAGTCGGCATCGGGCTCGGCGTAAGCCGCGTACACCGCGTCCAGCTTCGCAAGGGCGTCCTTGACGTGGGCCACGGCGACCTCGACGTTGCCCCGCACGTCTTTCGACGCGTCGAGCTGCGGCTCCTGGGGCAGGAACCCGATCTTGATGCCGGGCTGAGGTCGGGCCTCGCCCTCGAACTCCGTGTCCACCCCCGCCATGATCCGCAGCAGCGTGGACTTGCCCGAGCCGTTGAGCCCCAGCACGCCGATCTTGGCGCCCGGAAAGAAGCTCAGGGAAATGTCGCGGAGGATGACTCGCTTCGGGGGAACGATCTTCCCGACGCGGTTCATGGTGTAGATGAACTGGGCCATGGTCGAGTGAGGGACGGATGCAGGGCCGGGAAAAAGGGCCGCGATTATGGCGCCTGCGCGCTCCCGGCGCCACGTTTCGGGACGTGTGCTAGCCTGCCCGCGATGTTGCCAGTCCTGCTGGTGGCCGGTGACGGCCTGGCTCAATACGGCTTCGGGGACGGGCACCCGTTCGGCCCCGACCGGCAGGACGCCTTCCTGCGAGAGTTGCGGCGCAGCCCCGTCTACGATTCGCTGCTCATCGCCGAACCGCGCCTGGCCGAGCGCGCTGAACTCGAGGCGTTTCACAGCTCGCAGTACGTCGCGCGGGTGGCCGCTCGCTCGATCGACGGGCAGGGCTACCTGGATGCCGGCGACACCCCGGCTTTCAAGGGAGTGTTCGAGGCCGCCTGTTTCGTCGTGGGCGGGACGCTCCTCGCGGCCGAGGCGCTGGTGGCGGGAACAGCCCGTCGCGCGTTCATACCCATCGGCGGTCTGCACCAC
>Ga0114938_1002945_pt1 | contig 10354 bp, 7 predicted proteins | sample AshMeaBigSpring_FD_88675 | JGI IMG/M metagenome (GOLD analysis project Ga0114938, IMG submission 88675) | Groundwater microbial communities from Big Spring, Nevada to study Microbial Dark Matter (Phase II) - Ash Meadows Big Spring | ecosystem: Environmental > Aquatic > Deep subsurface >...
CGTAGACCTGGGCCACCGCGAGAAGGAGGCCGAAGGCCAGGCCCATGGCCAGCGCCCCCCCGACCACGGTCAGGGTGACCCCGATCCCTCCGAGGACGTAGGGCAGGCCTTCGATGATGGCAGCTATCCCACTGTGCATGATGGAGCCGACCGGTCGGCTGCGGGAGCGGCATCTGGCCGCGACTTGATCGCGGCTGCAAGCCGCTCCCACAAGGGCAACGTTCTGCAAGAATCCAGGCTGGCGTTTCGCGCCATCGCCGCACTTCCAACAAAGGGATCAGCAAAAGCAAGGAAGGCTGAAGCAGACCCTCAGCCTTCCCGTCAATTGTTCACGTCCTTGTCATATTGAAATGAACGGCCGGTCCGATACGGACCGGTCGTTCATTTCAATTCCCACTTCTTCACCAGCTCCTGGAACTTGGGCGAGGCTTTGAGCTTCTTCCAGCCCTCATTGAGCTTGTTCAGGAACTCGGTGTCTTCCTTGCGCACGGCATACCCGTAGTGCGTGTCGGGCTGGCCGTAGTTGCCGATGGTCTTGACCTTCAGCCCCTTGTCCTGCGCGTTCTTCAGGGCGGTGTTCGAAACGGCGGCGCAGTCGGCCCGGCCGTTGGCCACGTCCTCGATGGCCAGCGGGGTCGTGTCGTAGGCCTTCAGCTCGAAGCTGTGGCCCTTCTTGAGCAGGTTTTCGGTCATCCACTTGGATTCGGCGCTGCCCCGCAAAAGCCCGATCTTGCGGCCGGGCTCGAGACACTGCTTGTCAGTGAGGGTGGAGTCGTTTTTCACCACCAGCAGCTGCTTCACGGTCCAGTAGGGCTCGGTGAAATTGACCGCCGCCTGCCGCTCCGGGGTGATGCTCATGCCCGAGGCGATCACGTCGATCTTCTTGGACTGCAGGGTCGGGACGATGGCCGCCCAGTCGGTGGGCTGATGCTTGACCTGGAATTTCATCTCCGCGGCGATCCAGTCCAGCGCATCGATGTCGAAACCGGCCGGCTTGCCGTCCTTGTCCACGAACGAAAACGGGGGGTAGGCGGCGTCGAATCCGTTGATGAAGACTTTGTCCTGGGCCTTAACGGGCGTGGCGCCGAAAACCACTGCGGCGGCCATGGCCGCAATTCCCAGCCAAACGAGCTTTTTCGTCATGACGTCTCTCCTTTCCGGCAGTCAGGATGAGATCAGCGCGAAGGGCGCAGAGGCTTCTGGATCAGCGTTGTTCGGAAGCGCCTTCAAGAAAGCATCGGCACGAAGGAGACATCCCCCTCGCATCAGACTGAATCTATAGTCCAATTGCCTCGCCTTGACAAGGGATCGCCCGGCAAGGCCTACTCTTCTGGCACGGGCGTGGATTCCGGCTGCAGGGCTTTGATCAGGACCTTGTCGACCCGGTGGCCGTCCATGTCCACGACTTCCAGCCGGAAGCCGTTCCAATTGAGATGGTCGCCGGATTTGGGAATCCGTCCCATGAGGGCCATCACCAGACCGCCCAGGGTCTGATAGAGGTTTTCATCCTCGAAGGGCAGCTCGCTCACCTGGAGCAGTTCCTTGAGATCGTCGGCGAGGACCTTCCCGTCCACCAGCCAGGAGCCGTCATCGCGCTGGATGATATCGGCCTCCTCGGTTTCATCCGGCATGGGGATGTCCCCCACGATGGCTTCCAGGATGTCGCTGGTCGTGACCACCCCCTGAAACCCGCCGTGTTCGTCGATGACGAAGGCGATGTGCATGCGTTTCTGCTTGAACCGCTCCAGCACGTCGAGGGCCGACATGCTTTCGGGGATGAAGAGCGCCGGACGCAGCACCGGTCTCAGGTCGATCGGCCGACAGCTCAGGTTCTGGGAAAGAAGGTCCTTGGAATTGACCAGTCCGATGATGCGGTCGATCTGCCCGTCGGCGACCGGGTAGTGGGAATGGCTGTTGGCGGTGATCTTCTTCTGGATTTCCTCGGGAGGATCGCTCGGATCCAGCCAGACGACGTCGGGCCGCGGGGTCATCAGGGCGTTCACGGTCCGGTCGCCCAGGCGGAACACCCGCTCGACCATTTCCTGCTCGGTCGGTTCGAACACGCCCTCCAGAGTTCCCTGCTCGATCATCAGCTTGATTTCCTCCTCCGTGACCGAGGTCTCCGCCGAGGGCTTGATGCCGAAGGCCCGCAGCACCACCTGGGTCGAGAAGCTGAGCAGGTGCACAAGGGGCGCGCCGAACCAGGACAGCGCCCGCATGAACGGAGCCAACGCCGCCGAGATGCGTTCGGCATTGTTCAGGGCGATCTGTTTGGGGACCAGCTCCCCGAGAATCAAGGACAGATAGGTGATCCCCAGCACGACGACAAAGAGGCTGGCGGCGCCGCCGTGGGGGGCGATCCAGGCGATGCGGTTGAGCGTGGGGGCCAGCTGCTCGGCGATAATCGCCCCACCAAAGGCGCCGGCCAGAATCCCGACCAGAGTGATGCCGATCTGGATGGTGGAAAGGAAGCGGCTGGGGGAATTGGCGAGCTCCAGGGCGATCTTCGCCCCGGAATCGCCTTCCTCGGCGCGCTGCTGGAGCCGCGCCTTGCGAGCGGATACCACGGCGATCTCCGCCATGGCGAAAAGGCCGTTGGCGATGATCAGCGCCAGGATGATAATGAATTGGATGAGGATGGAGTCCATGTCAGGCGCCAGTATAGACAGGAAACACGGCGCATACAATCCGATTCTGATCCTGCAGCGGTGTCTCGGCGGCGGCTTCGAATTGGATCACGGCCCGAGACCCCGTATTCGGCGTATTATTTGAGGACACCCCATAGTATCCGGGTCGCCACGACGATGAGAAACGCGGCGTAGATGCGCTTGAGCGTGACGACCGGTGTTCTGTGGGCCAGCTTGGCGCCGAAGGGCGCCGAAAAAAAACTGAAGAAGGCAATCCCGAAGAGCGCCGGGACATAGAGATAGCCAAGGTGGGGCGTTGGCAGATCGGCAACGGACAACCCGTTGAGAATGTAGCCGGCGGTGCCGGCAACTGCGATGGGAAAGCCAATCGCGGCGGAAGTCCCGATGGCGTGATGCACCGGCACGTTGCACCACATCATGAACGGGATGGACAGAGCACCGCCGCCGATGCCGACCAGGCTTGATATTAGGCCGATCCCGACGCCGACGGCGTTTACCCCCGGCAGCCCCGGAAGCTGCCGGGTCGGCTTCGGCTTGAAATTGCTAAGCATCGTGGCGGCGACATAGTATAGAAAAACGGCGAAGAACACCTTCAGGGCCTTGGTGGACAACTGCGCCGCCAACCATGTTCCCGAAAAGGTCCCGATCAGTATTCCCGGAGTGATCCCCTTGACGACGTCCCATCGTACGGCTCCGTGGCGATGGTGGGTCATGAAGCTGGCCACCGAGGTGAATACGATGCTGCCGAGGGACGTCGCCAGGGCGATTTGCATCATGTGCTGCGCCGAAACGCCCTGGGTCGTAAAGACGAAGATCAGGATGGGCACGACGACCACGCCGCCGCCGATCCCGAGCAACCCGGCGATGATTCCGACCACCGCCCCCAACGGCGGATAGATGAGCCATTCCCCCACGCCTCGATACCCCTAACGCCTGCCTTCCTGCCGTTTTAAAAAAGAGCCAATAGCTCACCACGGTGCAAAAGTCGAGGCGTTTCTTCTGTGGCGATCGCGGGCGGCGCGGGGCGGCCTCCGCAGGATCATCCGCCCGCAGCGATGGAATACTCCTGACGGGCTTCCTTGCCGAAGGCCACGTTTATGGCCTCGTCGATCCGCTCCACCAGAACGATGCGCAGGGTGTCGCGAACTTCATCGGGAATCTCCTCGAGATCCTTTTCGTTGCGCTTGGGCAGGATCACGGTGGTCAGACCCGCCCGGTGCGCCGCCAGCAACTTCATCTTGATCCCGCCGACCGGCAGCACCCTTCCGCGCAGGGTCACCTCGCCCGTCATTGCCACATCGCCCCGGACGGTCCGTCCGCTGAAAAGGCTCGCCATGGCCATCACCATGGCCACGCCGGCGGAGGGCCCGTCCTTGGGAATCGCGCCGGCCGGAACATGCAAATGCACGTCGGTGGTCTCGAAAACGGCCGGGTCCACGCTGAGCGGCTCCGCCTTGGAGCGGATGTAGCTGTGGGCGATCTGGGCGCTTTCGCGCATGACGTCCCCCAGGTGTCCGGTAAGGGTGAGGCTGCCCTTGCCTTTCATGCGCGCGGCCTCGATGAAGAGGATGTCGCCGCCGACTGAGGTAACGGCCAGACCGGTCGCGATGCCGGGGATTTCGATGTTTTCCGAGCGCTCGGACTCGAAGATTTCCTTTTTCAGGTGCGATCGCACCAGCTCCGGCGTCACCACCACATGGGTCCATTGCTGGCCGACGATCTTCACCACGCTCTTGCGGCAGACCGCTCCGATCCGGCGCTCCAGGTTGCGGACGCCGGCTTCGCGGGTGTAGTCCTGAATGATCTTGCCTAAGGCGTCGTCGGTGAAGGTGATTTCCTCATCCCTCAGCCCATGGGCGTTGAGCTGCCGCGGCACCAGGTGACGCTTGGCGATCTGCAGTTTCTCGTACTCGGTGTAACCGTCGAGCGTGATGATCTCCATGCGGTCCCGCAGGGGCGCCGGGATGGTTTCGAGCTGGTTCGCCGTGGTGATGAAGATGACGTCGCTCAGGTCGAAGTCCACGTCCAGGTAATGGTCGCGGAAAGCATGGTTCTGGGCCGGATCAAGCACTTCCAGAAGCGCGCTGCTGGGGTCTCCGCGCCAGTCCATGCCGATCTTGTCCACCTCGTCCAGCATGAACACCGGGTTGCGCGTTCCCGCCCGCTTGATCGCCTGGATGATGCGGCCCGGCATGGCGCCGATGTAGGTCCGGCGGTGGCCGCGGATCTCGGCTTCGTCACGCATGCCGCCCAGGCTCATGCGGGTGAAGCTGCGTCCGAGCGCCCGGGCGACGCTCTTGCCCAGGCTGGTCTTGCCGACACCCGGAGGTCCCGCGAAACACAGGATCGCGCCCATGGCCTCGGACAGCGAACCGTTGCCGGAGGTGACCGTTAAACCGAGCTCGGTCACCCGCTTGCGCACCGCCAGGTATTCGATGATGCGCTCCTTGACGTCCTGCAGCCCGTAGTGGTCCTCGTCGAGCACGGTTCGCGCGTTGTCGATGTCGGTGCAGTCGACGCTCTTTTTTTGCCAGGGCAGGTCCGCCAGCCAATCGAGATAGGTCTTGATCATGGACGCCTCGGGCGCATGCGGGGACATGCCCTGCAGCCGCTTGAGCTCGCGCTCGGCTTCCTTGCGGGCCTCCTCCGGCAGCTCGGCTTTCTGGATCTTCTCGATATAGTCGTCGATTTGCGGCCGGCCCTCCTCGGATTCGCCCAGCTCCTTCTGGATCGCTTTCATCTGCTGCCGCAGGAAGTAGTCCTTTTGGGCCTTGTCCATCTCCTCGCGCGCGTCGCTCTGGATCTTCTGCCCCAGGGACAGGACCTCCTTCTCCTGGGTGAGGTGGCCGATCAGGATGCGCAGCTTGTCCTTGACGCCGTCGGCCTCGAGGATTTCCTGGGCCTTGACGATGTCGATGTTGGCGTAGTTGGCCACGACATATGCCAGGTAGCGCGGGTTCTTGATCTGGGTCAGGAAATCCGCGGCTTCTTTGGGGTAATTGGGCGAAAGCGCCACCACTTCCCGGGCCAGATCCAGCAGGCTGCGCTGCAGCGCGCTGGTTTCGAGGTCCTGCGTCAGGAAGTCCGCAGCCGGCGCGATGCGGGCCCTAAGGTAGGGCTGGTCCGCCGTCCAGAACTGGACTTTGAAGCGTTCCAGGCAGTGGACGATCACGTTCAGTTGCTTGTCCGCCGCCGGCGCCACGCGTTCGATGCGGGCCAGAGTCCCCACCTCGTAGACCTGCCCCGGCAGGGGTTCCTCGATGGCCGGGTCTTTCATGGCCACCAGGCCGATCAGGTGATCGCCCTTCTGGGCGTCTTCCACCAGCTGGACCGAACGGGATATCCCGATCGAAAGCGGAATGACGGTGAATGGAAAGGCCACCGTGTTGCGCAGCGGCAGAATCGGCAACTCTTCGGGAAAATCATGCGCGGCCAGCTGCGTGGGGTTGCCCTCGTCATCGGCCGCCATGCTGAATATCTTCTTTCGTGTGGTCATCGATGCGTCTCCATGATCGTCAGGATTGGGTATGGCATGGTTTGGATTAATTTACTCCCAAGCTAATGCCTGGCGGGGTATTGTAAAGCCGGAGGCCCTGGTTTAGCCTGGCAGGGCGCCGGAAAGGGACGAGGCCGTCCCGCTGGCCGTAGATAGGGCGGGAGGGATGGGTGATGGTCCGGTCCGATTCCATTTTCGGAGCCCGCCGCCGATGAGGATGCCGTGTCAAAACAGGTTCTGATCGCGATGATTGCCCTGGTGGTCATGGCGACCGCGGGCTGCCGCAGGCTGCATGAGGCGGTTCCGGTCCATCCTGTGCCGGATCAGGTGCCCGAACCCTTTCAAATGGTCTACCGCGAGCTGGATGCCGAGCTCCACCGGCAGTTGCCGCTGATCGCGTCCCCGTGGGGGCAAAAGGCGAGCCGGACGGTCTTCGGAGTGGAGCTGTTGTTGGCCAACAGCCACCGCGGCGAGGCGCTGCTGGACGGGTCCGCGCTGGAGGCGAGCGCGCTTGTTCTCGACCGCCTGAAAACCCTGGGCGTGCGCAGCGTCTCGCTCAGCCTGCATTACCCCGTGTTGACCCGCGCCCATCCCCGAACCCCCGAATACAGGGCGTTTTACCGCAGCCTGGCGGCCGAGATCCGCAGCCGCGGGCTGGCGATCGTGACCAAATTGGGCTCGGCCTTCCGCGAGCCCGAGTTCGGCCGGGGCGGGGCCGGGGCGGGGGACCTCAGCCGAGACCGATTCGCCGGCGGACTGCGCGAGATGGCGGAGGCCGCCATCGCCGACATCCAGCCGGATTACCTGACCCTGCTGTCGGAACCCGACACCCAGACCCGCAACACGAGCCTGACCTTTTCTCCGGCCGAATTCGCGGCGACCGTGAAAAGCGTGGCCCGCGGGCTGATGCCGTCGGGAGTCCGGATCGGCGCCGGCGCCGGAACCTGGACCACGCTGGAGTACTTCAAGGCCCTGGCGGAGCTGCCGGAGCTCGATTACCTGGACCTGCACATCTACCCGATCCAGCACGGTTTCGCAGCCGAGCGGGCGGTGAAGGCCGCGGCCGTCGCCCGCTCGGCCGGCAAGGCCGTCGGCATCGGCGAGGCTTGGCTCTACAAGGTCTGGGGCCGGGAGTTCAACCGCCTTTCTCCCGTGGAAGCCGTCAGCCGGGATGTGTTTTCCTTCTGGCAGCCGCTCGATGCGCACTTTGTGGAACTGGTCGCCAATCTGGCGCGCGACATCGATGCCGAGTTCTGCTCCTTTTTCTGGATGAAATACCTCTACGGCTATCTGGACTACACCGCGGACAACGCCCGGCTCCCACCGGTCGAGTTGATGAAGCTGAGCGACCAGGTGGCCTATGCAAACCTCCGCCAGGGGGTCCTCAGCGCGACGGGTGTGAAATTGAGGGAAGCGATCAAACCCTGACCCTGCCGGGCGCCCGCGCACCGCCCGTCGAAAACAGCTCTTGACAGCCGGATCAGACTTGCCTAATAGTTGGGAAAATTCGATCGGTGGGCAGTTTAGAACATGTTTGGACGCTTCTTCTGCTTTTGGTGGTTTAGAGGCGTCCATCCGGGCCGGTAGTTAACTCGACATATTTAGCCCCGGATGGACCGTAACCGGTCTGTCCGGGGTTTCGCTTCTCATCAAGCCCCGAGACCTAGCCTCGGGGCTTGATGTTTTTGAAGGCCATAACCGACGAGGACGGCAAGGAGAAAAAAGCCATGATTCTGGAGCTCGACAAGGACCTGACACCTGAGGGCAAGGCGGACCTTGTCCGCAGACTGAGAGCCAAACGCTGCGATTGCCGCGAACTGCCGCCGACCGAGTCGGAGCGCATCGGCATTCTCGGCAAGCCCGGCATCGATGATCAGGAGCTGCGGCGATTCCCTGGTGTCGCCCGCGTGATTCGGGTGAAGACCCCTTACAAGCTCGTCGGCCGTGACATGCACCCCCAGGACACCCTGGTGCGGGTGGGCGATGTGGTCATCGGCGGCGAGAACATCTGCGTCATCGCCGGGCCCTGCGCGATCGAAAGCCTCGAACAGGCGCTCACCATCGGCCGTGAAGTCAAAAAAGCCGGCGGCTCGCTGTTCCGCGGCGGCGCCTTCAAGCCGCGCACCTCCCCTTATTCGTTTCAGGGGCTTGAAGAGGATGGACTCAGGATTCTGGCCGAAGTGCGCGAGACCCTGGGGATCGCCGTGGTGACCGAGATGACATCGCCCTCCCAGGCCGATCTCATGATCAAGTACGTGGACGTGGTCCAGATCGGGGCCCGCAACATGCAGAATTTCGAACTGCTCAAGTGTGTGGGCCGCATGGGCAAGCCCGTGCTGCTCAAACGCGGCCTGTCCGGGACGATCGAGGAATGGCTCATGTCCGCCGAGTACGTGCTGTCCGAAGGCAACCAGCAGGTGGTGCTCTGCGAGCGGGGCATTCGCACCTTCGAACCGTACACCCGCAACACGCTCGATCTATCGGCGATTCCGGTCCTCAAGAAGCTGACGCACCTGCCGATCGTGGTCGATCCCAGCCACGCCACCGGCATGCGCGAAAAGGTCAGCCCCATGGCGCGTTCCGCCGTCGCCGCCGGCGCCGACGGCATCATGGTGGAGGTGCACCACGACCCGGAGCACGCCCTCTCCGACGGCGCTCAAAGCCTGTACCCTCACCAGTTCCGCCAGCTCATGCGGGACATCTACGTCATCGCACCGGTCATCGGCAAGCAGCTCGACTCCGCCCAGCTGGAACGCGTGAGAGTTATCGAGCGCCGACGGCAGAACGGCAGCGGCCGACAGCGGGCGGGTTTCATGGGTCGTGTCGGCAGCTTCAGCCACAAAGCCTGCCGGCAGTACTTCGGCGATTCGGTCGAACCACGGTCGCTGCCCACCTTCCAATCCATTTTCGAGGCCATCAAGGCCGGCCAGATCGACTATGGCGTGATCCCTCTGGAAAACTCGCTCTCCGGCAGCATCCATGAAAACTACGACCTGCTCAGGGAATACGACCTGCAGCTGATTGGAGAGCTGCAGATCCGGATCGTGCAGAACCTGCTGGCCAAGCCCGGCACGGAGCTGGGCGTCATTCGGCGGGTGCTGTCCCACCCGCAGGGGTTCGAGCAGTGCCGCCGGTTTCTTTCCCAGCACGACTGGGAGCACGTGGCCGTGAGCGATACGGCCGGCGCGGCCGAACGGGTCGCCGCTTCCGGGAATCCCGGCGACGCCGCCATCGCCAACCAGACCGCCGCCGAACACTACGGCCTCGAGGCCGTCGCGCAAGGCATCGAGGACAACCCGCGCAACTTCACCCGGTTCGTGGTCGTCAGCCGCGAGCCCATCGAGCGGCGCAGGGCGGCCAAGACCTCGATCATCTGCTCGGCGCGCAACGAGCCCGGGGCGTTGTTTTCCATCCTGCAGGTCTTTGCCGACAACCGGATCAACATGATCAAGCTGGAGTCCCGGCCGATCCCCGGCGAGCCGTGGAGATACATGTTCTACATCGACCTGGAGGCCGACCTTCAGTCGCCGGAGCTGGCGGGCGTGCGTGAGGAAATCGCCGCCAAGAGCGAATACCTGAAGGTTCTTGGCTGCTATTGACGAGGACGGGTATGGACACCCTTCGCGAACGGGTGACCGGTCTCCATGAGCAGGCGATCCGCATGCGCCGGGACCTGCACCGCATCCCCGAGACCGGTTTCCAGGAGGAGAAGACCTCGGCCTATGTGGCCGAACGGCTGGGAGAACTCGGCCTGGATGTCCAAACGGGAATCGCCGTGCACGGTGTGGTCGGGCTGCTCAACGAGGACATCATGCGGCTGGGGATCGAAACCCACTGCCGTGTGGCGCTGGATTTATTAGGGTGAAAGCCTTATATATAGCCTCTGTCCGCTGATAGATCGCGATAGCCGCATACCGTTCCATCATTCTTATCAGCTGAGACAATTGTTAAAAGCCTGCCGCTGCCGGCGGCAGGCCTTCTGGAGGACCTTATGGACCTGGTTAACTGGAAAAACATCGAAGACGTCCAGATCGCCAAATTTCCCTACAAGGGCCAGCCCCTGGACGTGAGGGGCATCAGCGTGCGATGGCTGTCAAAATTCGGGGACGACGGCACCGGCTACCCGGAATACGGTCTGCGCCTTTTCACGGCCCAGCCCGCCGGAGAGATCCCGATCCACAATCATTTCTACACCCAGACCATGCACATC
>Ga0114938_1002946_pt1 | contig 10354 bp, 9 predicted proteins | sample AshMeaBigSpring_FD_88675 | JGI IMG/M metagenome (GOLD analysis project Ga0114938, IMG submission 88675) | Groundwater microbial communities from Big Spring, Nevada to study Microbial Dark Matter (Phase II) - Ash Meadows Big Spring | ecosystem: Environmental > Aquatic > Deep subsurface >...
AACAAGGTGGACAAAGATCTGGGCGATATCAAGCTGGAAGTGGATTCCAAACAACTGGAAGAAGTCAAAATCGTTGCGTCCAAACCCTTCATGCAAATGGGCGTAGACAGGAAAATATTCAATGTGGAAAAGAGCCTCGTCTCCACGGGACAAACTGCCACAGAACTGATGCGCAATATTCCGGGTGTGGACGTGGATATAGACGGCAATGTTTCCCTTAGAAACGCCTCTCCCACCATTTTTGTAGACGGTCGTCCCACAACGCTTACCCTGGACCAGATTCCAGCGGACGCCATTCAGAGTGTTGAATTGATCACCAACCCATCGGCCAAATATGACGCATCGGGTGGCATGGCCGGCATTTTGAATATCATACTGAAGAAAAACAGGCGCGCCGGGTATAATGGTAACCTCCGGGCCGGTATCGATTCCCGCGCCATGATCAACCTCGGCGGTGATATCAACGTCAAACAGGACAAGGTAAACCTCTTCGCTTCGGGTATGTTTAACCAGCGGAAGTCGATCGGGGAAGGCACGTCCGTACGGCAGGAGCTGTACACAACACCCAATATACTGTTCGATCAGCTTAACGAGAACGAGAGTACGGGCTTTTTTGGATTCGGCAGGCTCGGCATGGATTATTTCATCAACAACCGCAATACGATCACGATCTCAAGCAATTTCGTCCGCGGTAAGTTTGACAATTACGACCAGCTGATCATTAATACCGATTCCATCTATAACTCGGTGATCAAGGAGGACCAGTCAGAACGTATTGTAACAGGCAGCCGGAACTTCCAGAACATCGGACCGGCCATCGGGTACAAGAAATTGTTCAAGAAATCAGGAATGGAACTGACCTCCGACCTGAACCTGAATTTCAGCAAAAACTGGGCAACGAGTGATTTCAACACCCAGTACTACGATGACAACAGTGATCCCAAAGGCAAACCGATCCAGCAAAAACAGGATGGCTCGGGAAACAGCAAGTTCGCAACCTTCCAGGTAGATTTTGTGAACCCGCTTACCGATAACGCCAAGATGGAAGCGGGTGTCCGCGCTGCGTTCCGGGATGTACAGAACCAGAACCTAAACTACATCTTCAATGATTTTACCGGGGAGTATGTTCCGGTCCTGGCGATCAATGCTAATTTCAAATACTTGGAAAGAGTGCTGGCGGCCTACGGTACCTATGCCAGCAAAATCGGGAAAAATTTCTCTTACCAGCTGGGACTTCGGGCGGAGAGCTCGCGTTATGACGGAACCCTTTTGACCAATGATTCCAGTTTCACCAATTCTTTTCCCCTGAGCCTTTTTCCGAGTATTTTCGTGACCCAGAAATTATCTGACGACCAGGACCTGCAGTTTAACTATTCACGTCGGATAAACAGGCCGAATTTCTTCCAATTGCTGCCCTTTGTCGATTATACGGACTCCCTGAACATCCAGCGGGGTAATCCCAACCTCGTCCCGGAGTTCACGAATTCATTTGAACTGAACTACCAGAAGAATTTTAAGAAAGGCCACAGTTTACTGGCTTCCGCCTATTTCAAGCATACGGATGACCTTATCACCCGGTACCAGGTTCTGGAGCCCAGTGCCATACCCGGCCGGGACGTGATCATCAACACCTATATCAATGCCAATAGTAGCCGGGCTTACGGTCTCGAACTGACTTCAAAGAATCCGCTGAGGACCTGGGTTGAAGTGACCACCAACGTCAATGTCTACAATTCCGCCATCAACAGTGAGAACCTGAAGGAAGACCTGAACAACGAAATCTGGAGCTTTTTCGGCAAGATGAATTTTAATTTCAAGCTTCCCAAGGACTTTAGCATCCAGCTCTCCGGTGACTACCGGAGCAGGACAATCCTGCCGCAAGGTGGTGGTGGCGGCGGAGGCCGTGGCGGTGGTGGCGGATTTGGCGGCGGCGGTGGCTTTGGCGGTTTCGTGCAGACAACCGCACAGGGTTATGTGAATCCCAACTACGGCGTGGATATTGCCATTCGCAAGACCTTCATGAAAGAACAACGAGGGTCACTTACACTCTCCATGAACGATATTTTCAGGACCAGGGTATATAGTACTTACTCTGAATCGGAGTTCTTCACACAGGAATTCTCCCGCAGGCGCGACTGGCAGGTTGTCCGGTTGAATTTCAACTGGCGTTTTGGCAAGTTTGATGTTTCTCTTTTCAAACGGAAAAATTCGCGCAGTGGCATGGACGGCATGCAGGAAGGCATGAATATGCAGTAAAAATCTTTCTGGTTGGATGGCAGGGCCCCGTTTTGGCGGGGCCTTTTTTTATATACCGTTGGAATGATTCTGCTTCCCTTCAAGCATGGGAACAAAGGAGAATAGATCAAACTTCTCCTCATGGAACGAGTTGTCCGGAAGTTTCCGCAGCCGGAGCATCCTTTGCAGGTTTCCCTCATCAACCGGGATCACGAGATAGCCGCCAACTTTGAGCTGCTCCAATAATTTTTCCGGAATCCGCGGAGCCGCTGCCGTTACGAGTATTTTGTCAAATGGAGCAAACGTAGGCAGGCCTTCAAAGCCATCGCCATAAAACATCTTAAGGTTGGGGTATTTGCGGAGATATGAGAACTGCTTATTCTGGTCAAATAGTTTTTTCTGCCGTTCAATGGTGTAGACCTGTGCTTTCATCTCCGCAAGGACACTGGCCTGGTAGGCGCTTCCGGTGCCAATTTCCAGCACTTTTTCGTACGGATGAACTTCCAGCAATTCCGTCTGGTAGGCTACCGTATACGGCTGCGAAATGGTCTGGCCCTCGCCGATCGGGAAGGCACGGTCTTCGTAAGCCACTTTGTCAAACGCAGAATCAAGGAAAAAATGCCTTGGAATAGCCAACAGGGCCGAAAGCACCTGTTCGTTCCGGATGCCTTTCCTCTTCACCTCGTCAACCAGGGATTTGCGAAGCCCCTTGTGCCTATATGTATCTTCCTGAGGGCGCATGCCCAAAGCTACGCGATTCGTTCCTGCGGAAACATAATTTTAATCATAAAACACTTGTAGAATTTTTGTTTATCGTTACAAAGGAACTTACCTTTTGGCTTAAATTTTTAATCATATGATCATCAGAAAAACATTCATGCAGTCCCTGGGATTGGTCCTGGCAGCCGTCCTGTTTCTGGCGGCATGCAAGCCAAGTGATGCAGCCATCGCTGAATCCGTGAAATCAAAAGTGGCAGCCGTTGCCGAGGGCGTTGCCATTGACGTAAAAGAAGGGGTTGTAACCCTCTCCGGGCAAGTAAAAGATGATGCAACAAAAGCTGCGGTTGAAAGCGCACTCGCCGGCATCAAGGGAGTCAAATCTGTTGTAAACAATGTTACCATTCCCCCGCCGCCGCCACCACCTGTGGTGATCAACCCGGACGACGTGTTACGGCAATCCATTGAATCCACTTTTGCTGCCAAGGGTATCACTGGCATCACCGCTGCTATCGTCAACGGCGAAGTAACCCTCACGGGCGATGTGAAAAAAGCAGACGTCCAGAAAGTCATGCAGGCGGCCATGGAATCAAAGCCCAAGAAAGTCAACAACCAGATGAAAATCGTTAAATAACGTATAAAATAACCTAATCATGGCATTACAGGACAAATACCAGGCAGTTATCAACTCCGCCAATGGAAACGGAATCACCGGTTTGAGCGTGGTTGAACAGGATAATGTTCTTTACATCACCGGCACTGCCCCCACCAACCAGGCCAAAGACGCTGTCTGGGATGTATATGAAAGCGTTGACCCCGAAATGAGAGGTGGTGACCTGGTACTGAATATCAGTGTGGACCAGTCGGCTCCCGAAACATACGTGGTAAAATCAGGAGATAACCTTTCCAAGATTGCAAAAAAATACAGCGGCGTCAGCTGGAAAGATATATTTGACGCCAATCGCGATCAGATTTCCAACCCGGACAAAATTTTCCCGGGGCAGGTACTGAAAATCCCGGTTTAGTCTAACCCATCATCATTTGCAAAAAAAAGTCCCGGTTTTTCCGGGACTTTTTTTGGGAGCGATCAAAGATCAAGTTCCTTGATGATCGCCTTGATCTTGTCGTCCAGTTCCTTTTCTTTCACATGGGGATCGTCGCCCGGACCGAGTATGCCTTTCACGCTGAAATAAAACTTAATCTTGGGTTCCGTTCCAGATGGCCTTGCACTGATTTTACTGCCATCCTGGAGAATAAACTGAAGCACATTGCTTTTGGGCAGGGAAATCGGGCTGGTCTTTCCGCTTACCAGGTCACGGGCTTCCCGCTTTTCGTAATCCAGCAAGGTGGTCACGGGCACTCCATTCAACGCGGACGGCGGTGACTGGCGGAAACGTTCCATCATGGCGGCAATTTGCGCCTGCCCATCCATCCCCTTTTTCGTAATGGAAACGAGGTGTTCCTTATAATGCCCGTATTTCCGGTACAATTCCAGCATTTTCTGGTAGAGGGTGTGGCCCTTGTCTTTTTCATATGCGGCCATCTCGCAAAGCAGGCCCACGGCGCTTATCGCATCCTTGTCCCGGAGTTTGTCGCCGATGAGGAGCCCATAAGATTCTTCCCCACCGATGATATATTGCTCCTTGCCTTCCTTTTCCTTGATCAGCTCGGCAATCCACTTGAAGCCGGTTAGCACATTATAGCAGTTTACCTGGTTTTGCCTGGCGATCTCGTCAATCATATCCGTAGTGACGATGGTTTTCACAACCATATCCGTGGCCCGTGCAAGTCCCTTCGCCTTCCTGGCTTCAATCATGTAATTAAAAGCCAGCACAGCCGTTTGGTTCCCATTCAACAGGACCCATTCACCACGGTCGTTTTTGACACCGATGCCTACCCTGTCCGCATCGGGGTCTGTACCCAGTAAAATATCGGCATCCAGTTGCATGGCTTTTTTCAGGCCAAGGCTCATGGCTTCACTTTCTTCCGGATTGGGATATACCACGGTGGGAAAATTACCGTTGGGTTCAACCTGTTCTTCAACCAGGTGCACATTGGTAAATCCGAACTGTTTCAACATTTCCGGAACCAGCGTGATCCCCGTACCGTGGATCGGTGTATATACGATCCTGAGGTCTTTCTGCCTTTCAATGACATCCGGATAAATGCTCAGCATTTTTACCATATCGAGGTATGCTGCGTCCACTTCTTTCCCGATCATCGTGATGTTTGCTTCGTCCCCGCTCCATTTGACCTCGTCCACCGAAGCGATTTTCTCCACTTCACGAATGACATTGTCGTCATGCGGCGGTACCAGCTGGCCGCCGTCGTTCCAGTAGGCTTTATAGCCGTTATATTCCTTGGGATTATGGCTGGCCGTGCACACCACCCCGCCATGACATTTAAGGTGACGGATGGCGAAGGAAAGTTCGGGTGTGGGGCGAAGGGATTCAAAAAGGAATACCCTGATGCCGTTGGCCGCCATGACATTCGCGGTGATCTCGGCGAATTTGCGGGAGTTATTCCGGCTGTCATGAGCGATCGCCACACGTACTTCCGTACCGGGAAAACCCTGCTTCAGGTAATTGGCATATCCCTGGGTTGCCATGCCGATTGTATACTGGTTGATGCGATTGGTACCCACGCCCATGATACCACGCAGTCCCCCGGTACCAAATTCCAGGTTCTTGTAAAAAGCATCGGCCAGGCTTGCTGGCTGCTCCGCCTGCAATTTCCTGATTTCATCCTTGGTCTGTTCGTCATAAGGACCTTCCAGCCACTGCCGGATTCTTTGCTGTATGAGTTCTTCCATAAATCCCAATCGTTTTAAGCGGGTTGAAGATATTGATAAATGAAAATGATTCAAAGTAAATGTTGAAGCCAACCGCCGTCATAAAACAGAAGCTTATTTTTGGCGTTTTATGGCGTTCAAACTGTCCTGAAACCATTGACCGGACGATTACATATTACCACCTGCCTGCTATTCCTGTGCATACATCTCCATGCCCAGGTTGAGGAGGCTAACCCGCTTCCAGGCAGGGATTCCGTACCTGTGCTGAACCATAAAAGGGCATGGATCGTGGGTGGAGCACAGGCGGTTCTTTGGGCCGGGACGCTGGTGGCCCTGAATGAAGCCTGGTACAAGGACTACCCCAAACAACCCTTCCATTTTTTTAACGACTGGCCAGAATGGCAGCAGCAGGATAAATTCGGCCATGCATGGACCACATACCATATCAGCCGGCTTTCATCCGATTTATGGCGATGGACGGGCATGACCAACAACAAGGCGGCAATCATCGGAGGCATCAGCAGTATCGCGTACCTGAGCATTATCGAGGTGTTGGACGGCTTCTCTGAGAAATGGGGGTTCAGTACCGGCGATATGGCCATGAACATTGCGGGGGCCGCCTTGTATACTGGGCAGCAAATCGGGTGGCGCGACCAGAAATTCCAGCTTAAACTGAGTTATAGGGCGTATGATTACCTGCCGATGGACGAACCGAGGGCCGAAGAGCTGTTCGGCACGGGGGCGATGGAAAGAGTGCTCAAGGATTATAACGCGCAAACTTACTGGCTGAGTTTTAGCCCACGCTCCTTTTTCCCAGACTGCCGATGGCCGGCCTGGCTGAACCTGGCAATCGGTCATAATGCCCGGCTCATGCTGGGTGGCCGGGAGAATACCTGGACGGATGAAAACGGCGATACGGTTGACCGGACAGATGCGGAGCGTTATCGCAGAATCTTCCTGTCCCTCGACCTGGATCTAACAAGGATACCTACCCGAAATAAATTCCTGAAATCCGTATTCTCCATGGTCAATGTCCTTAAAATCCCTGCCCCGACCCTTGAATTTGATACCCGCGGGAATTGGAAAGGACATTGGGTGTATTACTGATAGTTCAGGCGAGATATGCGCCGGTTACCTTACCGTCTCCGGCTTCCACCACAATATGTTCCTGCAGGGTGGTTGCCAGGGAAATGCCTACATAGTCCGGGTGTATGGGATAGGTTTTATGGCTGCGTTCCACCAAAACCAGGGTCTGGATTTTTTTGGGATAGTACCCCAGGAAAGGTTTAAGGGCATAAAGCAGGGTCTTGCCGCTATTGGTGACATCGTCAATGATGATAATAACCCTGTTGTTGAAATCTTCTGATGGGTTGAGACGTATTTCCGACGGATGCTTTTTGTCGAACTGAATGTCAATCAAATCCACGTGCTTGTCAGATATTTCCTTCAGGACGTCTGCCAGTTGCCTGGCCAGCACGCTTCCGTTCACCTGTATGCCTGCCAGCGTGATATGCCTGTCGGCCGGGTTATTTTCCAGGATTTCAAAAGCCATGCGCCTGATCTTCATAACCACGGCCCGTTCATCAAGGATGTATTTTTTTTCCATCATTCAGTATCTTCAGCCCGGGATACGATCCCGGCCGTGTAAATTAATCAAACCAGACAAATCCTTATGCATCTTCTTCAACAAATCGCTTTTGTATTGCTGGCAGGCGTCTCGATCCAGTTATTTGTGCGAAAGGCCGGTGAAATTCGAAGGAATATTCTGTTGGGACGGGAAGAGGATTACACGGATCAGCCGGGAGCTCGATGGAAGAACCTGGTGCTCCTGGCCCTGGGCCAGAAAAAAATGTTTCACAACCCCCTGGTGGCCGTCATGCACCTCGTCATTTATGCGGGTTTTATCATCATCAATATTGAAGTCCTGGAAATTTTCCTCGACGGAATACTGGGTACCCACCGGCTTTTCGCTCCTTACCTGGGTAAATACTACAAGCTGCTCATCAACGCCTTTGAACTCCTGGCGGTAGCAGTCATTGCGGTCTGTATCGTATTCCTTTTACGCCGCAATATCGTCCGGATCAAGCGGTTCGTCAGCAGGGACCTGGACGGATGGCCAAGGAATGACGCAAACCTGATCCTGGTGACGGAAATCGTGCTGATGACGCTATTCCTGTTCATGAACGCAGGAGATACCCTGCTTCAAAAGCGGTTCTACCCGGGTTACCAGTTTCATGCCACAGGTGATTTTATCGCCTCCGGAAAATTGCAGTTCCTGCTCAGCGGCATGAGCAGTTCTACCCTGGTACTTTTTGAACGGACTGCCTGGTGGCTTCACATCATTGGGATATTCGCTTTTCTGAATTACCTGCCCTGGTCTAAACACCTGCATATACTGCTTGCCTTTCCCAATGCTTACTATGCCCGACTGCAACCATCCGGGAAAATGACCAATATGCCGGAGATCCAGAAGGAAGTACTGTATGCCATGCAGCCCGAAACGGCGCCTTCTGCGGGGGAATCCGAAGCTCCCAGGAAATTTGGCGCGAAAGATATTTTTGACCTTAGCTGGCGTAACCTGATGGATGCCTACAGTTGCACCGAATGCGGACGATGTTCCGCGGCATGCCCCGCCAACCAGACCGGCAAGCGGCTTTCCCCCCGTAAAATCATGATGGATACCCGCGACCGTATGGAGGCGGTAGGAAGGAACATCAATGCCAACGGGTCATTTACAGACGATGGCAAAAGCCTGTTGAGGGATCATATCAGCGAGGAGGAACTCCGTGCCTGTACCACCTGCAATGCCTGCGTGGAAGCATGCCCCGTTAGCATCAGTCCACTGGAAATCATTGTCCAAATGAGACGTTACCTCGTGATGGAAGAGAGCAATGCCCCCCAGGAATGGACCATGATGTTTGGTAACGTGGAGAACAATTTCGCACCCTGGAAATTCGCGCCTGATGAAAGGGGACGGTGGGTGGAGGAACTGTAAAGTTCAAGGATGTTCCAATTACAGGGACAGTTTCAAAAAATACAGGTTCTCAAATCGACCAGCCTATTCCTGCATGGTGGAAATAGCGTCGGTATGCCTGAACATTTTCCAGGCCTGGATGATGGCGGTGAATGCAAAAACGCCGCCAATGACCGCATGTATGATTTGCTGGTTGTCCCGCAGTTTGCTAACCAGCAACTGACCGCCCAAAATGAACAGGGAGTTACCGATGAGCGTCCCGAGACCAATGCCCGCGATATAGGTATTGAAATGACTTTCACGGGGTTCCAGCACTCCCTTGCTGAACAATACCGTGCTCCAGCCAAACCAGAAAGGAATTTGAACAGGATTCACCGCACTCATGAAACAGCCAAGCCAGAAACGGTGTAGCGTATTGGAGAGTATAGGATTTTTCTGTTCTGCCGGCAGGGTTGCAGCATAAAAACTGGATATGGCAAGGGCGATAATAATCACGAGGGTCACCCACTCAAGTGCATGCAACAGTTTTTTCTGTTTGCGCACCCAGTTCATCGCTACCAGGGAAATTCGCACATAGGCCATTTCTACCAACAAGGCGCCCAGGGCAAAATAGAATGCAGGCCTGAGCCCGTCGCTGAGCGATATCTGCATCGCCGAAATATTCAGGGTGCCCAGCGGCAGGGTGCCCAGGAAACTGATCAGCATTCCGGTAAAAAAAATCCGCGCAAGCCTCATACTGGTACTATTGGGAAAAAGACGGGTCTGATAATTTTTTATACATGACTGCCCTATCATTCAGGCATATGGGCAAGCATTTTCGAAATTTCCTTATCCTTCCGGAATACCGCCCTGCCTTCTTTGAAACCAAGATAAGGGATGCCCCGCGCATGGTTCATCACGCTGATCCGCTGCATGATGGTCCAGTGCCGGGTGATCTCCTTCCAGGCAAAGAAGATGCTGTGGCGGGGATCGTACATATGGGTGGGTTCTGCACCGGCGCCATTCAGTTCAATGACCGAAAAATCCCTTCCTTCCACAAACGCCTCCCATTCACGGTAACGGATATCCAGGCGTCCGAAATGAAATCCGGGAATCTTGTCCGCGATACTGTCCATCAGGGCATGAAGCCTCGCATCGGCGCGGTATGTTTCATCCAGGAACAAGGATCCCCGGGCATGGTTTCCATAGGGGGACACGATTTTGGATTCCCCTTCCGCCGGAACCTCACTGAGGCTGTCTCCGAGGATCCGTTCCAGGTTTTGCAGGTACATGATGCCCCTTTTGTCGCCCGCCAGCAACTCCCTGACCGTATGCTTCCCATCGCCCCTGACAGCCAGGAACTCCTTGCGTACGATACCGGTTATTTTACCCTTCCTTTCGCCTGGATAACGGTGATAAAAAATGCCTACTTCTTCCGAATGGGGGATATAAGCCTGGATATGAAAATCCAGGGTGCAGGCACTGACATATCGCTCAAGTTCAGACCGGCTGCAGAGTTTTTTCACACCCCTGCCCCTGCCCCCGATATCCGGTTTTCCTATCATCGGAAACTGCATACCGGATGAATGGATTGCGTCCCACACCTGTTTTGGATCGGCGGGAATGGGAAAATGAATGGAACGCGGGTACAGTCCCTC
>Ga0114938_1002947_pt1 | contig 10354 bp, 9 predicted proteins | sample AshMeaBigSpring_FD_88675 | JGI IMG/M metagenome (GOLD analysis project Ga0114938, IMG submission 88675) | Groundwater microbial communities from Big Spring, Nevada to study Microbial Dark Matter (Phase II) - Ash Meadows Big Spring | ecosystem: Environmental > Aquatic > Deep subsurface >...
TAGTCGTAGGTCTCCGACCACAGGTGGAAACCGTCCGAGGCACGAATGAGCTGCGCAGTGATGCGCATCCTGCCACCGCGCCGCCGCACGGATCCTTCGACGACGTTTGCGACTCCGAGCGCCGCGGCAATCTCGGGAACCGGCAGGTCCTTGCCCTTGAAATGGAAGGCAGACGTGCGAGCCGTCACCAGCAGGTCCGGCAGGGACGACAGCGCGTTGATGACCTCCTCGGTGAGCCCATCGGCGAAGAAGGCATCGTCGTCACCGGGCGTGATAGCCGCGAAAGGAAGCACAGCGACCGAAGCCGCGGCGACAGGCCTGGCCGCGGAGGTCGGCGTCGCGCTGCCCGGCCTTTGCGCGGCCGATCGAGACTTCTCCAGGGCGCTGTCGTATCGCCAGAGGACCGTGCCGCCGAACAGGAACAGCAGTGCGACGATCACGAGCTCGGTGCCCGTGACCCGCTGTTGCCCGCGGTCGCCGTGATACCACGCGACGACGAGCACGACCGGCAGCCCGAGCACTGCCCCGAGGGTCGCGAACTGCCTGATCGGCTCGGGCCAGTGGAAGGTCTCGACCGCGTACTCGAGGCCCTGCAGCAGGGTCCACACAGCGGCGGCATAAGCGAGGCCCCACTGCACGACCTTGCGCCGGCGCAGCTTGCCCCACAGTCCGCCTTCCGCAGGCTGGCTCCAATCGCCCACGCGGCAAGTTTAGCCCCCGGGCAGCTCGCCCGGCGATCAACGCTGCTCGGCGAGAAAGGCCTGGATGTCGTCGGGGTCGCGCGGATCGCCGATCGTTGCGGCGACGGCCCGCATCCACTCCCCGTGCTGGTCGCGTGCCCCATCATCGACGGTTGCGCCGCGCCAGCCGCGGCGGAATGCCTCGAGCTGCGCCGCGATGTAGCCCGCGTCGAGGATGCGCAGGTCCGGCGTGCCGAGCTGAGCGTAGCCCTCGCCCCGCAGTCCATGGCAGGCGGCACACTCGGCCTGGTAGCGGATCTTTCCGCGCGCCGCATCGCCACCACCGCTGGGCGCCGGAGCGACAGGCAGACTCGAAAACGCAGCGGCAAGCGCGGCGAAATTGCCGGGATCGAGGGCCCATGCCTGCGCCCGCATCACTGCGCCGTTCACGTCGAGCGGGTCCGCACCCCGACGACCGGTACGGAAATTCGTGAGTTGGCGCTCCAGATACCCTCGCTGCTGACCGGCGAGTGCCGGCGCGTGCAGCGCCGGATTGCCTTCGCCACGTACGCCGTGACAGACTTGGCAGACCTCGAGGCTCGCCGCGCCCGAGACGACCGGCAAGAGTCCCGCCCAGCAGGTGAGCGCGACCGGCCGAAGCGATCGCCGCAGGCGCTGGATCAGCCGTCGCGACGGGGCTGCACTCATCCCGTTTCCCGAGCGCGCGCAGCGGGTTGCCGCAGCAGTCGACTCCGCACGGCCGCGGGATCGGCGTAAGGCTGCCGACGCCAGGTCGCGACTTCGCTTGCGGTGTATCGCTGGAAGTCCGCTGGCACCGTGTCCTGCGCAAACCGCTCCAGGACCCAATTGAGCAGCGCCGCGAGGCGCGCATCCCCGAGCCCCGACTGCGCCACGCCCGGCACGCGGACCAGGTACTCGCGGCCGCCCGGCAACGCGAGCAGCGTGCCGCTCAACCTGAGGTCGGGCACGCCGTGCTCGGCGAAGCCGCGGCCGTCGGGCAGGTGGCAGCCCTGGCAGTTCAGCATGTAGTCGGCGACGACCGTGGGTGTGGCGTGCGCCGCGTGCGGGGCGAGCAGCGCGGCGAGCAGCCACCCGATCCGCGCACTCGACTTCGCGCATGCCGCCCGTTCCTCGCCGCACCGTCCACTGGAGTCGCTCACTCCTTGACCCCGATCACGACTGCAAGCGAGCAGTGGTAGGCGACACCGGCGGCGCTGCCGCTGCACCAGTTGAGATCATTCGACGTCTGCGGTCGATACAGCGGCGTGTCGCCCTGGTCGCGCTGGCACGGGCAGCGCGCGCACGTGCTCTTTCCGCAGCAGTCGTTGTAACTGATGATGTACTCGCGCTCGTCCGCGGGATTGCGGCACGTGCCGATCCACGTGATGGCCGAGACGCTCGTGCCCGGCGGGCAGGTGTGATAGCTGCCGCCGCAGCAGGCGCAGAGATAGCCGTCGATCGCGCAGTACCGCCAGTAATCACAGCTCTCGGGACGGCCCTGCTCCTTCTCCGGCTGCTCCTGAGCGAAAGCGCCCTTGCGGAGCACGGGCAGCAGCGTAACGGCTCCGACCCCCGCGAGCGCAAGCCCGAAGCGATGCAGGAACGAGCGCCTCGACAGTCCCCGCGCGCTCCGTCGCGCGAGTCGCTCCGTGATGCGATCGATGAGCATGCTCACGCTCCCTCAGTGGCTGCCCGCGCTGCTGCCTGCAGGTCAGGCAGGCCGAGCCGCCGTGCCTCGAACAGGCTCTCGACGTGCTCGCGGTTGTTGACGAGTCCGTGGGCGATGACCCTGCCGGCGGCGCCGACGAGCACGGCATAGGGCAGCTTGCCGATGCGATAGGCGATGCCGAGGGCTGCGGAGAGCACGTACGGCAGGCCGTCGAGTTGTTCGGCGTCGATGAATGAGCGGTGCTCCTGCGGTGGCCCGTCGCTGGCCAGGATGAGTCGCGCCCCTTCGGTCTCCGCTATCGAGCGCACTACCGGCAGCACGGTCTTGCAGACCGGGCAGGTCGGGGACAGAAAGAAAAGCAACTGGTCCCGCCCATCCGCCCGGGCGCCACCGATGCTGACGGCGCCCCCGGTCAGACTCTCCAGCGTGAATGCGGGGGCCTCTTCGCCCGCCTGGATCGCCTTGCCGAGCGACAGCGCGCCCGCGGGGCGGATCCTCTCGTGCAGCACGCCGATCTGCCGCGCGAGCGCGAACACAGCCACCGCGAGGACCAGCACGACCAGCCACAGAAGAAAACTGGAAACGAGGAGCGCGTCAGCCATGCTCGCCCCCCTCTCCAGCCGCCAGCCACCGGCTGCCCGGCTGATTGGCGAGCAGGGTATTCAGGGCGGCGTAGAGCACGGCGAACGTCGCAATGGCGACGACACCGACGAGCCCGTCCGCGCCTGCGAGCCCGCGGGTCGCCGGAACGGGCAGCAGTGAGCCGGCGGCTGCCGCCAGCAGCAGGTTGCGCACCACCAGCGTCGCGTGTACCGGCTGCGGCGCCCCGGGGCCGCAGCCGCAGTCGGCGATCGAGCGGCCCTCGGTGACCGCCCGGGCGAGCGCCAGTCCGTACGCCAGCAGCACGACGATCGCACCGACCGCCGCGAGCCGCCGGGTGCCCGGCAGCGTCAGGCCGATGCACAGCAGAGTCTCCACCCCGGCGAGCGCGACGGCGACGAAACCGACCCCGGATTGCGGCAGGCCGTACTCCTGCAGCGTCAACGAGAACCGCTCCTGCGCGGCCCACTTGTGCCAGGCCGCAGTCCCGAACAGCGCGGCGAGCGCCAGCGCGACGACGTGCTGCAGCAGCGGGTCGGTCAGCAGGTTCACCACAGCGTTATGCTCGTCATGTTGCCGTAGGGCAGGTCGGTGTGTGATCGCCGCTCGCCGCTCGTCGCGTCGTAGACCGAGGCTGCCTGCTGCATGACCTTCAGTATCCCGTCCTGGCCCTGCGTCAGGTACACCCAGAGCATCGCGAGATACGGCATGGGAACGACGAAGTCGACGGTGTACAGACGCGGCACGTCGTCCTGCGAAACGGCCATCGAAATCGCCATCTCGTCGAGCTCGTGGCGCGCCAAGCGCTTCCCGGTCGCAACGTCGAACACCCAGACTTCCGTCCCCGGGTCCTGGCGCGTGGCGTCCGGTCCTTCGTGCATCAGCACGAACAGCCGGCCGCTCGCACGGTGCAGGGTCGTGTGCTGACGGCCGCCCACGCGCCACTCGTCGTCCCTGCGCTCGCGGTCGGTGAGCAGCGACCACTGGCGCAGGTGCGTCAGTCCGTCGGGTCGCATGCGCAGTACGTGCGCAAAATTTCGACGCGATGCGAAGTACCAGGTGTCGCCGTCCCGCGACGCGCCCGTCGTGTAGAAATCGTCGGTAGGGTCGAACACCGGCGCGATGCGCTGCTTGAGCAGCGGCTGTCCCGCGTCGTCGAGCCGGAGGTGGAGGAATCCGCCGTTGCCGCACAGCATATAGAAGTCGCGCGGTCCCGCCGGGTAGATCGCGGCGCAGCCGGGCGTGTCGATCTCCGTGACTAAGGCGCGTCGCTCGAGATCCACGACCGACACGGACTGCGCTGGCGTGTAGTTCATTACGAGCAGGAAGCGCTCGTCGTCGGACAAGGTCTCGATGAACTCGCCGAGCGCGGTCATGCGCTTCGGCGGGATGACGATTTCGTAGAGCGGCGAGAGGGTGCGGCCGTCGTAGGCCGTGACGACATCCGTGCGCAGTCCGCGCAGCCCGCGGCTGAAGTACGTCTCGGCGACATAGACCTCGTCGCGTCGCGTCGAGGCGTGCAGTGCACTCGGCCAGAAGCCGTTGTTCAACTGTCCGAGATGGCGTCCGTCCGGGCTCAGCAGGTGAAATCGCCCATCGACCTGCGAGGGCGCGTGATTGCCGCCTACCCAGAACCAGCCGCGGTTGCGGTGATCGGGAAGGGTCGCGACCGTCGGCTGCTCGACCGGTAACGGAGGTGGCGCGGCGATAGCCAGGGCCGACCCCAGCATCCAGAACGCAGTCGCCCCCGCCAGCAGCCTGCTACGCACCCGTTGACTCCCTCGGCCCGAATACCGGGCAGCGCAAAGGGCACGTCCCTGAGCCCCGCGCGCCCCGGGAGTTTAGCTCGCGCGCGGCAATGCCCGCACGGTCGGCGGGTCGAGCTCGAGGGCCGGGGGCCGCTTCACCGGTCAGGGCGCCTGCACCACCTTGTAATAGACGCCGTTCGCGCCGTAGGTCGGCTGGAACCACGTGTTCCCGCAGAGGTAGTACGTCGTGCCGTGGACGTTCGGCATCGCGCAGCCGGACGGCAGCGTGGGATAGACGTTGCCGACGACGTACGTGGTCGACGCGGTCGCAGCCGCCGCCTGGGCGCTGCCCGCGGCCACGCCTGCGTTGTAGGCGCTGGTCTCGGCGGCCTGCGTCTGAGAGGCCTCCGCTGCCGTCGCAACCGTGGCGCCGACAACCGCCCCCGCGGCCACTGCGCCGGCCGTGTCCCACCCACCGCAGTTGTAGCAGCCGGGCGCGTAGTAATTGACGGTGGTCGGCGGGTGGTACGCATACGCGTCGGCCGGCGGAGGCGCGTACGCAGTCGCGCCGTACGGCGTCGTGTGGTACGCGCCCTCCCCATACTTCGCTTCCGTCGTGCCACCGTATGCGTTGGTGTGCTCGGCGCCTTTGCCGTATTCCCCTTCGGTCGAGCCGCCATACACGTTCGTGTGCTCAGTGCCGCCGCCCCAGGCGTGCTCGGTGTCCCCGCCCCATGCATTCGTGTGCTCCACACCGGCCGCGCCGCGCGTCGTACTGCCGCCGTAGCGGTTTGCATGCCCGTACGCGCCGGCTGGCACCGGAGCCAACGCAATTGCGAGGGCCACTGCCGCAGGAATGATCCCGCAAGTGACGGCAATCAGCTTGTTCGTCATGTCTGTGTTCTCCATCACTTCGGCGCCGCGGTCGACACGGACGTCGGGCTGTCGAACGGAATCGGCAGGGCCTTCTTCGTTGCCTCGGGTGCCTTGAACGTCTCGGGCAGCACAGGCTCGTCGAGCTTCCAGTCGGTGATTTCCATCTCGTGCCGCAGCTGCACCGGATCCGTGCGATAGACGGCGCGCAGGCGACGTGGCAATCGGTCCTCGACCCCGATCCAGGCCTGCACGAACGCGTGGTCGTTCGCATAGGCGACGATGTGGGTCTTCGTGCCGCCGACGGAGTCGGACTCTCCCACGTAAAAAGCTACTCGCAGGCCGTCCGAGAGGCCCTTGTACGGGTCGGCAACGATCAGGTCGGCGAAAGGGTAGTAGATCTGCGCTTTCTTGAGCGCCGTCTCGAGCGCGCCGTCGATGCTCGGCGGTGCGTCCATCCGCGCGACGTAGTTCTCCCTGGGGGCGAAGGCCACGAGCGACTTGCCGTCGTAGTAGAGATCGCTCGCCGAACCGTCGCCCGGGTTCAGGACGCGCAGCTTGTCCGGGCGGTGCAGGGTGACGTTGTAGCGGCTCGTGTACACGAGCGGCGGCCCCAGGCGACTCGGGCTCTCCTCGCTCACGACGCCTTTGAACGACAGCGTCTTCGCCGCTGCCAGCTTGTCACTGGCGCCTTTCAGGATGTTGAGCGCCTTGGGCTCGAGTTCGATCGCCGGCGGGGCGATCGTGGGCTTCGCCACCGGCTGCGCGACTGCGACTCCCGTCGTGCCGACGACCGCGATGAGGGTCGCGCCGGCGAGAATTCTCAATGCCTGCCGCTTGGTATCTTGGGACTTGTTCATGGTGTTGTTACGTGATGACAGAGGTTCGTTACGACGGTCGCAGCTCGCTGAGCAAAGCACAACCTGGAAGACAGAAGGCGCCCGCTCCTGCAGGACAAGCCGCGAGGCCAGCGACTTGCGCCAAGCGGTTCAAGTTAGCAAACAGGATCGGTCAGGACTTTACATTTGCGGCCAGTCGCTGGGCAGGCCAGTGTCAAGCGTACAGCAAGCGTCGTCTGGTCCCAATGATCCCCGAACCCGTGTGCATCTAACCTGTCTGCGAAAAGTCAGAGGGCACCATACACCGAACAGCGCACGCATTGCGCACGCGCCTGTAATAGGCGCGAACGGGTCCCCCGTATCAGTTGACGCGACGGCCGCTTCTCCCAGAAGCAATCAGCGTCCGCGCGGTCAGGACCGCGCCACCGTACTTCTCCCGAGCGGTCTGCAAGTCAATGCAGGTGAGTCGCGGCGGGCCGCCCCCTTCCGAACCACTCGAGGGATAGGTCAATTCCCAGAACCTACCATCATTCGGATCGGCGAATAGCGTGTCCCAACCGGAAGGGTCATACCCAAGCCTGACAAGGTGGTCTCTAGTCAGTTGCTCTATCCTCTTCGAAGTCTCGTCGGGCTCGATGGCGTCCCCAATCGCGCGCCAGTCTCCTACCAGATCGGTCTCATTTGGCGACAGCTTCATTGATCGATCACCGTAGTCTTGGCCCCGGGGGGAATTCGGCCATTCGGAATCACATATTCCCTCGCGCCCCCGCGAGTCAATCCTCCTTGTACAAAGCCCGGGTTGGTTCGGAATACAGGGGACGCGAGCCCTGTTTCAGGGGTCGGAAATCTGATGACTGTGAACGCAGCCGCCTGTGGAATCGTCAGCCGCTCCGCAATCTGGGTTGCATTCATACCGGCGATATCCTCCGCTGCAACGACAAAGACGTCCTCAGCGTCAGGCCGACCAAGAGTCGTCAGAGGTCGCTTTCCCGCAACTACCCTCGCGAGTTCGGCCGGTACCGATCCGGCAACTGGTATTGAAGCAAGTCCCGCCTTGGCGCCCGCAGCGGCGGGCCCCAGCATGGGCAGGTCGCTATGCGCCGTCAAGCCGACATCGACCGACGCCACGATCACCCCGCAGATCGGGCCGCTTTCGGCGCATAGCAACGCCGCTCCCGTACCAACCACCAGCACGACGGGGGCGCCGAGTTTCACGGCCGTCGGCATGTCGGGATCCTGGGCGAGGATCAGGCCGGCGGCCGCGGCACGGGCGCCGGGCTCGCCCGGGTAACCGCGCGGAGCGAGCTGCCCGCTCCTGCCGCTCGCAGCCCAGGTCGACGACGGCACGCCGCTGTCCATGGCAGCCGCGCCCGCGTAGAGCACGACCCCGGCGCAGGTCGGCGTGGAGGTGCCGGGCCCGCACAGGCCGACTCCGCTCTGCGCGGACTGTCCCGGCAGAACGGTCGCGGGCGGAGGCTCCGGACGGTCGCCGCCCGCCAGCAAGCCGGAAACGGTCTTCGCCACCGAGAAGACCGCAGCGGCACACATTCCGCCGCAAACGCCGTCCAGGCCCGACGGGTCCGTATACGCGAGCGGACGATTCCCGACGTATGCGTAGGGGTTCAGCGTCTGGCTGTCGGCGAGGTCGCCGATGAGCGGATCCACCGAGAGGAAGCGTCCCGCGACCGGGTCGTACACCCGACCGTTCATGTGGATGAGCCCGACGTTGTCGAGGTGCTCGTGCCCTGTGTAGCCGTGTCGGGTCGAGTTCGCGATTCCAGCCCAGTCTGGCGCGGTGCCGCTGCTCCAGTTGCCGCCCCGCCGCCCGCCGAACGCAGCGAAGCTCGCGCGCGCCGTCACGTTCCCACTCGAGTCGAGAACGGCCTCGCTGCTGCCCAGGTGGTCGGTCAGCACGTAGCTCGTCGACGCCGACCCGTCCGAATTGCGCGACACGACGACGGTGTGGCCCGACGGCGTGTGAACGTAATGGCGCCAGTACGTCTTGCCCGTCGACGTCGTGCTCTCTCTCTCGAGCAATCCGCCGACGTAGAGCGTCGTCTCAGTGCCATTGCTGTAGGTGGCGACCTGCTTCCAGCGCTCGTGCTGGGGACCGTAGCTCAGTTGCGTCTGATACGTCGTGCCCCCGCTCGGCTGTGCGAGCAAGGTCGGCAGGTTGAAGGACGCCCACCCCTGCGTGGCGCCATCGCGGGTGAGCTGGTTACCGTTCGCGTCGTAACTGAATCGGCGGCTTCCCGCCGCCGTCACGGCGTGGGGGTGCGCCGCATCGGTGTAGCTATAGGTGCCGACGTCGGACCGGCTCCTGATGTTGCCGGCGGCATCGTAGGCGACCGACAGGTTGCTCGAGCCGTTCAGCGTGGCCGAGACGACGCGATCGAGCCCATCGAGCGTGAAGGACTCCGCGAGCGACTGATTCAGGTCCCGCCGCTGCGTCAGGTTGCCGGCGACGTCCCACTGATACGCGAGGTTCTGCCGGTTGCTCGTCGCCGGCAGGAGCCCGGACTGCCGGCTCGTGAGCTCACCGCTCCAGGGCGTATAGCTCGACGAGACGGTGAGCAGGCTCGCGCCGAGGGTCTCGGACGTGGCGAACGAGTCGTCGTTTGCAGCGCCCAGCGTCCAGAGCGTCTTTGCCGCCGACTGCGTGATGTCCGTGATCTGGACCGGCGCTCCGTAGCTGTAGGTGTAACGCAGCTTGAACCGCGCGCCGCTCTGCCCGGCCGGAACCGGGCTCGACGGGTAGCTGATCGTGTCGAGTGCGCCGATCGAGTTGTACGAGTAGTCGTACTGGTACGACTGGTCGGTCGCGATGGTCCGCGTCGCGATCCGCCCGACGGCGTCGTAGGCGCGGCTCTCCGTGTAGCCGTAACCGGACACGGTCAGCAGACGCCCGATGTTGCGCGCCGCCGATGACGTGCCCCAGATCCAGGTGCTGGTCCCCTCGGGCTCGGTCCGCGAGGTGACCCGGCCGAGTGCGTCGTACGCCATGGAGAACGACTGCCCCTTCGCGTCCGTCCACGAGACGAACTCGTTCAGCGAGTTGCCGCTGAATGTCCACGCGCCACGATCCGCATCGGTCCAGCCGGTGCGGAACCCGCGCAGGTTGTAGGTCGCAGTGGAGACGGCACCGACCGGGTCCTGGGCGCGAACCAGACCGCCGAAGGAGTCGTAGTCGTAATACGTTGTGCCGCCGGGCGACGGATCGACGAGCTGCCGCAGTCGGCCGGTCACGTCCGCAACCTGCGTTCGGGTTCGCCCGAGCACGTCCGTGATCCGCGTCGTGCGACCCGAGTAGCCGAATGTGGTCGCGCGATCGAGCGCGCCGCCCGGCTGGTAGAGCTTCGCCGCAACGACACGGTCGTGCACGTCGTAGTTCCAGGCGAAATAGCCGTTGCTGCCGCTCGAGTAAGGGCGGTAGCGGCTCACGAGTCGCCCGAGACCGTCGTACTGGAAGGTCTCGGTCGTCCACGCTCCGAGCACGCGGGTGTACTGCTGCGAGCGCAGGCGGTCGAAGCCGTCGAAGAAGAATTCCCGCTGTTCGTAAGTATCGGCGGCCGATCCGCGGCTCGTCTCGTACACGTGGAAGCGCAGGTCGCTCACACCCCAGCACGGCCCGGCGCCGCACGACTCGAACGACCACGACGTGCTCGTCTGGTCGGGACGCGTCTCCTGCACCCGGCGGCCGAACTCGTCGTACTGCCAACTGGTCCTCAAACCGTTCGGGTCCGTTGCCGTGAGCGGCACGCCGAAGTCGTACTGGTAGGTGAGGATCGTCTTCTGGCCGAGCGCATTCGTGACGGTCTCCGGCAGCTGGCAGCGTGTGCCATAGCTGAATGTGGTGGTCCGCGCGGGCATGGCTGCGCCGGCAGGCGTCGATCCCACGACCTTGAGCGAACTCACGTTGCCGCA
>Ga0114938_1002948_pt1 | contig 10352 bp, 8 predicted proteins | sample AshMeaBigSpring_FD_88675 | JGI IMG/M metagenome (GOLD analysis project Ga0114938, IMG submission 88675) | Groundwater microbial communities from Big Spring, Nevada to study Microbial Dark Matter (Phase II) - Ash Meadows Big Spring | ecosystem: Environmental > Aquatic > Deep subsurface >...
GCCGGAGCCCGGCGCGCAGCGCCGCCAGCCGGCCCGGGTCGGCGGGGTAGAACATCCCGGCCACGGCGGGTGGCCGGCGGCCACGGGCGGTGCGGCCCCTCACCGCAGGGCCGCCGGTTCGGCGATGAGGACGGGCAGCCGGCGGCGCCCCCAGCTCTCGGCGGGCCCGTCGAAGATGCCCGGCAGGGCCGTCCCGCAGCCGGTGCACCGACCGTCGTCGGTGAGCCGGTAGGCGCCGAGGGCGTACCAGTCGCGCTCGATCACCACCTGGCCGCACCCGGTGCACCGGGTCGAGTCGCCGTCGCGGTCGTGGATGTTGCCGGTGTAGGCGTAGCGCACGCCGTTGCGCATGGCGATGCCGCGAGCGCGGCGCAGCGTCTCGGGCGGCGTCGGGGGCCGGTCGCGCATCTTGAAGTCGGGGTGGAAGGCGCTGAAGTGCAGGGGCACGTCGGGGCCGAGGTGCTCGACCACCCACCGCGTCAGCGCGTCCAGCTCGGCGTCGGAGTCGTTGAGCTCGGGGATGAGCAGCGTGGTGAGCTCCACCCACACCGGGGTCTGGGTAACCAGGTACTCGATGGTCTCCAGGACGGCCGGCAGCGAGGCGCTGCACACCTTGCGGTAGAAGTCGTCGGAGAACGCCTTGAGGTCGACGTTGGCGGCGTCGACGTGGGCGTAGAAGTCGGCCCGCGGCCCGGCGAGCATGTAGCCGGCGGTGACCGACAGTGCCCGGATGCCCCGTGCGTGGCAGGCGATGGCGGTGTCGCGGGCGTACTCGTAGAAGATCGTCGGGTCGTTGTAGGTGAACGCCACGCTGCGGCACCCCAGCTCGGCCGCGACGGTGGCGATGCGCTCCGGCGAGGCCTGGTCGGCCAGCGTGTCGACCTCCCGGCTCTTGCTGATGTCCCAGTTCTGGCAGAACCGGCAGGTGAGGTTGCACCCGGCGGTGCCGAACGACAGCACCGCCGACCCCGGCAGCACGTGGTGGAACGGCTTTTTCTCCACCGGGTCGACGCAGAACCCGCTGCTGCGGCCGTAGGTGGTCAGCACGATGGTGTCGCCCTCACGCTTGCGGACGAAGCACAGCCCGCGCTGCCCGTCGTGCAACGAGCAGCGACGCGGGCAGACGTCGCACTGCAGCCTCCCGTCGGGGAGGGCGTGCCAGGCGGTCGTGGGGTGGGCGGACTCGACGATCATGGCTCACCACCTCCGGTGCTCCACCTGCCAGTGAACCGCGCCGGGACGCCGCTGGCGAGGGGCCTCTCGACCTGCCCGTGCGCCCGTCGCCGTCCGCGGCCCTTCGCACGGTGAGTATCGGCTCTGCACGGACTCGACACCGTGCACAGCCGCACGAGTCCCGCTTAACGTGATCAGCGAGGGGGTGGTGAGGGGACCTTGGGCGGGTGACGGCGGGCGCGAACGGACCTACGGTGAGGCATGAGTGGTTCCACGTCGCGGATGCCCGAACGACAGCGGCAGGCGGCGGCGGTCCTTGCGGCAGTGACGCCACCCGCCCACGACTCCCGGGTGCTGGACGTGCAGTGCACGCGCAGCCACCACGTCGCCGCCGTCTTCGCGACGGCGGAGGGCCCGGTGGTGCAGACGCACCGCGGACGGCACGCGCACGGCCAGCGCGACCGGGTCGACACCCCGCACCACGGCGAGGCGGTACCCAGCTGGGCCGACTTCGTCGACGCCGGCCCGATCGCCGACGACGCCGTCCCCGCCTGGTGCGAGTGCGGGCCGTGGACGCTGTCGCGGGCCGAGCTGGCGTCCTGGATCGCCGCGGGTGAGGGGCGCGTCGTGCTCGAGAGCGGCTCGTAGCAGCGGACGCCCCGCCAGGCGCGGTCAGGTGACCGGCGAGCGTTGGGCGAAGCGCGGGTGGCGCCAGGCTTGCGTGCGCAGCACGTCCTCGAGGACGTCGACGGCGCTCAACACGTCAGCATGGCGGAGCGTGAGCGGGGTGAAGCCGAACCGCATGAGGTCGGGCTCGCGGAAGTCGCCGACCACCCCGCGGTCGATGAGCGCCTGGACCACCGGGTAGGCGTCCAGGTGGCGCAGGCACACCTGCGAGCCACGCCGGGCGTGCTCGCGCGGCACCACCGGCTGGACCCGCAACGGCGTCAGCCGCTCCTGCACGGCCTCGACGAACAGGTCGGTGAGGGCCAGCGACTTGGCCCGCACGTCGGCCAGGTCGATCCCGTCCCACACGTCGAGCGCCGCGTCGAGGGCGGCCATCGACAGCACCGGCGGCGTCCCCACCCGGAGCCGGGCGGCACCGGCCGCAGGCCGGTACTCGGGCTCGAGCGCGAACGGGGTGGCGTGCCCGAGCCAGCCGGTCAGCGGCGGCTCGGCCACGTCCGCCCAGCGCGGGTGCACGAAGCCGAACGCGGGCGCCCCGGGGCCGCCGTTGAGGTACTTGTAGGTGCAGCCCACGGCGAAGTCGGCATCGGCTCCGAGCAGGTCCACCGGCAGCGCCCCCGCCGAGTGCGCGAGGTCCCACACGACGACGCCGCCCGCGGCGTGGGCGGCGGCGGTGACGGCGGTCATGTCGTGCAGCACGCCGGTTCGGTAGTCGACGTGGCTGAGGGTGAGCACGGCCAGGTGCCGGTCGAGCACCCGGTCGAGGTCGAGCGGCTGCGAGGGGTCGACCAGCACCAGGTCGAGCCCGAGCAGCCGGGCCACGGACCCGGCGACGTAGCCGTCGGTCGGGAAGTTCGCCACGTCGGTGACCAGGGCGCTGCGACCGGGCCGCAGCCGAGCGGCGGCCACCAGGGTGTTGAACAGCTGGACGCTGGTGGAGTCCCCGGCCACAACCGATCCCGGCGGCGCGCCGACGAGCCGGGCGATCCGGTCCCCCACCCGCAGCGGCAGGGCGAACCAGCCCGCAGTGTTCCACGACCCGATGAGACCCTCGCCCCACTCGCTGCGCACCACCTGCGCCACCCGAGCGGCCACCGCCCGCGGCAGCAGGCCGAGGGAGTTGCCGTCGAGGTACACCCCCGGCGGCAGCACGAACCGCTCCCGAACCGCGGCGAGGGGGTCGTCGCGGTCGAGCCGCTCGGCGCGCGCACGCAGGTCGCTCCCCTCGGCCACGCGCAGCACAGTAGGCGGCGGCGCCCTACGATCCAGGCATGAGCCACGTGCCCCCGCACAGGGTCTACGTGGAGTCTGCCGACAAGTCGTGGACCCTCACCAAGGTGATCGCGGTCGTCGTGGCCCTGCTCAGCGCCGGGTACATGCTCCCGTGGGCCATCGCCGCGGTGCGCGACGTGCCGCACTGGTCGGTCTTCTGGGTCAACCTGCTGCTCGGCTGGACGATCGTGGGCTGGGTCGTGGCCCTCGTCATGTCGTTGCGGGCGCAGCGACAGGTGATCGTCGCCTAGCGCGATGGTGGTTCTCGAGCCTGGCCCGCCCACGCCCTGAGCGCAGGGCCGTGCGCCCCTGTCCGGCCCGGCCGGGCCGGCCTACCGTCCGGCCGTGGAGGGGAACCGCGACCGCTTCGTCGACCTGCTCCGCGGCGCGAGCATGGTGCTGGTCGTCCTCGGCCACTGGCTGGTCTGCGACCTGGTCTGGGTGGACGGCCGGCTGGCCGAGACCAGCGCGCTCGCCGAGCAACCGGGGCTGTGGCCGCTGACCTGGCTGGTCGCGGTCATCCCGGTGTTCTTCTTCGTCGGCGGCTTCTCCAACGCGCGAAGCTGGCGAGGGTGCCGGCGCCGGAGGGAGGGCTACGCGGCGTTCGTCGACCGCCGCACCCACCGCGTGCTCGTCCCGCTGCTGGTCTACCTGGCCGTCGTGGTGCCGGTCGGCTTCGCCGTCTCGGCCACGTCCGGGTTGGGCGTGGCCGTCGGCGGCGTCCTGGCCCTGCAGCCGCTGTGGTTCCTCGGTGTCTACCTGCTGGTCGTGGCCATCACCCCGGTGATGCTGGCCTGGCACCGCCACTGGGGGTGGGCGGTCCCGGTGACGCTGCTGCTGGTCGCGGTGGCCTGTGACCTGCTGCGCTTCGGCGGTGGCGTGGCCGCGGTCGGCAACGTCAACGTGTTCGTCATCTGGCTGCTCGTGCACCAGCTCGGGTTCCTCTACGCCGACGGGCGCATCGGGCCGCCGACCGCGGCGGCGATGACGGGCCTCGGCCTTGGCTGCGCCGTGGTGCTCACCCAGTGGGACGCCCTGCCGTACCCGTCCACCATGGTCGGCGTGCCAGGTCTGGAGCAGGGCAACATGCACCCGCCGACCGTGGCCGCGATGGCACTGGGCATCGGCGCGGTCGGTGTCGCGCTGATGGCCCGTGCGGTCGTGTCGGGATGGCTGCGGCAACCCCGGGTCTGGCGCACGGTCGTGGCGGTCAACCTGTCGGTCATGACCATCTACCTGTGGCACCAGGTGGCGCTGGTGGTCGCGGCGCGGATCGTGCTGCCGCTGGGCTACCCGGCTCCCGAGCCGGGGTCGGCAGGGTGGTGGACGGCGAGGCTGCTGTGGCTGCTCCTGCCGGCTGCCGTGCTGGCCGGGATCGTCGCCGTCGCCGGTCGGGCCGAACGCATCACCGCCCCCCCGGCGGCTCCCGACACCCGCCGCACCCGGACGGCAGCGGTGGTCGCCGTCGTCGTGCTCGGGGTCGGGGTGCTGGCCCTCGCCGGCTCCGACGTGCTGCTGACCTTCGCCGTGCGCGCCTCAGGGATCGGGCCGGTGCGCATCGGGGTCCTCGTCGGCCTCACCCTCGTCGCGGCCGCAGCGGTCGCGCTGCGGGGGCTGCGGACCGGGGACGCGGGGACGGCTCGGGCTGCCCTGGCGGCGGCGGCGCTGCTCGCCGTGGTCGCCACCGGCTACGCGGTCGGGGCCGGGCCGCTGCCCGTCGACTCGTCGGCCGCCGCGGGACTGGGCGTGCTCGCCGCGCTGCTCGGTGCCGTCCCGCTCGTCCCGGCTGCCGGGCTGCCGGCGGAGGCGACCCCTGCCCGGCGGTGAGCCCGCACGGCCTTCCAGCCGGCGTCCACGGCCAGCAGCACGCCGGCCCCGGCCAGCGCCATCGCCCACCCCAGCAGTCCGGGCGGGGACTGGCCCAGCACGGCCGCGACCGAGGTGTAGAGCAGCAGCAGGGCCAGCACCGCCTCGATCGTCGCGCCGACGACCAGCACCCGGTTGCTCCACCAGCCGAGCCGCCACGGGGGACGGCGGGTGCTGCGGCAGGCGAAGGCGTTGGCCGTCTGGGCCAGCACGACGGTGAGGAAGTACGCACCGGACGCCGCAGCCAGCAGACCCGCCTCCGGCGGTGGGTCGCCGGGGAGCCACCCGCCCGCAGCCAGCACCACGAGGAACGCGGCGAAGGCACTGAGCGCCTCGGTCGGCCCGAGCAGGCCGAAGGCGCGCAGCGCGGTGACCCCGTCCAGCAGTCGGCCGGTGACCGGCCCTCGGCGCATGACCGTGGGCCGCGCCGGCTCGCTACCCAGCGCCACCGCCGACAAAGTGTCGGTGGCCAGGTCGAGGGCGAGGATCTGCAGCACGCCCAGCGCCAGCGGGATGCGCCCCCCCGACAGCGACCAGACCACGAGCGGGAACAGCTCGGCCACGTTGTCGGTGAGGTGGTAGGTGAGGAAGCGGCGGACGTTGCGGAAGGTGGCCCGGCCTTGCTCGACGGCGGCCACGATCGTCTCGAAGTTGTCGTCGAGCAGCACCAGGTCGGCGGCCTCCCGGGCGACGTCGCTGCCGGAGCGGCCCATCGCCACCCCGACGTCGGCCTCGCGCAGCGCGGGTGCGTCGTTGACGCCGTCCCCGGTCATGGCCACCACGTGCCCGCGGGCCTGCAGCACCTGCGCCACCCGCAGCTTGTCCTCCGGCGAGACCCGGGCCAGCACCACGCCGTCCCGGTCGAGCAGGGCCCCGAGCTCCGCGTCGTCGGCCGGCAGGTCGTCCCCGACGAGGACCAGCCGACCATGGTCGAGCAGGCCCACCTCGGCGGCGACGGCGGTCGCGGTCGCGGGGTGGTCGCCGGTGACCACGGCGACCCGGATGCCAGCGGCCCGACAGGTCTCGATCGAGGCGCGTACCTCCGGTCGCGCCGGGTCGAGGAAGCCGAGGACGCCGAGCAGCCTCAGGTGCGTCTCGGCCTCCTCGGCGGTCCCGGGCAGGCCGTCGGGGATCTGCCGCCGGGCGACCGCGAGGGTGCGCAGGCCGTGGTCGGCGAAGGAGTGCACCTGGTCCCACGCCGCCGTCACGTCCCCCTCGCACCGGTCCAGCACGGTGTCCGGGGCGCCCTTGACGAGCACGGCTCCGTCCACCACGACCGACATCCGCCGTCGCCGCGGGTCGAACGGGAACCGCGCCCGCACCGGTTCGTCCTGGCCGGTGACACCCAGCCGGTGCACGAGCGCGTCGATGGCGGCCTCCATCGGGTCGCCGTGGGCGGTCCAGGTGCCATCCGCCGGGACGGCCCGTCCGGTGGAGCAGGCCAGCCCGACCAGAGCGACGTCCCGGGCGGCGGCAACTGCGGCGTCCTCGCCGTGGACCTGCGCATCGGGCGCGTAGCCCTCCCCCAGCAGCTGCACGGGGCCCGCCGGGGTCCAGACCCGCACCACCTGCATCTCGTTGCGGGTGAGGGTGCCGGTCTTGTCGGTACAGATGTAGGTGACCGAGCCGAGCGTCTCCACCGAGGTCAGCTCCCGGACCAGCCCCTGGCGGCGGGCCATCCGCTGCGCCCCGATCGACAGCGAGAGGGTCACCGTGGGCAGCAGCGCCTCGGGGACCAGCGCGACGGTGACCCCGATGGCGAACACGAGCCCCACCTGCGGGTCGAGGCCGAGCAGGACGCCGACGGCGAAGAACGCGGCGCCGACCGCCACCGCGATCGTGGCGATCGTCCGTACGAGCCGACGCAGCTCGACCTCCAGCGGCGTGCGCGGCGGCACCGTCCGCTCGGTGAGCTGGGCGATGAAGGCCAGCCGGGTGTGCTCGCCGGTGGCAGTGACGGTGCCGATCGCCTCCCCCTCGAGCACGAAGCAGCCGCCGGCGAGGTCGGCCCCGTCCACCGGCCGGTCCGGGACGCTCTCGCCGGTGAGCATCGAGGTGTCCACCTCGAGCGAGAGGCCCGCGTCCAGGTGCAGGTCGGCGGGCACCCGGTCGCCGGCCTCCAGCAGCACGACGTCACCGGGAACCAGGTCGGCCGCGTCGACCACCTGCCGGTGTCCCTCCCGGACGACGTTCACCTGCCGTGGTAGCAGGTCGCGCAGCCGGTGGGCGGCCCGCTCAGCGCTGCGCTCCTCCGCGAACGCGAACGCACCGTTGACGACGACGACGGCGACGATGGCCACCGTGAGCGCGGGCAGCCCGGCCAGCAGCGCCAGCGCCGCGGCCACCCAGAGCATGAGGGCGAAGAAGTGGACCATCTGGTCCAGCAGGTGGCGCCACCACGCCCGCTGCGGGGGCGCCGGCAGCACGTTCGGGCCCCACTGCATCCGCGCGGCGGACACCTCGACGCTGGACAGGCCGGCAGGCAGGTGGGGGGCCGGGACACCGCGGCGCGGGGGATGGGTGTCAACCCCGCTCACGGGCCCGATCTCACCGCGCCGAACGTCCCGGGGACAGGGCCGAGCGACCCGCGCAGCTGCAGCCGACGACCATCCACGCGGCGTCGGTGCCCCGCCACGGGTGCCCCCGCCGCTCGAGGATGACGGGATTGCAGCCGACGGCCCGTACCCTGGTGGGGTGACGCAGGTGGTGTTGCTGCTCGACTGGCTCGACCCGGAGAACATGATCCGGGCCTTCGGGGCCTTCGCCGTTCTCGGGGTCTGTGCGGTCGTCATCGCCGAGACAGGGCTGCTGGTGGGGTTCTTCCTCCCCGGTGACTCGCTGCTGTTCACCACCGGGCTGCTGACGGCCACCGGCGTCATCCGCACCCCCATCGCCGTCGTCGCGCTGGCGATCGGTGTGGCAGCGTTCGTCGGTGACCAGATGGGGTACGGCATCGGTCGCAAGGGCGGGCCGCGCGTGTTCAACCGTCCGGAATCGCGCCTGTTCAAGCAGGAGTACGTGGAGCGGACCCGCGCGTTCTACCAGCGGCACGGCGGGCGAGCGGTGATCCTGGCCAGGTTCGTACCGATCGTGCGGACCTTCGCCCCGGTCATGGCTGGGGTCGGCGGCATGCCCTACCGCCGCTACGTCGGGTACGACGTCGTCGGCGCCATCCTGTGGGGGATCGGCGTCACCCTGCTCGGCTACTGGCTCGGTGGGTTCGCCTTCGTCAAGGACAACATCGAGTTCATCCTCATCGGCATCGTGGCGGTCTCCGTGATCCCCGTCGCGCTGGAGTTCCTGCGCTCCCGGCGCCGCCCGGCCGCCGTCCCGGTGGCACTTACCGAAGAAGTGTGATTGACTAATAGGAGTTAGCGAAGGGGAGTAACCCTCCGCGCTCCGTCGTCAGTCCGGCTTCTGCCCGGCGGAGCGGGCCCCGGCCGGGGCCGGGACAGACCTTCGGTCGTGACGATCGATGGAGGTCTGCGTGTCGGTCCCACTCTGGGTGTGGCTGGGCGTCATCGGGTTCATCCTGGTGATGCTGGCCCTCGACCTGTTCGCCCACCGCAAGGCCCACGTCATCGGGGTGCGTGAGGCCGCTGTCTGGTCCGCCGTCTGGGTGGCCTTCGGCGTCGGCTTCGGTGCCCTGATCTGGTCGGTATGGGGGGCAGAGTTCGGCCAGCAGTACTTCGCCGGCTACCTCATCGAGAAGTCGCTGGCCGTCGACAACGTGTTCGTCTGGGCCATCATCTTCACCTACTTCGCCGTGCCCCGTGAGTACCAGCACCGGGTGCTGTTCCTCGGGGTGCTGGGTGCCTTGGTCTTCCGTGGCGTGTTCATCGCCGGCGGCTCGGTGCTCATCGCGAGCTTCTCGTGGGTCCTGTACCTGTTCGCGGCGTTCCTGCTGTGGACGGGCTGGCGCATGCTGCGCCAGCGCAACGAGCACATCGACCCCTCGAGGTCGAAGGTGCTGGCGCTGTTCCGTCGCTGGGTGCCGATGACGGACGCCTACCACGGGCAGAAGCTGCTCGTGCGCAAGGCCGGCGTGGTCGTGGCGACCCCGCTGCTCGCGGTTCTGGTGCTGGTCGAGGTGACCGACATCATCTTCGCGGTCGACTCGATCCCGGCGATCTTCGCGGTGACCAGTGAGCCGTTCCTGGTCTTCACCGCCAACGCCTTCGCCATCCTGGGGCTGCGGGCGATGTACTTCCTGCTCGCCGACCTCATCCACCGGTTCGTCTACCTCAAGGCGGGCCTGGCGCTCGTGCTCATCTGGGTCGGCGTCAAGATGCTGCTCAAGGTCGACCTCTACTACATCCCCACCACGGTGTCGCTCGCCGTGGTCACGACGATCATCACGGTCTCGATCGTCGCGAGCCTGCGCGGCACCCGGGGCCAGGGCCGGCACGAGCCGGACGTGGCCGCTGCCCCGTTCCGGGTGGCAACGCCCGAGGAGAGGGCTGCGGTGGAGCCGGTCTGGCGCCGGCGGAAGGCCCGTGGCCGGGACCGCCACCCCTCCGACGCCTGAGCCTGCCGTCTCAGCTGCGCATCTCGCGGCGCACCTCGTCCTCGATGCGGGCCGACGACGCCGTCTCGCCCCGCCGGATGGCCCCGGGCGCGACGATGTCGGGTCGGTCCGCCTCGTGCGCCGACGCCAGCAGGTACGGCACCGACACGACCATGACGCCGGGGATGAAGTGCAGGCGGGCGCGCAGCCTCAGCGCGCTCTGGTTGTGCAGCAGTGCCTCCCACCACGTCCCCACCACGTACTCGGGCACGAAGACCGTGACCACGTCGCGGGGGCTCTTGCGCCGGATGGCTCGCACGTACTCCAGGATCGGCCGGGTCACCTCGCGGTACGGCGAGTGCAGCACCCGCAGCGGGACGTCGAGGCCCTCCCGGGCCCATGCCTCGGTGAGCCGGTCGACGTCGGGCTGGTCGACCGCGGCGGTGATCGCCTCCAGCGTCGACGGCCTGGTCGCCTGAGCGAACCGGATCGCCCGCAGCTCGGCCCGGTTCAGGCTGGCCACCAGGACGATGCCGTGCACCCGGGACGGCAGCACTCGCGGGTCGTCCTCGCGCAGCCGCAGCTCCACGGTCACCCGGGCGTAGTGGCGGTGGATCGAGTTCATCAGCCAGAACAGCAGCGGGATGGCGACGACGACCACCCAGGCACCTCGGGTGAGCTTCGTCGCCAGCACGATGACCAGCACCGTGCCGGTCAGGCACATGCCGAACGCGTTGATGGCACGCGAACGCCGGTGGTGGCGGAGGTGGCTCGGCCGGCGCTCGACGGCAAGGAGCTGGGTCCAGTGCCGCACCATCCCGAACTGGCTCATCGTGAACGAGATGAA
>Ga0114938_1002949_pt1 | contig 10350 bp, 6 predicted proteins | sample AshMeaBigSpring_FD_88675 | JGI IMG/M metagenome (GOLD analysis project Ga0114938, IMG submission 88675) | Groundwater microbial communities from Big Spring, Nevada to study Microbial Dark Matter (Phase II) - Ash Meadows Big Spring | ecosystem: Environmental > Aquatic > Deep subsurface >...
AGTTAGTGCTGCACGCACACTGGTGGCTAATTTTGTTCAGAGTGCTAATTATACCATTAACCTAAGTGCAAGCCCAACAGCCGGTGGAACAACCAGCGGAGGTGGCACTTATGCTTCGGGGGCTTCCCGAACGGTAACAGCTACACCTAATACCGGTTACACCTTTACAAACTGGACTGAAAATGGCACGATGGTTTCTACTTCGGCTAGTTATACATTCACATTGAGCGCTAATCGAACATTGGTGGCAAACTTTGCACAGAATACTTATGCCATTACAGCCAATGCCATTCCAACTGTTGGCGGAACGGTTACAGGTGCAGGTAGTTATAATTACGGCGCAAGTTGTACGCTAACAGCAAGTCCAAAGACTGGATATGTGTTCTCGAACTGGACAGAAAACGGTATTGAGATTTCAACCAACTCAACGCTTTCGTTTACGGTTACTTCAGCAAGGAATGTAACAGCCAATTTTGCTGCTACTGTTTATTCTTTAAGTTTATCGAATAATACACTCTCAATAAATGCTGCAAGCAATAGCAGTGGAACAATCAATATCACTTCGAATACTGCATGGAGTGTAAGCAGCAATCAAACCTGGTTAACTGTAAGTCCTGTAAGCGGTTCAAACAATGGAACTTTGACATTAACAGCTATTACAGCAAACTCTACCGCAACTGCACGAACAGCAACAGTGACGGTGTCGGGAACCGGTGTTACAGCTCAAACTATTATGGTTACACAAACTGAAACTGGAATTGTAAACTATAATGTTTCGATTACTTCAAATCCTTATGAGGGTGGAACAACAACAGGAAGTGGGTCATCTCCGCTTGGTAGTTCAAAAACTGTATCAGCAACCGCCAACACAGGTTATACGTTCACTAATTGGACTGAAAACGGTACTGTTGTATCCACAAATGCAAGTTATACATTTACTTTATTAGCAAATAGAAATTTGGTTGCGAACTTTACTGTAAACAAATATGAGATTAAAACTTCTATATTCCCCGTAAACGCAGGAACAACAAATGGTGCTGGTAATTATACTTTTGGCGCATTAATAAACTTAACTGCCACTGCAAACGCTGGATATGAATTTTTAAATTGGACTGAGAATAACATTCAAGTAAGTAAACCTGCTTTATACAATTTCACAGTATATGGAAATAGAACTTTAGTAGCAAATTTTATTTCAAGCACGAGTATATTGGAGTTACAAAGCTATGGCATTAAAGTATTTTCAAATGCAAACAAAGCAATAATTGAAGGTGCATCTGGTTGGGAAGTTCGAATTGTTGATATAAGTGGTAGAACTGTCATGATTAAAAATTCAAACTCCGACAAATATGAAATTTACATACCAGTACCTGGATTATATTTGGTGCGTCTATCGAATAAAGAAAAAGTTTGTAGTGAAAAAGTGATAATTAAATAGTAGTACTGTAATTGACATCTAACGAATTGAAGAAATGATAGAATCTAACAACATAGTCATATAGATATTATGAATGATAAAACAAAAGAAACTCAAATAAGACCATTGGTTATTGGAACAGCAATTTCAGTTTTAATAATTATTTTATTTTTCTCCATTCGTTACCTAACACAAGAATGGAAGTATAGGGATAACATCCAATGTGGTAATGATTATTATACTATTGCAAAATACGATAGTGCCTTAACTTGCTTCAATGAAGCAATTAGAATTAAAACTTCCGATTCATTAGAACTTAAAATAACTGCAATAAAGCATTTATTAACCGGTCTCAAAAATTATTATAATTTTAACTTTGATCAAGCGATTAGTAATTTTCAACAATCAGCAGATTTAGGATCGGGACATGCTGAATATTATTTAGGTGAAATGTATTTTAATGGTTTTGGAGTCCCCCGCGATTACGACAAAGGACTATTTCATACTCAAAATGCAATTAAATCAAATTTCAAAATGGCAAATTATAGACTTGCAATCTGTTATAGAGATGGTCTTTCTGTAAAAAAAAACAAAGTAAGATCTGATTCGCTTTTCAAAGAATCTTACATTCCGTTAGTAAATCTGGCAAATGCCAAAGACCCTGAAGCATTAGGTTGTCTGAGTTCAATGTTTGGAGAAGGAACTGGCGTAAAGAAAAATCTTATAAAATCTTTGAGTTATTCACAAAAGTCCCTTGATTGTGGAAATAATCATGCTATAGTTTATTTGGCATCTTTATATCTATTCGGAGAAGGAGTAAAGACGAACCCCGAAAGAGCAATTCAGTTATTGTCTGATGCAGTTAAAAGAGGTGATGAATTCTCAATGTATTTTCTTGGTCGACTTTATATAAATGGAAGCTATGTAACACAAGATTTTAAAAAGGGACTCGCATTACTTAAAAATGCTGCAAATAAAAAGAATTCTTATGCAATTCATTATTTGGGGAAAATATATTCCCGAATATATTATCTACCGGTATATCCAAATTATGAGTTAGCTATAAAGTATTTTGAAGAAACGATAAGATTAAATAAATATAATGCTGAGGTTATTAGCGATATGGGTTTTATTCATCAATGTGGATTTGGAGTTAAAAAAGACTATAAAAAGGCAATTGAGTATTATTTAAAGTCAAATGATATGGACTCAATTAAATGTAATAGTAATTTGTTTTTTATCGCTTATCTTAAATACCTCGGAGGTAATGGCATACAAAGAGATAGAACTGAAGCAGCACATTATTTGAAGAGAGCTGCAAATCTCGGTAACGAAACTGCTAAAGAATATCTGAATAATATGAATGAATTAAATTATATTTTATATGGTTGTGCTGTAGATACATTCCATACTTATATTGAGTAATCTCAACAGTATACAAAAAAGATAGTGTAACTAAGGCAGTTCCCGAAAAGCCAAAGCCGATTTCTTTAATTCGACAGATTACTGGGAAGAATGTAGTAAAACATTTGGAGATTAACTTTACAAATATTTATTGGACAATAATTTTAACGTATCAAATATTTATGAATCTAAAAAATATTATTATTATTGGGTTTCTGCTGTTTTTCACAATAGCATTTTCTCAACAAAAGACACTTTCGGGTAAGGTAGTTACCTCTGTAACTAAAACCCCTGTCGCTTACGCATCGATTAAAATTAAGGGCACATCACTTGGTACGCTTACAAATGCAAATGGCGAATTTAGCATCAGGGTAACTACACCAAAAAACACAATTAGAGTTGAGTTAATTGGTATAAAGTCAAAAGATATACAGTGCGAAGACTACTCTTACAAATTAATAGAAGTAGAAATTGACGATAAATCAGAAAATAAAAATAATAAGTCGCAAAACACTAATAATGCCTACTCAAATAATACTCAGACTTTAGAAAACGTTAACGGTAAAATTTTTCTGAATCCACTAATTGAACGACAAACGGAATCACGGTTGGATTTCCGAATCGAAAAAGTAACTATTTCAAAAGAAAAAACAATTATTGATTTTAAATTAATTCCGAAAGTTGGAGAAATTGGTATTTTTCTATCAGATCCTCCAAACCCGAATATCTGGAGAATTGTAATTGGAAACAAGCAATACAAGATGATTTCCAATACTTTTCCTGGGAAATCAAAAGATGCGCCTTGTAGCTTACAAAAAGATGTGCCTGTACTCTTCAGTCAGGTATTTGAACCCATTTCTGAGACAACTGAAAAATTTGATATAGTGGATAGCGATAATGGTAATTATACTTTCCCATTGTATGGAGTTACACTCAAAAACGAAACAATTAATACTGTAGACAATACTTATGATAAGACTTATGATAAGACACCTTTGGGAACAGTCACTAATACAATAAACACATCTTTACCAAATGACAAATATACAGACAGTTACAATTTTAAAGATTTATCAGACTTCTTGAAACAAAAAAAAGGTCTTATTTTAGGATATCATAAAATAAGTTTTACAAACCGCAACTATGCACTGAATTTACAACAAGGGAATGTTAAATATGCAGGCGGTGGAGAGCTAATGGTAAGAAGGTACTGGTTGTCTCCTGTTTTTTTCGATTTTGGAGGTTTTTGGGACATTTATAAAGTTGGCGAGGGTGAATTAATGCATTATGGAGCAAAAATGGCCATATCGACAATACTATTTCCGTCGCCCAAATTTTTTATTCCATACATGGGTGTGGGCTGCCATTATTCTGAAATAACTGGCGAAATGAGTATACCCGGAAGTTATCAAAAAAAGGAGATAGTGGCTAGTGTTTCTACCTTGTTCTGGAAAGCCGGAATTCAGAGTTATTTTTCAAACTCTATGAGTATTCTTTTTGAATACAATCAATCTATGCTTAACGCTCCCCGTTCATCAAACCAACTATTTATCGGACTAGGTTTTCATTTTTAAACAATAAGATATGAAAAAATATATAGCTTTCTTATTTGCCGCATTGCTATTTTTGCCGGCATGTTCGGTTTACAAAGCCGATTCTAATTCACTCTCAAGCCCTGATTACAATCAACGCGTAACTGTTTACGAACCGCACTACGACAAAGTAATTACGCCAATTGGCGTTGGTAGTATTGCAGCTTCTACTGCCGGAGGCGCTTATTTGGGTTATCAATCAAACTTAATCAAATTTAATTCTGGTACCGAACAAAAAACTTCGCAAATAGGGAATGCTGTTATAGGCGCAGCTGTTGGATTTGGAACATCATATTTGATGAACAGACTATTTGGTTTAGGAAAAAAACAAATGGATGTTGATTACTCAGAGTGGGTGAAAAAAGCAAATAAAAACTTCTTACTTGTACCCGGTACAGGTAATCTTACCGTAATACCAAAAAATGCGGATGCTAATTATCAAATTCAAAATACGACAGATGCAATTCAGTTTAAATCAGTTTTTAACGCAAGCAACTATACCGATAATGTTTTTAAAACTGGTATTGCAAATTTATATCGAAACGACTTACCTCTATTAATAAACACATTTCCTACCACAGCTTCTGTAGGCATAGCAAAAGACAGATATATAAAAAGTTCACCATCATATACTGAAATTATAAGCGCAACAAAACAATATCCGGAAATAACAAATAATTATGAAAACAATTTTCTGGATTTGATTTTGAATTGTGAGAATGCATTGGATTTTAAAAACAGATACCCTGCTTCTACATTTTTCAAAAGAGCATATTTGAATGCATATAAAACCGATAATCAACAAATCAACACTATCAAAAAGCTTGATAATAGTCTGTTAACTAACATAAAATTAGAAATCCCTGAAATAGCAAAGGAGACGGATATAATTAAACAAAACTTTTTTATTAGCAGATATTCAATAGAAAATCCTGAATCGATTGACGATGTTATAAGCATATACGATAAATACTCGTCAATTAACTATGTAAACAAAAATCCTGATTTGATTAAAGCTTTTCATTCTGTAGCTGATAAAAATTATGACGAAGGAGATTATATAATTTGGCTGATTAAAAATCTCTCTAACAGAGTTGAATACCCTACTTTAACTGTTTCGAATAGAGAAATTCACAATTTCATTGAGATATTATTTAAAAATGAGATTGTCAAGAACGTAATTATTACGTCTAAAAACTATATTTCAAGTAGAAATGATCAATTTGAATTGTGGAAAAAAAACAATACATACGCCGCAGGAATTGTTGGTGAAAAAGACATTGCTTATATTCTTTATGGAACAATAAACAATAAAAGTAAATACACACTACCAATAGAGTTAATTGGATCAGGGAATTTAATATCAACAACAAGATTACAGTCAGATGGAACACTTGTTGGAAACCTACTCGAGTTGGGTTATGAAGTCATTGGTAACTCGTTTCGAATTAATCACGGGTCAAAAAGTGCTTCATTTTATATACCACAATTCCCTACCCAGACATCAGGTTCTTATGCAATTAGAATTGATTTTCATAATGCATGGGGATTGATTAGAGGTGGCATAAATTTCACAGAGAAAACTAAAATAATAAATGAAGAATCCTTGAATTTTGATATTGAGAAGCGATATTCCGCATTCATTCCAAGTACCGACATTATAAATAAGCAGTTAGATAACTTAATGTTTGCAAAATATGGTTTGCCTAGTAACAGTTTAACGGATTTATGGAATGGTGGTGATGTAGACAATGACAAATGGAAAGAGAAATATAGAATTCTTGAAGAGGAACGAAGAAGGAGGAGACTTGAAGAAGAACAAATAGCAAGAAATGCCAGGGCCATAGGAATTTGCGGAAAATTTGTAAAAACCTATGAATTCACATACAAGGATGTTAAATACATAGCAGATGTATATCGGAATCTTAATACTACAGGAAAAGACGAAGTTAAACTATTTTATTTTTCTGGCGATGATAGAAATAAACCAGGGTATTATCATTTCGATAAAGGAAAAATTTACGATGACATAGAATATGGGGGACAGACAAAACTAGAGGCATTAAACAAGTTTACAAATTGTAAATGAAACGATTAAAAGGATGAAAATGAAAAATTATATAATAATAGTCTTTTGCATTTTAGCATTGCTATCATGCGAAGAAAAAAGTTCAGATTTTATTGATAGTTTGTTCTTTGAAGGAGAGCAAATGAAGCTTAATAATGAAACAGTTAAAGATTTCGATGGTAATGTGTACCATACAGTAACAATAGGTGAGCAAACATGGATGGTAGAAAACTTACGTTCTTCTCACTATGCCGATGGTAGCCTTGTAAAAGACATAGCTTCTGCTTACGGCAACCAAACAAACGATGCAACTTTTGGCAAACTTTACACATTCCAAGCGGCAATACGCTACGATTCTATTGAAGGCGCTCAAGGGATATGCCCCGAAGGTTGGCATGTGCCAACAATAGATGAATTACGAGAGCTTATAGATTATGCAAAATCAAAAAACGAATATGTATCGTTTGCCGACCAATTGTGTTCCACAACAGGCTGGACAACAAAAAATGGACGAAATATGCTTTTGTTTAATGCCGTGCCGAATGGTAATTATAGCGAATTACAATACAAGTATTTCGGAGCAATATCATCGTTTTGGACTTCTTCTTTATCCCAAAATAAGGGTGTTTTATATTATTTATCAACCGATTCTGCAAAGTATAAATCCTCTTTTTACTATTCATCAGAAACAACAAGTGCAATGGGTATTAGATGTATAAAAAACTCCTCATCTATAAAACTACCCACTGTTGTTATCGATTCAGTATCAAAAGGGTCAAAACGGCCAAAAGTTTATGGTCGTATTGTAAGCTCCAATGAAGGAACAATAACTAAAGTAGGGGTTTGCTATGCTACAACAGTCAATACCGGAATGTACGACAACGTGATTGTAGGTGTTAACAATCAAAATAAATTTGAATGCGAATTAAATGAGTTATCAACCAATAGTAAATACTACATCAAAGCATTTGCTCGAAATGAGTTAGGTACAGGTTATAGTCCCGAAAAAACGTATCAAACTACATCCTTTGCGCCAACAGTTTCGACAATTAACATGACAGCAGTTACAGCCAATACTGCAACTTTCGATGCAATTATTACCGATGATGGCGGTAGTACAATCACTCAGAGTGGTTTTTGTTGGAGTACAACTCAAAACCCTACAATATTAAGTTCAAAAGTTACAAACACAACAGGTAATGTTAATATTTCAAATACAATTACAGGGTTGATTGGCAGCACAACATACTATATAAGAGCATTTGCAACTAATTCCGTAGGTACAACTTACAGTGAACAAGCATTATTTATAACGCTCCCAACAATAAATATTGGGTCTACAAGCTCTATAACATATAAAAGTGCTATTATCTCTGCTATAATACCGGCTCAAGGTAATAATAAAATTATTGAATATGGAATTTGCTGGGGAACTAATACCAACCCTACAGTTCAAACATTTAGTATGCCAGGTACGAATTTAACAGCTACAAATTTCAGTTGCGCACTTTCTAATTTGCTTCCTTCAACTAAATACTATGCGCGTGCTTGGGCAAAAAATGAGAATTATGACATTAATTATAGTTCAGAAATTTCATTTACAACAGCAACAATAAAAGTTCCGGTTTTAACTTTAAATACCAGCTCAAATTTAACCTACAAAAGCGCTACTTTATCAGGCTCAATAACAACTTTAGGCGATGCTGAAATTAACGAATACGGATTTTGTTATAGTTCAACTAATTCAACGCCTACTGTATCAGATAAATCAATGTACTCGTCTAATTTATCCGGCAGTGTTTTCTCAAGCAATATTTCAGGGTTAACACAAAGCACAAAATATTACTATAGAGCTTATGCAAAAACTCAATATGGAACATATTACAGTAGTGTAGGTAATATAACAACACCCGCAGATCCTTATACTGTTTCTGAAGGATTATTGGCCTATTATAATTTTGATGGACAAAATGTAAAAGATGTTTTGGGAAATTATAATGGTGTAATTAGTGGTGGAGTAACTTTTAACACATCTGTGCCAAACATATCAGGTTATGCTGCTCAGTTTGATGGTACTACTGGATTTATCAATATTCCATATCAAATTTTACCAAGTTCAGGTAGCTGGTCAATTTCACTATGGATAAAAACAAATAAAAACGGGATAGGTTTATTTTGGTTTAGTGGTGTTTACAATTACATTAATATTAGTTCAGCATCAAAATTATACTTTAATCCTACCAAGGGGGCGGAGTGCAAATATTCATTAGATTTATCAACCAATTTGTTAAATAACAATTGGAATTTGCTAACATTAATTTTTGATGGTACAAATGTTAGCTATTATGTTAATTCTGCATTGTTTGAAAAAATATCAAATTCAACTTGCGCCTTAAACAATATGACCTTCTCAAAAATTGGCGTTAGTCTTTATGATAATATGAAGTTTTCTGGCTCAATGGACAATGTTCGATTTTATAATCGCGCATTAACGACTACAGAGATATCAACATTATATACAGCAAAACAATAAAATCACTTTAATTTATGAAAACAATTTGCATCGCATTCATTCTTATATCTTCTTCATATTTTTGTTTGTCTCAAGAAACATCAAGCACTTTAATACCTGAGCTAAATTCAACAACATTTAAAGAAAAAGTTTGGGATTATAATTCAAGTGTAAGATTTAAATGTAATTCGAAAGTACCAATCATACTTGAATTCTATGCTACATGGTGTTCTCCTTGTAAAAGATTCGCACCTAATTTACAAGCAATTCAACAGAAGTACTCTAATTTATTATATATCTATAGAATTAATGTTGATAATGAACCTGAGATTTCCAAACTATTTAGTATAAAAAATTTACCTACATTAGTATTTGTATCAAATCAAAGTATTTACAAGACAGAAATGGGTTATAAAGAAATTACTGAATTGGAAGAGTTAGTTAAAAAGTATTTTAATGGTATTAATTAAGCGATTTGAGTATTATTCAGACGAATACACTAAATTTAAACACAATGAAATCAACAAATTATCTTATCCTCATTTTAAGTTTAATTCTCTTTAGCTGCACCGATCCGGATGATGCAGAAGAATTAATTTCAAGTACTTATGTTACAGAGTTTACTGTAAATGGCAAAACCTACAATATTGGTACGACACGTTGGTCGACGGTTCTTAATGCAATTACAACCGATGAGGGTCAAAAGGGAAATCTTGAAATGAGTTTGCCTCAGAATGTTAAGTTAGGTACTTATACGTTTAACGATGGTTATATTATGATTGGATATGAAAATTTGCCTGGATACAGTGCTGTATACGACAAAGTAAATGTTACAATTACCAAAATTGGTTCAGCCACTTCGTATGGTACTGCTAATATAGTAGGTACGTTCTCGGGCACATTTGTATATTACGATATAGACTCAAACGGAGTTGCAACCACTCAACACGAAGTTCAGTTAAGCGGCAAGTTCTCAACTACTCCCTGATATTAAATTTTGTATGAGAATACACTCTTTCGTTTTATTGTTTGTTGTTACGGTGAATCTTTCCGCCCAACCCGACCCCACCCTTCTCCACAAACCCTTGTCGGAGTTAACGGTGGAGCAGGTGCAAAGCACGATGCTTTTGCGGTTGAATGAGATGCGGGGGGAGTTGAAGTTAAAGCCTTTGCAGTATAACGATTCGCTGGAGATGGTGGCGTTTTACCTGATGGATCATAAAACCAAATGGTTTCGGGAAGATGGGAAATTTGATGCTTATTGCCATTTTGATGATGATAATAATGGGATAATAGATCGTTACAAGATGTTTAATCTCAGGTTTGAGGTAATAAAGAATCCGAAAAAAGAGTTGGC
>Ga0114938_1002950_pt1 | contig 10349 bp, 8 predicted proteins | sample AshMeaBigSpring_FD_88675 | JGI IMG/M metagenome (GOLD analysis project Ga0114938, IMG submission 88675) | Groundwater microbial communities from Big Spring, Nevada to study Microbial Dark Matter (Phase II) - Ash Meadows Big Spring | ecosystem: Environmental > Aquatic > Deep subsurface >...
AAGCCTGTGAAAATCATCTGGCAGGACGGGGTGGGGGATCCGAACAACGATCCACAGTTTGTCCGCCCACCCGGGATTCCCGATGATCTGGAGCTGAACCCACAATTCGGCCAGGTCTTCGTGGGAACCGAGGGAGTGATCCATGTGCCTGATGCATACTGCCAATCCGTGCCAAAATTGTTCTCCGAGGAGCTGAAAGCCAAGGCGCGGGAAATCCCCCGCAAGTTCGAACGCGTCAAAGGCGGCCCCACGCAGGAACTCTGCCGCGCGATCCGTGGAGAAGGGCCGAAGCCCATATCCAATTTCTCGGACCAAGCCGCGCCGCTTACCGAGATGGTGCTCGCGGGAAATCTCGCGGTGCGCTTGGGCAGGCGGATTGATTGGAATTCCGCGTCATTGGAGGCACGAGGCCTGCCGGAGGCGCAAGCCTTGATCAAGCGCAGCTATCGCAACGGTTGGGAGCCGCGGCTCGGCTGATATGCGAATCGAAAGAGCCTTGGTGCATAGCACGTAGAATCAGGCGCTTCACCCTTCGCTCTGAGAAACAGAGATTGGCAAGCGCGGCAGGCATGCTCAGAATCCGCCACCGGAAAGCCCGCGATTTTTCCCATAACCAACCATGACCGCAGACACGTCCAACCAACCCCAGCAGACACTCGCCCTCGTCTATGCCGCCCTCCTCATTAGACTCTGGCTCGCGGTTCGGGCCATCCAGACCGGCATTGAGAAATTCGCCGGAACCAAGGCCGCCACGGACGTGGTGAGCATCGATGGACAACCGAACGAATACGGCCTGACCGCAGGTGGCAGCGTGAAGTTTTACTCGTCGGAAAACTACCATGGCGTGCCGGAAGCCTTGATGGGGAAATTCAAGGCCGAGCCGCTGATGTTGAAATGGGCCTTGCCGGTGTATGACATGATTCTCGGTCCCCTGCTCCTGGCATTGGGCATCAACATCCTCATCGGCCTCGCCAGCAGGACATCCCTGTTCCTTCTCGGCCTGCTCTACATCAGCCTCACCTGGGGCTTGATTTTGATCAAACAGGACGAAGGTGTCTCATGGCTTGGCGTGCACATGATCCTCATCGGCATGGCACTTGCCCTGTCCCAATACAACCGTTTCACCGTGCTCAAAAAGTGGTAAGTCCATGAATCAGGAAACCAACACATCCACCCTCAACCGGCGGAGTTTTCTCGGAAAATCGCTGGGCGCCACCAGTGCCGGTCTCGTGCTCGGCGCGCCGAACATTCTGCGTGCCTCCGAGAGCCGCTCGGACGAGATCAACGTCGCCATGGTCGGCTTCGGCAAGCAGGGGACCGTCTTGTTTGACGCGATGAAAAACATCCCGGGCCTGCGCTTCCAGGCAGTCTGCGATATTTGGGACTATGCCCGCAAAGGCGGCATGGGAAAAATCCGCGCCCACCAGGGCGAGATGCCGAAGGCCTACACGGACATCGATGAAATGCTCGCCACCGAAAAGGGGCTTGATGCCGCAATTGTCTCGACGCCGGATTTCTGGCACTCCCCGCACACGGTGAAATGCCTTGATGCCGGGCTGAACGTGTATTGCGAGAAAATGATGTCCAACACCATTGACGGAGCTCGCGACATGGTCCGCGCCATGGATCGCAGCGGCAAGCTGTGCCAGATCGGCCACCAGCGTCGCAGCAATCCACGCTACCGCTACACCTTGGACCAGCTGATCAACGGCAACAAAATCTGCGGCCAAATCGTCAACATCAACGGCCAGTGGAACCGCGCGGTGACCTCATCCCAGGACATCGCCTTCAACCCGAAGCTTGCCATCGATCCCGCCGTGCTGACGAAATACGGCTTCAAGGACATGCACCAGTTCATGAACTGGCGCACCTATCGCGACCTCTCAGGCGGCCCGATCTCCGACCTTGGCGCCCACCAGATCGACATCTTCAACTGGTTCCTCGGAGTGCTTCCCAAGTCGGTCTATGCCTCCGGCGGAAACGACTTCTTCAAACAGCGTGAGCACTTCGACAACGTCATGGCGATCTTTGACTACGACACCCCGCAGGGCGGAGTCCGCGCGTTCTATCAGGTTCTCACCACCACCAGCGCCGGTGGCGGATACTATGAAAGCTTCATGGGTTCCGAAGCCACGATCAACATCTCGGAACGCAGCGCCTACACCAACATCTACCGCGAGTCCTCCGCCCCGCCGTGGGATGAGCTCGTCGGCCGTGGCTTCCTGAAACGACAGGCGGCCGCGGCGCCAGCCGCAGCCTCCTCGGATGCGATCGCCTCCTACGAGTCCGCCGCGCCGGAGGCCTATGCCTTGCCCGGCGATATCAGCAAGCCACCTCACCAGCCTCATCTTGAGAACTTCTTCGAGGCGGTGCGCGGCAAGGCGAAGCTGAATTGTGACGCCCGGCATGCCTTCGAAAGCGAGGCTCCGATCTACTGGGTCAACCCGTCGGCATTGAGCCGTGAGCCGATCACCTTCACCACCGAACACTTGTCTGTCTGATCCAACCATGAAACACACCATAACAACCGTTTGCCTGGCCGCGACCGTGGCCCTTTCCTCCTGCGGCAAGAAATCCGAGGCCACCTCTGCCGCAGGTGACACCCCTGCGGCCGCCGCACCCGCCGCATCGACCGGAACGCCCGGCGGGGTGCCGCTCGTCACGGAGTTCCCGCCAGAACTCATCGAGGGCACGCCCAAGCCGATCAATGTGCCGAACCTCGTGCAGGCGCCCACCAAGGCCCCTGAGTTTTCCGTGCCCGAGGGAACCAGCCTCCTGTCGAAAGACAAGCCCGTCACCAGCAGCGATGACGCGCCGATCATTGGCGACCTCACACTCATCACAGACGGCGAAAAAGACGCAGGCGAAGGATACTTCGTCGAGTTGCTCGATGGCCCGCAGTGGGTGCAGATCGACCTGGAGAAATCGTCCGCCGTGCATGCCGTCTGGATCTGGCACTTCCACTCCCAAAAACGCGCCTACAACGATGTCGTGGTGCAGATCTCCGACGATCCGGAATTCAAAACCGGCGTGACGACAATCTACAACAACGACTACGACGACACTTCGAAGCTCGGTAAAGGAGCGGACCGCCCCTACGTTGAATCCCGCTTCGGCGTGGTGATCGACGGCAAGGGCACCAAGGGCCGCTACGTCCGCCTTTACAGCAATGGCAACACCTCGAACGAGATGAACCACTACATTGAAGTGGAAGTCTTCGGCAAGGCCGCTTGATCCGCCACGCCAGTTCCAAGTGATCCCAAGATTCCCCGGATGAAGCTCATTCGGGGAATTTTTTTCTTACAGGCCATGGTGCCGGGCATGAGGCGCCCGCGTTTTGGGAACTTGCCGGGTCCGCGAACGAACTTTATGAAACCGGCATGCTGAGCCGTTCCGACGGCCCGACAAGACCCACACCATGAGCTCCAAATCAAAACCAAAACAACCGGACGGCGGCGCGATCAAACCCTCGAAAGGATTTTCGAAACAGGCACGCATCGGCTCGATGTCGGCGTATCGAAAGCTATACCGCGAATCGATCCAAAAGCCCAAGGCGTTCTGGGCGCGCGAGGCGAAGGAGCTCAGTTGGCGGAAAAAATGGAAATCGGTGCTCGAGTGGAAGGCCCCGTTCGCGAAATGGTTTGTCGGCGGGAAGCTGAACGTCTGCGAGAGCTGCGTGGACCGTCACGCACTGGGATCCCGCAGAAACAAGGCCGCCATCATCTGGGAGGGAGAACCCGGCGACAAGCGGGTGCTCACCTACGGACAACTTCACCGCGAGGTTTGCCGCTTTGCCAATGTGCTTGAAAAACAAGGCGTCAAGCCCGGCGACCGCGTGCTGATCTACCTGCCGATGATTCCCGAGGCGGCCATCGCCATGCTGGCCTGCGCCCGGATCGGAGCGGTGCATAATGTGGTTTTCGGCGGTTTCGCCGCAGACGCGATCGTGGACCGCTTGGGCGACTCCGGAGCGTCGACGGTGATCACCGCCGACGGTGGCTGGCGACGCGGCAAAGTGGTTGAGTTGAAGCCCGTCGTCGACGAGGCTCTGGCAAAGCACCAAGGCGTCCAGCGGGTGATCGTGGTCCGACGCTGCGCCAACGAGATCGCCATGCAGTCCGGTCGCGACATCTGGTGGCATGAGGAAATGGCGACAGTGCCCGCCAAGCATGAAGCCAAGGCCTTTGATTCCGAGCATCCGTTATTCATGCTCTACACCTCGGGTTCCACCGGCAAACCCAAGGGCATCCTCCATACCTCCGGCGGATACCTTACCGGTGTCTATACGACCTGCAAATACGTCTTCGACATGCGGGACGAGGACATCTACTGGTGCACGGCGGACGTCGGCTGGATTACCGGGCACTCCTACATCGTCTATGGGCCATTGGCGAACGGGGTGACCCAGTTGATGTATGAAGGCGCGCCGAACTTCCCCGACTTCGGGCGCTTCTGGCGCATGATCGAGGAATACGGCGTGACGATTTTCTACACCGCGCCCACCGCGATCCGCGCCTTCATCAAGGCCGGTGATGCGTTTCCCGATGCCTGCGATCTGAGTTCGCTTCGTTTGCTCGGCTCTGTCGGCGAACCGATCAATCCGGAAGCATGGAACTGGTACCACCGCAAAATCGGCGGCGGACGCTGCCCGATCGTCGATACCTGGTGGCAAACCGAGACCGGAGCCATTCTCATCACGCCAATTCCCGGCGCCACGCCTTGCAAGCCTGGCACGGCGACACTGCCATTTTTCGGCATCGACGCCGCGATCCTGGATGATTCCGGAAACGAATGCGGACCCAATGAGGACGGACGGCTCGTGATCCGCAAACCATGGCCCTCGATGATCCGCACGATCTACGGCGACAAGGAACGTTACAAAAAGACCTACTGGTCGGATTATCCCGGGATTTACACCGCTGGTGACGGCGCGAGGCGGGATGCGGATGGGAATTTCTGGATCATCGGCCGCTTGGACGATGTGCTGAATGTGTCCGGACACCGTCTGGGCACGGCGGAAATCGAGAGTGCCTTGGTGGCTCATCCTTCCGTCGCGGAAGCAGCGGTGATCGGGCGGCCTGACGAGCTGAAGGGCCAGGCTGTGAGTGCTTTTGTCACACTGAAGCAGGGCTGGGAGGAGGGCGATGGCTTGCGTGATGAGCTGCGGAATCATGTCGCGAAAGTGATCGGTGCGATCGCACGTCCGGACGACCTCTATTTCGCTCCGGGCTTGCCGAAGACCCGTTCAGGGAAAATCATGCGCAGGCTGCTCAAGGAACTCGCCGCCACCGGCGAGGTCTCCGGGAATGTCACCACCCTGGAAGACCACACGGTGATCGATGCGCTTCGCGCCACGATGAAGAAGTAGTTTGCCCCCAACCCGAACCATGACCCCCACTCGATATTTCGTGTGCCAAGTGGCACAAGCCTTTGGTTACAACCGCCGTGCCCAGCGCATGGGCGAGGCCGCCAGTGAGATGCACCTGCTTCGGGAGGCCGAGGCGCACCTGGGATCGGTGGTCTGGGAGCAGGTCGAACATGTGGACGCCCTCTCCGTCGAGTATTGGAACCTTCGCAAGCTTTCACGTGATCGGAAGCGGGTGGACGAGGCCCTGAGCAAGCTCGAAAAACTGCTTGAAAAAGCCCATGATGAACGTGCAGAGCTGCTAAGCACCGCCTCGGGTGACGCGCCAGAACTGCTGCAAAAGCGCAACCAGCTCATGCTTGAGCTCGAAGGTTTCGCCGTCGAGCGTGACCGTATCGTAAGCGAGGCGCGCGAACTACGCCGGGTTCATACCGGCATCAAAACCAAGCTGGAGGTCATGCTTGCCGAGCAAGGTCCCGGTGTCAGGGAACGCGACGAATTCCAGCAAGGCCGCCAACGCCTCGAAGAAATCCGCCAGCAGTTCGACACCATCAAGCAGCGCCGGGAACAAATCGGCCAGGCAATCGCCGAGGGCGACCGGATCTTGGACGAGGTCGATGCCAAGATTTCCGAATCCCGCGGCAAACGCCGGGAAAAAGCCTCCGAGGCCTTTCAACTCATCGGAGAGCGCAACAAGGATTTATCGTTGTTACGGGCCGAGCGCGGCTTGATCGACACCCAGATGAGGCAGTTGTTCGGTGAAATCGGCCGCTACGTGAGTCGATTCGCACACCAGAATCCAGCCTGTACGGAAGCCACGAAAAAACATCGCAACCTGATTGATGTCATGCGTGCGCTGCGGAACTCGATCGCTCTGAATCACAAGCTGGCCGGCAACCAGTAGGACCTTCAGGCGGGATCCGGGTTCGCCGGAATTCCGGCGAGACACCTCACCAGTTCCTCGAAAACCTCCGGCTCGATTCCTCTGTTAGGGCTGCCTTTGAGGCAGGAGCCGAACCACTTCGCGAGCACTTCGCGGCGGTGGCGGGGAAACGATTGCGTGTAGCCCGGACCTTCGGCGTGGAGGTGTTGCGCGTCACGACGGCCGTGGGCGCGCTCGAGGATCTGGCTGTAGCGAACCAACATCGCATCTAGCAGAACCCACGGGAAGTTCGGGTTGTTCGGTGGTCCAAGGCGCAGTTCGCGCCCTTCGCCTGGTTTGAGGTTGATGCCACCGGACAGGTCGAGCCGCAGGTCCGGGAGAGTGCCACCTTTGAACCATGCCGCCGTGGCTCCGGTCAGTGCCCCGATGGCCGTGCCGACTCCATGAGTGAGTCCGCCGGTGGCAAGATCCACGCCAAACCCCGCCGCCGCACCCGCGAGTGCCGCCGCCGTGGTGAGCTGACCGCGACGCAGCCCCCACTTGCTCCAGGTTTCCTCATGCGCGAGGTCCAGCCCGGCATAGCCCGACGGGTCGCTGTCCTGATGCAGCAGATGGTGGCGATACACCGCCAGCAGCTGTTTCGTGCCGCGTTGTTCCAGCTCACGCAGTTCGCGGAAGTATCGCTCGGCAAGCAGTTGTTTTTTGCGTTCACGGCGGGACGGGAGAGTCAGGTCCTTCTCCTCAAGTGTGGAGGCGACTCTAAGGCCCAGAGCGGTTTCCAGATACTCCAGCAGGATTTCCGCGGATTGTTCGCGGCGTTGAGTCCATTCGTCCTCCACCAGCCGGATCGTTTCTTTCAGCGCGGCATGATGGCGTTCCTCGATTTCCAACAACGAGCGCAACAGCTTGAGCCGTTCGGGATACCGCGCCTGATGCGCGTCGAAGCTTCGGGTGAGGTTGAAGGCGGCACCGAGTTGACTCCGCCATGCCTCTTCCACTTCAGGGTTTTCCGAGTCGGCATGGCGGTTCAACAAGGCGAGCCGCGGACGTCCGGTCCAGCGCAGGATTTCCATCTCTGCAAGAAAGTCATCCCGCAGCGGGCGGGCCGGATCGACGATGTACAGGATCCCCGCGCCATCCAACAAGGGCTCCAGCAAGCGGCGCTCATCCTCGAAGTCCGTTTCCCTGCGGGCGACAAATCGCCGCAAGGTCTCGATCATCGGCGTGCCAACGCCATGCATGTGCTGGATCGCCCGCATCGCCTCGATTGGCTGGGAAAATCCTGGTGTGTCAATGAAGCGAAGGCACTCCCGACCGCTGAAAACGACGCGGTGGATCTGACAGCGTGTGGTTTCCCCCGGAGTCGGACTCACGCGGATCAGCTCGTTGTCATCGATTTCGAGCAAAGTGGACAGCACGGCGGACTTGCCCATGTTCACCCGGCCCACGACGGCAAAGCTTGGTATGTCTGCGGGAGCCCAATTGTTCACGACGCGAAGTTTGACCAAATCCCCCGGTGTGGCAATCACTCGACAGTCACGATCTGGGTGCGCTGACTGAGAAGAATTTCAGGTCGTTTCCCATCGCCGGTCAGTTGCGTGCCGATCTTGCCGGTGAGTCGCAGCCGCTTGCCGACCAAGGACCCCAGCGCCTCGGCTTTCAGCTCATCAGGCGCGCTGCGGTTGGTGATTCTTCCGCGTGCATGCACGGGGTTTTCGGAAAACAACAAATAGCTCGTGGCTTTGGAGGATGACTGCGAGACACCCAGGCAGATTCCCTCGAAGCTCTGGACTTCGCCGGAGCGCTCGGCGAGTTCCGCACTTTGTTCGATCTGATAGATCCCGCCTTGCCGTTCCATTGCCTCCTGGAAGCGTTTGAGCTTTTCCGAGTTGGTCGCTCCCAGATCCGCGGCCCGGGCGGCGACTTCCTGACTGCGTGAAACGGCGGCTCTTGGGGCCTGAACCTTCGGCTGCATGGAAAGTTGAGGCGCGGGAGGCGCGGCAAGGGCAGCCCCGCCCTGCCGAACACGATGGTTCCAATACGCCAACGCGAGGACCGCCGCCAGAATGGCAAGGACTGCGATCACCCAGCCGCTGCGCGACGGCCTGGCGCTCTTGAGCACGACTCTGTGTTTGGTGGCTGAACGCACCAGAGTGACTGCATCCGGCGGTGGTTCGTGACCGATGGATGCGGCGAGCATTTCCCGTGCTTCGTGAAAGCTTGCTTGTTTGCCGGAGCCACGCATCCAGTTCACCCATGCGCCAAGCCCGCAGCCCGCGGAATCTCCGACCACCCGGTTCTGCCAGCCCTTCGCCTGCTCAACCAGCCCCGCAACCGATGACAGGCTGCCACGCCCGTCTTCATGCCCCAGCCAGGTGAAGGGCGAGATCCAAAATGTGAAACATCGCGGGTCATGCGCGCTGCGGATGATCGATGCCGGATGAATATCGATCCAAACCGCTTCTTCCGCCAATACGCGCGAGAGCAACTCGCACACTTCCAGCCCTTGCCTCGCGAGCTCAATGGTCTCCTCGTTCGTCAAGGTGCCGGAGCCGAGGATTTCCATCAGGTTTTCCCCATCGATCCACTCGGTGGCGATGAATGGAATGCCATCGACCGGATCACAACCGCCGCCCATCACACGCCGGAGCGATGGATGCTCCAGGTCCGCCAGGCGTTTGATCGCGATGCCGTATGCCGCCTGCTCATCCGCATTCAGTCCGCCACCGTCCGCCCCGAATGGGAAAAATCGCCTCAGTGCCACATCAATGTCAGTGGTCACATCCGTGGCCCGGAACACGACTCCGTCGTTGTTCTGGAAAACCATCTCTTGAATCTGAAAGCTCCGCGTCAAGACGGTCTGATTATGCCCCGAATGCCACCCCATGTGCGAGGAAATCTTGCGATTCAGGATCACACGCGGTCCGGCCAGCACTTCCGCATTGGCTTTTGCCGCTGGCACGGTGAAATGCCGCCATGCCGCGCGTGTTACTAGTGGAGGACGAACCGGCCATCGCGGATACCCTGATTTACGCCTTGGAAACCGAGCGCTTCGAAGTCACCCATGCCTTGACCGGATCGGCAGCTCTACAGTCAGCGGCAAATAAGGCGCATGACTTCGCCATCCTAGACATCGGCCTGCCGGACATGACCGGTCTTGATGTCTGCCGCAAGCTCCGCGAAACATCGTCGATTCCCGTATTGTTCCTCACGGCCCGTGACAGCGAGATCGACCGCATCCTCGGCCTAGAACTTGGAGGGGACGACTACGTCACCAAGCCGTTTTCGCCCCGCGAAATCGTCGCCCGTGTGCGGGCGATTCTCCGGCGCAGCAACGGCAACGGATCCCATGGCAAACCACAACAACCTGGCAGCGCTGCTTCGATGCTGTTTCATGACGAGTCAACCATGAGAATCCACTGCGGCGACAGCACGCTGGACCTGACAAGTCATGAATACAAATTGCTGCTCGTGTTGATCCAGCACCCCGGCCGGGTCTTCAGCCGCGACCAATTGCTCGAACGCGCATGGACCGATCCCGGCGCGGTGACGGACCGCACGGTGGATGCCCATGTGAAGTCGATCCGCGCCAAGCTCCGCGCCGCCCGTGATGGAGCGGAGGCCTTGATCGAAACCCGGCGCGGCCTTGGCTACTCGCTAGCCGTTTCCCGTTGAAAGCCCGCCAATGCGTTTCACCAGAGTCACGCTGTTCTTCATCGCTTTCATTATCTCGCTGGGATTCTATCAGCTCGCGCGGCATTTCCTTGCGGAGGTCGAGCCTCAAACATTCCAAGCCACGGAAGAAATGATGGTGGATGCGGCGAATCTCCTGGCCGAACTGGTCGAACCGGAAATCCGGAGTGAAACACTGGACAAAACCGCGCTCCAGTCCGCGTTCGAAGCCGCCCAATCACGCCGCCCTGACGCGCGAATCTTCGAACACCTCAAGACCGGCGTGGGTCTGAACATCTACATCACGGATGCGCAGGGCGTCGTGGTGTTTGATTCCGATCAAGGCCACCGCGAAGCACAGAACCTGAGCAACATGCGGGATGTTGCCTTCACCATGGCCGGCCGCTACGGCGCACGTAGTAGTCGAGA
>Ga0114938_1002951_pt1 | contig 10348 bp, 8 predicted proteins | sample AshMeaBigSpring_FD_88675 | JGI IMG/M metagenome (GOLD analysis project Ga0114938, IMG submission 88675) | Groundwater microbial communities from Big Spring, Nevada to study Microbial Dark Matter (Phase II) - Ash Meadows Big Spring | ecosystem: Environmental > Aquatic > Deep subsurface >...
AAATCCCCTTCACTTTCCGCCAGCGCGAGGTAGTTGCCGCGCCGCTCGCGGCCAATGGTCGAGGTGCGCTCATTCGACACCGGGGCGGCGCAGAACGTGCCCGCGCCGTGCGTGGGATACAGCGCCACCGCATCGTCGAGCGCGAGCAGCTTGTCGTGAATGGTGTGATACGACTGCCGCGCGAGGGGCACCGCGTGCTCGTGGCCGAGCAGGTCGGTGCGGGCCGCGCCGCCCACCATTAGCGCGCCGCCGCTGAACAGCGCCTGCGGCTTCCCCTCGCGTTCGAGCACGAAGGCGATGTGTTCGGGCGTGTGGCCCGGCGTTGCCATCACGCGCAGGCTCAAATCCCCAATAACCAATAACTGGTTCTCCTCGAGCGGCTGATGTTCAAACTCGACTCCGAACTGCGCGCCGACGCCGATGGTCGCGCCGGTCTGCGCCGCCAGCTCGCGCGCGCCGGAGACGAAGTCGTTGTGCAGGTGCGTGTCGAGGATGTGGGTGATCTGTACGCCGTTGCGCTCGGCGGCGCGGCGATATTGGTCCACGTCGCGCAGCGGGTCAATGAGCACGGCGCGTTTGCTCGCGCGCGAGCCGGCGAGGTAGGCCGAGTTGCCCAGCCGCGCTTCGACAAATTGCTCGATGAAGAGGGAGTTGTCGCTCATCAGCCTGCCTCCGGGAGGGGGACGCGAGACGCAGGGAGTCTAATGCCAGATGGCGCGGCGAACAAGCAACAAACGGCGGGATAGACGATACGGTTGCCGCCGTCGTCCATCCCGCCTGAGGCGGAGCACCGGCGCGTTTATCGCTCGACCGGCACGCCGATGGAACTGCCCCACTCCGTCCACGAGCCGTCGTAGTTGCGCACGTTCGGGTAGCCAAGCAGATACTTGAGCACGTACCACGTGTGCGATGAGCGCTCGCCGATGCGGCAGTAGGCGATGATCTCTTTATCCGGTGTGATGCCCTGCCCGCCGTACAGCGCCTTCAGCTCCGCCGCCGGTTTGAAGGTGCCGTCCTCGCGCACGGCCTGGCCCCACGGGATGTTGCGCGCGCCGGGGATGTGGCCGCCGCGCTGTGCGCCCTCCTGCGGGAGATTTTCCGGCGCGAGCAGTTCCCCGCTGAACTCCTTCGGCGAGCGCACGTCCACCAGGCCGTGACCGGCCTTGCCCACGCTGTCGAGCACGAGCGAGCGGAACGCGCGCAGGTTGGCCTCCGGCTCTTTGGCGCGATAAAGGGCCGGCGCGACCTGCGGCGCTTCGGTGGTGAGCGGGCGGCCCTCATCCAGCCACTTCTTGCGCCCGCCGTTCATGATGCGCGCGTCGGCGTGCCCGTACAACTTGAGCAGCCAGAAGGCGTAGGTGGCGAACCAATTGTTGTTGTCGCCGTACAGGATCACGGTCGTGTCGGGGGCGACGCCCGACCGGCCGAGCAATGCCTCCACGCCAGTTTTGTCCGGGATGTCGCGGCGGATAGGCTGTTGCGTGTCCTTCTTCCAATTCCAGCCAACCGCGCCGGGGATGTGGCCCGAGTCGTAGGCGGTGGTGTCCACATCCACCTCCACCAGCCGCACCTTCCGGTCGTTGAGGTGCTCGGCGACCCATTCGGTCTCGACCAGCACTTCGGGGTGAGTGTAACCGTTTGTCGTTGACATGAGAAATCTCCTTGCGTATGACCGGGCCGAGTGCGGCCGGTCGGGTGAACGTTTGTAAGGTGCGTGGCGCGGGCCTGTTCGGGATGTGGGAAAAAGAACAAGCCGAAGCCGCACAGCACGGCATCGAACGAGGCCTCGGGGAAATCGAGCCGCTCGGCATCCATCTGCCGGAGCGTGACGTTGGGCAGGCCGCGCCGCTCGACTTCCGCCGCCGTCTGCGCCACCATCTCCGCCGAGAGGTCAATCCCCATCACGTGCCCCTGTGGCCCGACCTGCGCGGCCAGTGGGAACAAGACCGCGCCGCGGCCGGCGGCCACGTCGAGGGCGGCTGCGCCCGCCCTGACCTGGGTGAAAGCGGCCAGCCGCCGGCCAAACTCCGGCAGGTAACTGAGGTGGCCGTATCCGTGCGCGACCCGATCAAAGACCTCAGCGATTAGTTCTTTTTTGGCGTGTCCGTTGATGTGCATGTAGATGCTCGTTCGCGCTCACGCAAATTGAAGTGTTGGTGTACTTCACCCATTCCGAGCCGGCGGCCTCGGTCGGGGTAGGGGCCTGGGTCGGCGTGGGCGTGCCCGGCCCGAGCACGGTGCACGCCGCCGTGATGACGCTCAGGCCGATACTCATCCGAGGCAATAAAGCTCGAAGCATGTGTTCTCCCAAAATCTTCAGAGTCTGCCCGCAGGATAGAAGCAGTCCGTCCGGCCAGCGTCCCGAAAGCGTCCCGGCGCGGAACACAAACCAGACGCGCGCCGATCAGGCGCACATCTGTCAGGCTCAGTTTCCGAGTCTCAGTTCAGGGTGAGGCGAATCGCGCGCGCCTCGCGCACAAGCGGTGAATCGAGGAATGACTGCCGCAATTCATCATCGGCGAGTTGCGCGGCGAGCGAGTCGAAGACGTGGTCAGCCTGATCGAGCGCCTCGCCGGCCGCGGCCCGCTCATCGGCGGCCAGCGCGCGGCCTGCCCCTGCCAGCGCGCGGGCGTGATCGTACGGGCGATCGGAAGCCGCCCACTGGGTGGCGGCCCGGCGGAAATGTTCGGCGGCCTCGGCGGCGCGCCCCTCAGCCAGGGCGACCCAGCCGCAGCCTTCGGCCAGGCTGGCGGCGGTTTCGGGAGTCACGAGCTGTTGATGGGCGCGTTCCAGTCGAGGCAGGCAGGCGCGCGCGGATGCTAAAGACTCGGGTCGGGCGGCGAACCAGCGACAGGCGATCAACACCGCCTGCGTGCAATCACTGTGCAGCGTGGGATTGCCGTCCACCAATTCAAGACACTGCTGAATCGCGGCGGCTGCTTCAGCCGCCCGCCCGAGGTCGGAGTACGCCCGCGCCAGTTGCCCGAGGTACGGCACATTGGTCTGCACTTCGCCCCACTTGGACGCAGTCGCGCGCAACTCCTCCAGGATCTGCTGCGCGCGTTCGGCCTGCCCGAGGTCGCTGTGCATCAACCCGAAGCGTGTGGCCGCCCACACGCGCCAGGGGCCTTTGACGTACAGGGTGAATTGAGCCACCTGCGGCCGGCCGGCCAGCGCCGCCGACCACTTCCCCATCAGCCAATCCATGTGCATCCGCTGCAAAACAGCGGTGGGGATGAAGGCCCGCGCATGCACCCGTGTGGCATAAGCGTGCAATTCGTCGTAAACGGCGCGCGCTTCGGCATAGCGCGAGCGGCCCGTCAGACAATCCGCCAGGTTGACGTAGGCCCGGCAGGCGTCGTGCGGCAGGCTGAGGTCGAGCGACCGGCGCAAGCTCTCGCGCATCATCGCCAGGCCACGCTCGGGGTCGTAGCGATGAACCAGCATGCGGGCAACGCCAACGTTATTGAGCGAGTGCACCCGCACGTCCTCGGCGCCGAGGCGTTCCGCCAGGGCCAGGGCGCGCTCGCCCCAGGTGATGGCCTCATCGTAATGGGAGGCCAGCATGTGCATGTGCGAGATGCCGCTGACGGCGCGCGCCAGTTCGACGCCCTCCGGCTCGGCTTCCAAAATCGCCAGCGCCTTCCAATAATGAGGCCAGGCAGCTTCGGCATCCTCCAGTTCCCACAACATGCGGCCGATCAATCGCTCGAGGTCGCCGACTTTGACGCGCTCGCCCAACGCCTGAAAGGCATCGCGCGCGGCCTCAAATGCTACCAGGGCCTGCCCCTGCTCCATCAGCACCCACTGGATTTCGCCCAGCCGCCACAACATCTCGGCCCGCCCGGCCTGATCCGCCTCCGGCCAGTGGGCGAGCGCGGCGTGATAATGGTGTGCGGCGTCGTTCAAATCCATCAACTGGCGCGCCCGGTCGCCGGCGCCGATGTGGTAGCAGCGCGCCCGGTCGTGCGCATCCGCCTGCGTGTAGTGATAGGCCAGCGATTCAAGATCGTCCGGGTGCAATCCCTCCAGCGAATCGGCGAGCCGCCGGTGCCAGTACGCCCGGCGCGGCGTGGTGGTGTCGCGGTAGATCACTTCCCGCACGAGGTGATGGACAAAGGCAAAGGTCGGCGGGTGCTCGGTGGCCCGCACCCAGTTGCGCGCGAGCAATGCCTCCAACGCCGCGAGCGCCAACTCGTCGGCCCAGCCGCCCGCGTGCTGCACGAGGGCAAAATCGAAGACCCGCCCCGCCACCGCGGCCAGCCGCAGCAACGCCTGCGCCTGCGCATTCAGCCGTTCGGCGCGCGCCACGATCGTCGCCCGTAATGAGTCGGGCAGGGTGATGACAGCGCCGGGTGCGGCCTCCACAAACGCGCCGCCCCATTTTCCGGCGTGGGCCGTCAGCGCGCCGGACTCCATCAACCCGCGCACAATCTCGTGCAGAAAGAAAGGATGACCGTTCGTCTCGGCGTACAGCCGGTCGGCCACCGGGTCAAGCTCGGCCTCGTTCAAACTCGAAAGTTGCCGGAGGAGCGCGCGATGCGCCGCGCGCGAAAGAGGTTTGAGCGAAAGGGAGGCTACAGCCCCTTCGCGCGCGAAGCGCCGCTCGAGGCGGGCCAGCGCGTGCTCGGCCCCGACCTCGTCCGTGCGATAGGTGCTGATCACCAGCACGCGGCTCCCGCCCAAGCGCGGGGTGATGTACGTGAGCCAATCGAGCACGGTCTCGGCCGCCCAATGCACGTCCTCGATCAACAACAGCAGCGGCCGGGCGCGGGTGAGGGTGAGGAAGGCTTGCAGCACCGCCTCGAATAGCAACGCCCGCATGTCGGCTGCCGGCGCTTCGGCCTTCGGCGCGCTGGTTGCTCCGAATACCTCCGGGACTAGTTGAGTGAGCGCGGCGCGATGAGCGGGTGTGAGGCCGGCGGGCCGCAGGTCGCCCGCCGCTGCGCGCAGCATCTCGACCAGGGGTTGATGGGGCAGCGCCCGCTCGAACTCGTAGAACTCGCCGATCAACGCCAGCCCGCCGCGCCGGGTGACGGCCTCGGCCAGTTTGCGCGTGAGGTGGCTCTTGCCCACCCCGGCCTCGCCGCTCACGATGACGAGGCGGCCTTGCCCGCGTGCACTGGACTCCCAATGCTCCACCATCTGCGCCATTTCGCCCTCGCGCCCGATCAGTTGAGGCAGTGACGGGGCGGATGCGGCAATGAAAGGCCGGAGGGCAGGCTCGACTGTGGGCAGCGGCTCGCCTCGGGCGATGGCCTGCGCCAGCGCCTGCGTCTCCGCCATCGGCTCGACGCCGAGTTCGGCGCTCAACCGAGCGCAGAAAGTGGCGTGCTCGGCCAGCGCCGCCGCGCGGTCGCCGGCAAGATAGTGCAGGGCGATGACTTCGCGATGGATGGATTCGGATAGTGGATCGGCGGCCATCGCCCGGCGGGCGATCTCCAGCGCGGCGCCGGGCTCGCCCAGCGCGCGATGCTGGGCGATCAATCGCGCCAGCGCCTCAGCCTGCAGATGACTGAGGCGCGCCCGTTCGGCTCGCACCCACTCCTCATCCCAACCCTCGAGCAGGTCGCCGCTGTACAGGTCAACTGCGGCGTGCAGGGCCGCGGGCGTACCTTCGCGAACCAGGCGCTCAAACTCGTCGAGGTCGAGCCACAGCGGGGCGGCGGTGTTCCATTGCACGTCGTCGCGATCGGCGCTGACCCAGTCGCAGGTTTTGGGCAGCGCGGCGCGTACTTCGCTGAGCGCACGGCGCAGCGCGCCGAGGGAGTCGGCTTCGGGGTGATCGGGCCAGAGGGTGAAGGCGAGGGCCTGACGCGTGAGCGGCGCGCGGCGGTACAGCAGCAGGTAGGCTAGCAGCCGTTGTGCGCGTGGCCGTAGACGTAACCTCCGCTCGGTGAACTCATCGGCAGCCCGGAGGCGGCCCAACAAACTGACGTGCAACATCACCCACTCACTCTACCACCGATGGGCCTCCGCTGGACACACGAGAATGGGGCAACGTCTCGCGCGTGACGCCCGCCACGACCACGCCGGAGAGGAGGGTGAGCGCGCCGACGGCGAGGATGGCGACCGGCAGGCCGAAGGCATCGGCCAGGGCGCCGGCCAGCAGCGCGCCGACCGCATAGCCCCCGTCGCGCCACAGCCGATAGACGCCCACCGCCGAGGCCCGCCAGCCCGGATGCGCGACATCCGAGATCACGGCCAGCAAGGTGGGATAGACCATCGCCGTGCCGAGGCCGAGCAGCACCGAGGCGGCCAGCCACAGCGCCAGCCCGCTGCCCATCACAAACAGCGCGATGCCGAGGGCCTGCACCCACATCCCGCTCGCGATCAACCACTTGCGGCCCCATCGGTCGCTCAGGCCGCCGGTGACCAGTTGCGATAGCCCCCACACCCCCGGATAGGTCGCGGCCACCAGCGCAATCGCCTCCAGCGGCAGCCCGGCGCCCGCGAGGAAGATCGGCACCAGGCCCCACACCACGCCGTCGTTCAAGTTGTTGATCATGCCCGCCTGGCTGGCTGAGAAGAGTGTGCGGTCTTTCCAACTCGTGAGCAGCAGGATTTGGGCGAAGGCGGGCTGAGGGGATGAAGGGCTGATGACCGACGATTGGACCGAAGCCTCGAGGTGGGCGTGCCCGCGCGTGTCGCGTACAAAGAAGATCGAAAGCAACAAGCCAATAGCGGCGAAGAACAGGCCGGGGATGAAGGGCGCGGGACGCAGGCCGTAAGCCGAGGCCAGGTAACCGGTTGCCAGCGCGGAGAGCGCAACGGCTACGTAACCGGCGAACTCGTTCAAGCCCATCGCCAGCCCGCGCTGCTTGGGGCCGACCAGGTCAATCTTCATGATCACGGTCGTGGACCAGCACAGGCCCTGATTGACGCCGAGCAGGATGTTCGCCGCCACCACCCAATCCCAGCTCGGCGCGGCCATGATCATGAGCGGAACCGGCAGCCCGATGAGCCAGCCCGCGATCAAAATCCGTTTGCGCCCGAGGCGGTCGGAGAGCCGCCCGGCAAACAGGTTGGCCAGCGCCTTGACCGCGCCGAAGCTGACAAGGAACGACAGCGTCACCGTCTTGGTCATCAGCCCGAACTCTTCTTCGGCGAGGAGGGGGACGACGGCCCGCTCCAGCCCAACCATCGCGCCGACGAAGGCGTTGACGATGACGAGCAGGGTGAACTGCTCCCAGTTAGCGCGCAGGCCGAGGTGGATGGGAGCTACACCGTGCGACGCTGGTTCAATCATGGCCGAGGTTGTGCCGCTTGATGGCGTGAAAATCCGCGGGCAACGCCGGCGTGTTTTGCGTTTGAAACTCGGCGAACGCCTCGCGCGATAATCTTAGCACGGGGTTGTGCCGCCGCTCGTGGCCGACGGTGGAGATGGTCTTGCCGTCCATGCCGCGCCCGCAGACCGAGCCGGCATAATGGCCCGGGTACACCTCGACATCGTCGGGCAGCGCCAGCAGTCGGCTGAGGCTGTCGTGCAGTTGTTCGGCGCGCGCCCGCACGACTTCGGCGGGGATGTTGTTGAGGGCGAGGTCAACGCGGCCCACGTCGCCTACAAAGAGCGTGTCGCCCGCGAGCAGATACCAGTCATCGCCGAGCAGGCAGATGTGCTCCGGCGTGTGGCCGGGTGTGTGGATGACTTTGAGCCGGCGGCGGCCCACCTCCAGCACCTGCCCGTCGGCGAGCGGCGTATGCGCGAAGCCGGCCTCCGCGCCGGGGCCAAGATACAGCGGCGCACCGGTCAACGCGCCGAGTTCGCGCGCACACGACACATGATCGGCGTGCAGATGGGTCTCGAGGATGAATTTGATTACCATCCCATTGTTCTCAACTTGATCAACGTAGCCTTGCGGCTCGCCCTGCGGGTCCACGACGGCGCAGACGCCCAGCGTCGGGCAGCCGACGAGGTATGAAGCGCAGGCTTTCTCTTCATGCAGGATTTGGCGAAAGTACATGGGTCACTCTCCGTGAGGCTCAAGCGTGAGGCGGTGGCTTCAAATGAACAGTTGCACATCCGCCCCGGCGGCGAAATCCAGAAAGGCCGGGCTGCCGGCGCACTCCACACCGTCCATGAGGTCGCCGGGCTTGACGCCCATCACACCGATCATCGTGTTGCAGGCGTAGAGTTTCACGCCCAACTCGCGGGCAATGCTCAATAGTTCACCGATGGGCGCGAGGTGGGCGCGCTCCATCCAACCGTTCATCATCGTCGTCGCCATGGCCGTCATGCCGGGCAACGCGCCGATGAAGTTTGGCACCTTGAGCTGTGGCAAGGCCGCGAGCGGCGGGGGCATGGCCGGGTTGCCCACCGGGCTGACCTCCAGCCGGTTTTGATAAGCCTTGTGAATGATGTACAGGCCGTAGAAGGTGAAGTAGATACCGACCTCCCAGCCCATGCTCGCGGCGGTAGTGGCCAGCATGAGCGGCGGATAGGCCCAATCCAGTGTGCCCTTGGAGGCGATGAGGGCGAGGCGGCGCGGTTTGAGTTCGCCGTTCGTCGACTCGGCGACGGAGGTAAAGGGTGTCAGGGTCTCAATCATGGCGCAAGCTCCTGGCTGTGAGTGTCATGGATGTATCGGTCAGCGCATGCGACGCACCTGGTACTTGTACACAGTGCCCTCCAGGGCGCTGGCCACGAGCTGGTGGCCGGTGTTCTTCGTCCACGCGGCCATGTTGGCCTGCGAGCCGGGGTCATCGGTCCACACTTCGACGATGTCTCCGAGGCTCAACTTGCGAATGGCCTGGCCGAGGCGCACCGTGGGCATCGGGCACACCAAACCGCGCGCGTCGAGGGTCTGGGTGATTGGGGTGGTGAGGGTGGTCATGTTTGTCTGGCTCCTGAATTGAAATCGGCTACAGTCTTGACCCGACTGTAGCCGACCGGCCTTCCCTCAGCCTTCCCTCGCCCTTCCGCCTCTCAGCCTTGCGCGCCCTCCGACTCGCCGAGCACCGCCCGCACCGGCGCGGCGCTGAGGAGGGCGTGCCGCAAACCCTCGTCGGTCAGCGCGCGGGCGATGGCGTGGATGTGCTGCACGGCAAGCGCCCGCGCCTCGGCCGCGGCCTGCGCGTGGCCGAGCGCCACCTCGGCACGGGTCAGCCCGGCGAGGCTTTGCCAGCGCAGACGTGGATTGCCCACCGCCTCCGCCAGACCCGCCGCGCGCCGCAGCATCTCTGCCGCAGGTGCGGCCGCACCCTTCGCCAGCGCGATTTCCCCGAGCAGCAGATTCGCGCGCGCCTGATTCTTGCGGGCCGCCGTCTCCTCGGCCAGCGCGAGGGCGCGTTGCGCGAAGCCCTCGGCCTCGGCGAATTGGCCGCGCGCGAGGGCGAGCTGGCTTTGCCCGAGGAGCAAGCGCGTGTGCCAGCGCCACTCCATCCACACATCCTGATTGAGCAGCGACTGAGCCTCTGCAAATATGGCCTCGGCCTCATTCAACTCGCCCATCAGCAAATGGTCGAAGCCGAGGTTGACGAGCGCGTTGCCCAGCGGCTCGGGCCACGGAAAGCCGCGCGCCATCTCGACGCCCTGCCGGTCGTAGGCCAGGGCGTTGGCCACGTCGTACAGTTCGTGATGAATCCAGCCCAGGCTGTTGGCCACCCGCATGGCCGTGAACATATCCCCCGACTCCTGGCTGTGCCGCTGGCCCTGGCGCAGATAATCGAGCGCCAATTCGTACTGGCACAGTGAGCCGTGCGCCAGCCCGGCAAAGAAGAGCAAGTTGCCGAGCCAGAAGCCGATGCCCTCGCGCCGTGCGAGCGCGATGCCTTCCGCGAGCAGCGGTAACGAGCGCGCAGACTGGCCCTGCCAGTGGTAGCCGCCCGGCAGACAGGCCAGCGCCTCCACCACGTGGTTGGCTTGCCCGAAGGCGCGCACTTGCGCGAGCACCTGCTCAAGATAGTCTGTGCCTTGCTCCAGCTTGCCAAGCGAGAGCGCGATGCAGCCCAGGTTGCTGGTGCACATCGTCACCGTCATGCCGTCGCCCGTCTCCTGCGCGATGGCCAGCGCCTCCTGCGCCAGCCGGCGCGCGGCCTCGAGGTTGTGTCCCCAGAAGTGAGCGGTTGCCAACTGGCTCACGGCCTGCCCGTAGGCCGCACGGTTCTGCGACGTGCGCGCCCGCTCAGCCAGCCACTCCAAATCCGCCACCGCCTCCGGCGGGCGATTCAGCCCCATCAGCGCCTGCGCCCGGCCCGTGTGCACGCGCGCCAGCAGCCCATCATCAGCCCGCCAGTCGTGCTGCGCCGAGGCCAGAGCGCGATCGTACAGTGACACCGCCTCGGCGTGGGCGAAGGCCCGGCGGGCGAGGTCGGCGGCAGTAAGGGTGTGGCAGAACGCCCACGGCCA
>Ga0114938_1002953_pt1 | contig 10348 bp, 10 predicted proteins | sample AshMeaBigSpring_FD_88675 | JGI IMG/M metagenome (GOLD analysis project Ga0114938, IMG submission 88675) | Groundwater microbial communities from Big Spring, Nevada to study Microbial Dark Matter (Phase II) - Ash Meadows Big Spring | ecosystem: Environmental > Aquatic > Deep subsurface >...
CAGATATGGATGGATTAAGAAAAGGGAATAGAATGGCAAGAGAAAGAATGTGTATTTTATTTGATTATTCTGCTAAAGAGAGAGCATTGGTTTTAGGAACATCTAATAAAACAGAGATGTTATTAGGATATAGTACACAATTTGGAGATGCTGCATCGGCTATTAATGCTATAGGAGACTTGTATAAAACTCAAGTGTGGGAATTATCAAAACATATGGGAGTACCGCAACCACTAATAGATAAAAAACCTAGTGCTGACTTATGGGAAGGTCAAACTGACGAGAGTGAATTAGGATTTTCTTATAAGTTAGCAGATGAGATTTTATTTTCTTTAATAGATGAAAGAGAAAAAAAAGATGAGATTATAAAAAAAGGTTATCCAGAAGATATTGTAAATAAAGTTATTTGGAAAATTAAGATGTCTCAATATAAAAGAAAACTTCCTTTAATAGCAAAGATATCTACAAGAACTATAGGAAGAGAGTTTAGATATCCTAGAGATTGGGGAGTATAAATAAGGGAGGGCTAGATTTGAGAGGCGAAGAGCAATTAAGAGAAGAGTTGCAGGAATTTCAGAAAGAAAAAGAAAGAATTAGAAATATTGTAGGTCAAATAGGTGGATCAAACAGCAAACAAAATAAAATTATAAATACACTTTTAATAATAATAATAGCTGCACTATTAATTTTAGGTGGTGTTTTTAATAGAATAACTCCAACATTAGCAGTTCAAGTAGCTATTTTATTTGGTGTAATAAAATTGATATGGATGTTTTATGAATCACAAAGGGCTAGTCATTTTCAATTTTGGATTTTAAACTCTTTAGAGTTCAGGATAAATGAGATTTATAAAAAAGTTAAAAAGATGGAAAAAGAGTTAGAGAATTTAAAAAAACTAGAGGAGTTTAAAGAAGATGATAAATAATTTTAAAACTGCTGAAGAATTAATGAAAGCAAGATACAGTGCCTTTGAAAATGGAAATATAGAGTTTATAGTAGAAACTCATCACCCGGAAACAAAAGGAGATATGGACATTGAAGAAACAAGAAAATGGGCATTAAATTCAGAATGGTTAGGATTAGAGATAGTATCAACTGAAGCTGGAACTGAAGGTGATTTAGAAGGAGTCGTTGAATTTAAGGCTTTTTATAAAGAGAATGGACAAGAGGTAGTTCACCATGAAAAAAGTAAGTTTGTAAAGCTTAATGATGAATGGCTATATTATGGATGGTTACCACTTCAAGGAACTATCGTAAAAGATGAAAAGATTGGAAGAAATGATCCATGCACTTGTGGGTCTGGAAAAAAATATAAAAAATGTTGTGGAAAATAAAAAAGTTTATTTAGGGAGAGTAGAGAATGAAAATTGCTATTATTGGTTATCCAGACTCAGTAAAAAAAATTTTAAAAACTCTAGAACCACAATATTCTCACATAAGATTTTTACCTTATGAAATAAAACAATTGAGGGATTCTGTAGAAAATTTAAAAGATTTAAAGGGGAGAGTAGATGGAGTATTTTCTACAGGAATAGGTGTTCATTCAGAAATAGTTGGCAAATTGGGGTTAAATGTACCAATGGTTTATTCGAATAGAGAAGCAGGAAGTATCTTAAAAGCTCTATGGGAAGTAAGAGAAAATTATCCAAACATAAATAACTTAAAAGTAGGTTTTGATATAGTTGAAAAAGACGTTTTATTAGATACTCTTGATGAATTTGGAATAACATTAGATAGAGTTGATGTTCAAGAATATGAAGAGGATAAAACTGAATTGGATTTCTTAGATGAACATATTAAAAATCTATCTAAAGGTGAAGTTCACTGTATATTGACAGCTTTTGGATATGTTTATGATTATTTAAAAAGTAAGAAAAAGCCTGTATATAGATTACAGTCAACAAAAAATGAGATTAGTAATCAAATGAAAGCACTTTTGAAAGATATAAAAATTAATGAAAACTTTAAAAATAGAATTGGAATAAAAATTATAAAGATTATTAAAAAACATAAGAAAGATGAACTTGAAGATGATAGAGCTGCGTTTAAAGCAAGTTTAAATGATATATTTTTGAAGTATTCTAAAAATATACATGGTAATTATCAAGAACTTTCAGAAGATGAGTATATATTTTTTACAACTCAAAAAATTCTAGAAACTAAAGAAAATGAAGTTAATTTTTTAAAATTAGTAAATGAAATATATATATTAGGTGTTAAAGTAGCAGTGGGGATTGGATATGCAGAAAATATTCAAGGGGCTACAATAAATGCAAGAAAAGCATTAAATATAAGTTTAATAAATGACAAAGGAGAGATTTTTCTTTTTTCAGATAATAAAGTAAGAGGTCCTCTGTATAAAAAAACTAGGTTTGACTATTCAACTAAAATAAGTGAAAATTTTGAAAAAGAAGCAAAAAAAATTGGAATAACACCAAAGTATCTATCTAAAATAAGAGCATTACATGAAACTTTTGGTAAAAAAGAATTTACGAGTAAGGAACTTTCAGAAATTTTAGAAATAACTGAAAGAAGTGTAAATAGAATAATTAAACCAATAATAACAAGTGGCTATGCAGAGATAATAGAGTATGAAGTTTGTACAAGTGCAGGTCGACCAAGAAGAGTTGTAAGATTTAATTTTTAATAAAAAGAGATGAAATTAATTCATCTCTTTTTATTTTTTTGTATAACCGCACTTAACAGTTCTTAAATAGAACAATACAATTCGAAAAGAAATGAAAAATTCGAAAAAAACCTTGACATAATAGTAAAAAAAATAGTATTATTTTAAATGTAAATTAAAGTCCTATTTGAGACAAGTGGGCGTATGTAAAAAAATTATTAAGGAAGAGTGAGCACTATGAACAAAAACACAATTAATGTATTTTTAGTTGTAACGATTATTTCACTAGTTTGTGAAAAAGTTGGAAAAATTCAATTGGGAAAAGTAGCATTATTCCCAATGTTATTTGCTGTAGTTATTGGAATGATATTAACACCAGATTTATTAGGAAAAAAAATTCAGAAATTAAGAGAGATTATTGGAGAAAAAGAGATGAAAATAGCCAGTGATATGGTTATGTTAATTCTTTTAATGCTTGGAATAAAATTAGGAACATTTGTAGGACCTAATCTAGATAAAATTATTCAGGCTGGTCCAGCATTTTTAGCGCAGGAGTTTGGACATGTGTTAGCACCAGTGGTAGCGGTTCCTTTAGCGCTTAAGTTAGGATTAACAAGAGAGGCTATAGGAGCAGGATCAAGTATAAGTAGAGAAGCTTCTTTAGGTGTAATTGGAGAAAAATATGGAATTTCTTCTTTAGAAGGAAGTGGAGTGCTAGGAGTTTATTTAGCAGGAACAATTGTAGGAACAATTTACTTTGGAGTACTAGGATCATTAGCTATATATACAGGAATTCATCCACTAGCATTAGGAATGGCTTGTGGAGTTGGAAGTGGAAGTATGATGACAGCAGCAGCTTCATCTTTAGCAGAAGTTGTAGGACCTCAATATGCAGATCAAGTTTTTGCGTATGCATCAACAAGTAATATGTTATCAGGATTGACAGGAGTAAATATTCTTGTATTTATATCATTACCATTTACAGAGTGGTATTATAAGAAATTATCTCCAAAGTTTGCAAAAAAGGAAGTGAAGCAAAATGCGTAGTTTAGATATAAAAAAATATGTATTATATTTTATATTAATGTCAATGACAGGGGTTATGGTTTTAGCAGGACAAGCTATTGGATTACAGAAACAATTTATAGGAGCCATTCCAGGAATGTTTTTAATAATTACTTTAGCATTAGGATGTTTTGCTGTTAAGGATGCTTTTCCAAAATTCCCATTACCTGCATATGCATTATCAACTATAGTTGGAATGATAGTAAGTATACCAGCTTTATCAATATCTAAATTCTTTGCACCAGAGATAGGTACAGTTGAATTTATGCCATTATGTACACCGTTACTTGCTTTTGCAGGAATATCTGTAGGAGATAAAATTGAAGAATTAAAAGCGATGTCTTGGAAGATAGTAATAATAGCATTAGTTGTATTTACAACAATTTTCTTTGCATGTGCTTTAATAGCTCAAGGAGTACTAAGATTACAAGGCGCAATTTAATTAATACTTAAACAGATTCAAGGAGAGAACTATGAATATAAATGAAATTAAAGAAAGAGTAATAAAAGCTATTGATGAAAATAGAGAATTAATATTAAAAGCAGGACAAGATATGTATGATAATCCTGAGTTTGGGTATAAAGAGTTTAAAGGAACTGAAATTGTTTCAAACTACTTTAAAAATGAATTAGGACTAGATGTAGAAGAGGGAATTGCATACACAGGTTGTAGAGCAAGAACAAATGAAAATGCAGAAGGACCTAAAGTTGCGATATTAGGTGAATTAGATGCAATATCATGTAGTGACCATTTAGATTCAAATGAATTAGGAGCAGTTCATGCTTGTGGACATCATATACAAATTGCAGGTATGTTAGGAGCAGCTACAGGATTAGTAAAATCAGGAATATTAAGTGAGCTTGGAGGAAAAGTAGATTTTATGGCTACTCCAGCAGAAGAGTTTGTTGAATTAGGATATAGAACTCAGTTAAGAGCTGATGGAAAAATAAAGTATTTTGGTGGAAAACAAGAGATGATATACAACGGAACATTTGATGATGTTGATATGGCGGTTATGTTCCATGCTTTAGATTTAGGTGATAAAAAAGTTTTAACGGGACCTGTAAGTAATGGATTTATAGGAAAAACTGTTAAATTTATAGGAAAAGAAGCTCATGCTGGTTCAGCACCACACGAAGGGATAAATGCTTTAAATGCAGCAATGTTAGGAATAAATAACGTACATGCTCAAAGAGAGACATTTAAAGATAGTGATAGAGTAAGGTTCCATCCGATTATAACAAAAGGTGGAGATATTGTAAATTCAGTTCCAGCTGATGTAAGAATGGAAGCTTATGTAAGAGCTAGAACAATTGAAGGTATGATTGATGCTAATAAAAAAGTAAATAGAGGTTTAACAGCAGGTGCTTATGCAGTTGGTGCTGAAATAGAAATAACTGAGATTCCAGGATATTTACCAATTTTAAAACATGATTCTATGGAAGATATTTTAGAAGGAAACTTAGAGTATTTAGGGTTAAAAGATGATATGATTAAAGGTGGAGATTTTACAGGATCTTTTGATTTTGGAGATGTATCTCATATAATGCCTACTCTTCATCCAATGTTTGGTGGAATAAATGGAGCTCTTCATACAAGAGATTTCAAAACTGTAGATGATGAAATTGCAATATTAATGCCAGCAAAAGCTTTAGCATTAACAGTTGTTGACTTATTATTTGCTCAAGGAAAAAAAGCAAAAGAAATTTTAGATAACTTTAAACCAGTTATGACTAAGGAAGAGTATTTAACTTTTATGGAATCAAATGATAAAGTTATAAAAGCTTAATAATAACTTATTTTAATAATTTTCTCATAGAAAGAGGCTATCTATTTAATAGTCTCTTTTTCTATTTATACTAATAATTTTATAACGCTGTTGTGTAAAAAAAAACAATTACATAACAGCGATATATAATAAACATCTTGAATTTATATGTATAGTGAGATATAATATAAAACATGTTTAAAAAATAACATAACATATAGGAGAAAAAATGGGAAGAAAACCTAATTTTACTAGAGAGGAAATTTTGAATAGTGCATTTGAAATTTTAAACAATGAGAGCTTAAAAGATGTAACAGCGAGAAATATAGCAAAAAAATTGGGGGTATCTACAATAGCTATATATTCAGCTTTTAAATCAATGGATGAACTTAAAAATGAATTAGCTAAAAAAGCTAAAACAAAACTTTTTGAATATACAAAGCGTGACTATACTGATTTATCAATTTTAAATATAGGGATAGGAATATGTCTTTTTGCAAAAGAGGAAAAAGCATTATTTAGAACAATTTTTTTAAGAGAAGGCTTACCTAGAGAATTTATGGATCAGATTATGGATGATTTTAGAAATTTAATATATAGTGGATTTAATAATAATAGAGAGTATAATCAATTTCCAGAAGATATAATAGAATGGGTTATAAAAAAAGGTTGGTATTTTTCTCATGGATATGCAACTTTAATATGTACAGGGTTCTATATTGATATAGAGTTTGAAACTTTTAAAAAAGAAGTTATCGAAATGGGAAATGTATTGATAGAAAAAGCTTTAGAAATGACAAAGGAGAGGGATAATGAAGTTTAAGCAACAATTAATGTTATTAGGGATAGTTTTATCAGCTAATGCTATGGGGGGAAGCATAGACTATCTTTCACAACAGGATGCAGAGTATTTAGCACATCCTGCTATGGTTGGAAAAATTGGAGTGTCTGGAGCATATTATAATCCAGCTGGAACGGTATGGCTAGAAGATGGAACTTATATACAAGTAAATAGTCAAACACATTTGAAAGAATATAGTATGGAACATGGAGATTATAAATTTAAAAGTGATAAACCATCACCAGTAGTTCCAAGTTTACAAATTGTAAAGAAAAAAGGAGATACAGCATTTTTCTTTCATGCTGGAGCGATAGCAGGTGGAGGAAGTGTAGCATATAGTGGAGGAATAGCAACATTCCCAGAGATAGGAGATAAGTTTCCAGGAAAAGGTTTTATAAATGGATCAACAATTCATGGTAAGTCATATTATGTTGCTTTTCAAGGAGGAATAGCTAGAAAATTTAGTGAAACTTGGAGTGGAGCAGTTGGACTTAGATTAATTGATGCTGAAAGAAAATTTAAAGGTGAAGGAAATTTTGAAACAGTTTTATCACCTACTGGAAAAGTAAAATTTGATATAGACTCAGAAAGAACAGCTTTTGGAATAGCTGGAATATTTGGCTTAAATTATCATCCAAATGATAGATTTAACTTAGGAATGAGATATGAAACTGAAACTAAATTAGATTTTGATAATAAAGAGCATAATTTAAAAAATGGTTTTAATTCTTCTGCAGGACCTTTAGGGAATTTCTTTTATAATTATATATCTAAAGATCCTGCAATTAAACAATGGATGGCAGAGGGAAGCGGAAAAAGAAACTTACCTGCAATGGCAGCGATTGGAGCATCTTATAGAGCAACAGATAAATTGATACTTTTAGCTTCTGGAAATTATTATTTCATAAAAGAAGCAAGCGATGACTTAGGAAACTTTGATCATTATGATAATGGATATGAGGTAGCAGTTGGTTTAGATTATCAATTAAATGAAAAGTGGACTTTAATGACAGGTTACCAGTATACAGATACAGGAGCTAATGAAAAAACATATACAGATACTGATTATGTTTTAGATGCAAATATGTATTCAGCAGGAGTTAAATACAAATATAGCTCACAACTTGAATTAATGGCAACATACTCATATGTAGATTATATAAATGATAAAAATATTAAAAATATTAGATATAGTAAGCATGTAGATGCCTTTGGATTAGGATTGATTTATAAATTTTAATAAAATAAAAAAAGCAGATAATTTATCTGCTTTTTTTATTAATATCTTTCTTTTACTTCTCTCTCAATACTTCTTTGTTGATCTTTTTTTGCTAAAGAGTCACGTTTATCATAATTTTTTTTACCTCTAGCTAAAGCAATTTCTACTTTGACAAAGCCTTTAGATAAGTGAATATTCAAAGGTACAATTGTATAACCTTTTTGCATAACTTTTTCGTATAATTTTTTAATCTCTCCTTTATGTAGAAGAAGTTTTCTAACTCTTCTTTCATCAGGATTATAAACACTACCAAAAGACCATGGAACAACAGTCATACCCATGATAAAAATTTCATTATTTATTATTCTAATAAAAGACTCTTTAATGCTAGTTTTACCAGCTTTTATAGATTTAACCTCACTACCAACTAGTTCAATTCCAGCCTCAAACCTATCTTCAATAAAGTAGTCAAAAAAAGCTTTTTTATTATTAGCTAATATCATTAAAATCTCCCCTCTTTTCTTCTCCCAGTGTATTCGTGACAAAATTCAGTTGGAACAACTTCTATTTCAAGCATTTGTAAATCAGATCTAACTATTAGGATATCCATTTTATCTCCTAAATGAAACTCTCTGTTTGCATCTAAATCTTTCATAACATAATTATTTTCATCAAATTCATAGAAGTTTTTAGCTGTAGTTACATCCCAGAAACATTCTACATGTTCCTCTGTTTCAAAGAATATTTTTTTATTGTTAAATCCAACTATAGTAGCTTTAAATTCATCTCCAATTTTATCAAGCATATATTCAACTATTTTAATTTTAACACTTTCATCTTCTACCTTCATAGCTTTTCTTTCTGTTTGAGAAATATGTTGTGTAACTTCTGGTAAGTAGTTTATAAGAGTTCCAAATTGCTTTTTAGTTGGATAACCATGTATAGCAATATTTAAAATTCTATGTATAAGTAAATCAGCATATCTTCTAATAGGAGATGTAAAATGTGTATAATAATTAGATGATAGACCAAAGTGTCCTAAGTTTTCAACACCGTATCTAGCTTGTTTAAGAGACATTAAAATCATTTTATGTACAATCATATTAATACCTCTAGCTTCAGAGTCTTCAATAATTGATTGGAATTTTTTTGGATGAATATCTTCAAAAGAGTGAAGTCTATATCCAAATCTAGAAAGAGTTTCGCTTAAAGTTTTTACTCTTTCTGGGTCAGGAGTTTCATGAACTCTATAAACAGAAGGTATTTCTAACCAGAAAAGTTTTTCTGCAACGGCTTCATTAGCCATAATCATAAAATCTTCGATGATTCTTTCTGATTCACCTCTTTCAATATTTTTTAAGTATTTAACTTTTTTATTTTCGTCTAAAACAACTTTAACTTCAGGAAGATCAAAATCAATAGAACCTCTGTTGTATTTGATAGCTCTTATAATCTTAGAAAGCTCTAACATAGTAAATAGCATATCTACGATATCACTATATTTCTCAGTAGTTTCAGGATCCTTAGCAATAATTTTATTAACATTTCCATAAGTCATTCTGTGAGCAGTTTTAATAACTGATTTATATGTTTGAACATCAATAGCTCTTCCATGAGAATCAATAAGAAGTTCAACAGAGAATGTAAGTTTGTCTTCATGTGGATTTAAAGAGCATATTCCATTTGAAATTTCTTTAGGGAACATAGGTAAAACTCTATCAACTAGATAAACAGAGTTTCCTCTTTTTTCAGCTTCTTTATCTAATTTAGATCCAGTTGGAATATAGTGGGAAACATCGGCAATAGCTACGATAAGTTTATAGTATCCGTTATCTAATTTTTCCACATAAACAGCATCATCTAAGTCTTTGGCATCGTCACCATCAATTGTTATTATTGGAAGGTGTCTTAAATCTTTTCTTTTCTTTATTTCATCCTCAGATATTACAGTTGGGATTTGACGAGCTTCTGCAATGACATCATCTGGAAATTCTTCTGATAAACCTTCTCTAAGAATTAAAGCCTTAATCATATTATCTGTATCGAAAGGGTTACCAATTGATTCAAGAATTTTCCCTTCAGGCTTTTTTTCATCGCTTCCCCAAAAAGTTACATCAACAACAACTAACTCTCCATCTTTGGCTTTATTGAAAAAGTTTTTAGGAATATATATATCTCTACCAAAAGATTGTGTTGGTCTTACAAAACCAAAGTTTTCTTTCTTTTCAAAGATTCCTATAATTGTATTTTTTTCTCTTACAAGAACTTCAACAATTTCTCCCTCTTGCTTTCCTTTACCTTCAGGTGTTGTAACATTAATTAAAACAGTGTCTCCATCTAAAGCTGTTCCAAATTTACTTCTAGGGATAAAGTATCCCTCAGTATCAGTATCGACAAAACCAAATTTCCCTTTAATATTTGAAAATTTTCCTTTAATAAAACCTAAATTTTCAGGGATATTGTATTTATTTCTTTTATTTTTCATAATCTCTCCAGAATTAATCCAAATTTCAAGAATTTCTCTATTTTCTTTTTTAAATTTTGGAGACCATCCCATAGCTTTAGTTATTTCATCAAGAGTTAAAGCTTTACTATTTTTTAATATATTTTTTAATTTATCAAGTTGTTTATCTAATTTTGTATTTGTTTTCATAAATTCCTCCCTATTTGTCAATTTATTTTTTTAAATATCTCAATGCTTTTTTAACTTTTTAATTTTAAATAATTGCTTTAATTATGAACTTCTTACCTTTATTTAAAGAGTTTTCTTATTTTTTTGTAGCACAAAATTAAACGTCATCTCTTTTTTATGAAGGCTTTTTTTCTCA
>Ga0114938_1002956_pt1 | contig 10340 bp, 7 predicted proteins | sample AshMeaBigSpring_FD_88675 | JGI IMG/M metagenome (GOLD analysis project Ga0114938, IMG submission 88675) | Groundwater microbial communities from Big Spring, Nevada to study Microbial Dark Matter (Phase II) - Ash Meadows Big Spring | ecosystem: Environmental > Aquatic > Deep subsurface >...
AAATAATAATATAAATATAATAATAATAAAAATAAAATAAAAAAGCTGCGTCATAAAGACGCAGCCCCTTTGCTACATTTCCTCTTTAGTCTTAATTTCGATTTGTATCGATGGAGGCCCACAATGTTCAACGATAATTTCTTGTTGAATAGGGATTAGGTTTTCTTTACTTAAGTCGAAGCCTTTTTCGGCCAGATTTTCAATTATATAGTTTAAGCTATTCATGTTACCCTATAGGTGGCTATATCAATTAGTTCTTTGACAAGCTTAGCATGAATCTTTCTGTTCGGATTAAACCCAGACAACTGCATCTGATATATTCATGATAACGAAGCTTCGAATATATAAAGTTGATGAAATCAACTACTTAACCATATATCTTTATGCTAATCCCTGTTAATACAACTCACTGTTCAGATTACCGGTTGACTGGAAGCACAATAATTCATTCCATTTATTGACCAAGATTTAAAAGCTGCTCTTCTATCTCTCTTGGAAGGGTATACTTCCAAATGATGATGTACTATATGCTTCTAAATGAGAATATACATCGAAGTCCATTAATAAGCAGCCGTCGTTATATGTCGTTCAGCGTTGCGATAAGTCCGCTCCTAATTGTAGTATTCCATCTATTGACGAATTCTCTTACTCATAACCGAACATTCTAATGTTTTTATTACATTTATCGCTAAAACTCATGTAAATTTGCAGTACTCATACCACATCATAAGCACAAATCTCTTTTATATTCAAACATCTACTCAGATTGACTTAATAAGCTAATAATAAAATAAAAACAATATTTAATATTTATTACATAAATTGGAGATGCCATCGAAAGACTGAAAATCCAATTAATTATGAAAAAAAATAATTAAACATGATTTGTTTTGAAATATTTTTTGTATTTTTACTTGAAGTATCAATTAAAGCCAATACAAACTAAGTAAACGATATGCAATATAAACTACTATGCCTTTTGTTACTAGTTCTTCTAGCTCCATTGGCAACAATTAAAGCAATTGATCCTCCTACCGGAATTAGAGTTCACTCAGCGGATGTAATTCCATCTAAAAGGGCTATTCCGATGCTTGCAGCCAATCAAGCAATTGAGTTTAAAGTTGGCAGAAAACCAACTTGGTACTCTTCAAAGGAAACTGACTCTCTAGTCTTATCTCCTGGAAATGGTTTGATTGATGCCATCCATCTGGCTTATGAGAAACATCACTCTTTGGTGCTATCTCCTGATGCTATTTGGCTGGCTATTTCGCAGGCGATCTCTATTCATGTGAATCAGAATTTCGATCAACTGCATTCAGTTTTACTGATGAATCAAGAAAAGCAAACTTTGAGTGTGAGGAATGATTCATTGGACAAGTACCCTGAACTATGGGGGTCTGTAGCTGGGCAGCTTGCATTAGAAACAAAAAAATGGACGAAAAAACAATATTACGATCGACTAGTCCCACATTTTACGACTACTACCCAAGAACGAACGATTGCTTTTCAAATTAATCTTCTGGAGATCTTCAATCAAGGATTTGAATATGTAGCTGAAACAGGATGTGGTATTCCAACCATAATCCTCACAGGAACGAAGCAGGACTGGCAGTGGATTGCCAAGCAGATCAGCCTTCTTGATCAATTAGGACTCTCCGACTGGAAAAAGGAACTCAGCCCAATTCTAAATGAGTTTATCCGGGTATTCGATGGGAAAACAGATCCTTTGTTTTGGAGTTCTATCTACAAAACAAGCAATGAATATGCTGCAACCTATCTTTCGGGATGGATCATTAAGTTTTTCCCTTATCTCAAAACGACAGAGGGCAAACGTCTTTATACCTACAAGGATCAGCAATTTGACGTTTATCGCAAAGGATATCGCAAGAATCCATTTTTATATGGAAATGATTACCGACTTTCTAACTTACAAACGGAAGATTTTCCTACCGGTATAGCATCTGCAGAGATTAAATGGGAAAATCATCTTACTGAAAAAGTAACTGATATGGAGTTTACTGCTGGCTTTATGGGGATCAAACAATATGCCGATTTTACGTTGGAGCCTTCTATCACATGGGCTATTTCGGATAAAGCAGCAAAAGTCAGCACCCTCTCTCCCGACATTCAGTCTATTGACAATAATTCGCATACAAGTGCAGAGTTATGGTCACCTGTTATTTGCGAATCCACTCCGTTAAAAGAAGCGATCTACCTCCCTTCTCGCTTTACGAATGCCAAAGAATCCCACGAGTATGTCCGTTCAGTTCTTTTAAAAGAATTAGCTAAAGAGAGATGCATTGGCGATTCGATTGACTTTGTTGTGATGGATAACGGAGAAATCACACAGGTTAGTTTCTATAGCCGTTCATTACAAGCTTATGATCATAATGCCCTTCCCGCCAAATCGAAAGGTGAAAAGGCCATAGCCAAGCAAGTACAAAGCATCCTAAAGAAAATGCCGGGCAAATGGCAGCCTGCAGAAGATTATCCTGATAAGATTTTCAATTTGATGGATGGTGATGAAATTCGAATTTATCGGAATGGAAAAATTGAAAAGTGGAAAGAGGGAGAACGAATGAAGATTCACCAAAGAATCAAGTTCAACTTGTTATGAAACTATGAAACGATGTGTAACTTATAACAAAACACATCCTCCTCTCCAGAGCTAAAAAAATCAATATTGAAGACATACGTAGACGCCCTCATAAATACACTAAGGCATCTATATAAAGAAACATGAATGAACGAGATAAATTTTAATTTTATCTATACTAACTATTACAGGAAAGCTTTTCTGTTCACTCTTTCTTACGTTCATAATGATATGGTAGCTGATGATATCGTATCGGAAGCAATCATTAATCTTTGGGAATTGATTAAAAAACAAGAGATTCCCAGTAATGAAGTTGAAGTAATTATTCAATTTAATAATAAATCAAGCAAATTTACACCGCCATAAGCCTCATCCGGGCATATGGCGGTTTCTTATTTCCTTTTTACATGAGCGTATATCCACGAAGTAGAGATTCTGAATAACATCGTCAAAGAGTTTATCGGCTCATTCAAGACTTTTAAATAGGTTCAGTCTGAAGTTCAGAATCTATTCAGTCAGGATATCTAAATCAATGCTGTCTAGATATCTAAAATTAGAAATTAAAAATCAGTGTTTACTGTTCGATTTGGCAAAATCTTTGTTTCTTAAAATATAAGATGCAGTTCCACTATTTCCATTGATATTTGCACCTGAAGGAAGATAAAGATAAGCAGGCTTTCCTTCTATCAGCAAAACTTGTGGACGCTCAAACTTAATTTGATTCCCATAAATCTGTTTGACACGCTGTAACTGATCCTTCTTCAAATACTCCTCGAAAAGATAGAAGCCCAATTGGGGTTGATCGAAATCGATACCATTAGTTGAGCGCCACAATAAACCACCTCCTTTCTTAATTATCCCATGGTTATCGGTAGTCAGCAGACAAATCTGATTCTCATACACAAAAGCATAACCATCTTCTATTGCAGAATCATTTTGAGTTATGGGAGTAGGAAACAAAACATAAGGACCTTCTATCTTATCAGCAAAAGCAACCCCCATTTTTCCACCCTGTGACTTAAAGTACAAGAGAAAGCCTCCATTGGGATGTTGAAGTAAAGCCGGATTACAAACGCCATTGCGTGCACGATAAGTCCAATGATTCGGATTATCGGAGGGAGATAGAACCAGCCCATCCTTTCCCACCTTTCTCCAAGGACCATCTAAACTATTGGATACAAGCATTCCAATACGCTGATTGGAAGGATGATAAGGCTGGGTATAGTTATTATTGGCAATGTACAACAATACATACTGATTCCCTACTTTATGAATAGCCGGGTTGTGAATGCCATATTTATCCCAAGTATCTTGTCCGCTGCCTTTAAGCACAACTTCAACAAACTTAAAAGGTCCTTCGGAACTTTGGGATACATAATGAGCAATTTCACTATGAGAGCGCCATCCTTTATCGAAAGGGATCTCTGCACTCCATCGGGCAGCAAACAAGTGTGTACGACCAGCCTCATCCCTTATAGGCGAACTTCCCCAAACGTGATATTGGGGATCTTCGATTGCCACTCCAACATATTCCCATTGATCCGCAAAACTTTTAACCGAAGCAGACTCTTGGGCATGAGCTGTAGGACGACAAATACAAAAGAATAGGCACAAAGGGAGCAATACTATTTTCAGATCCTTCATTTGCTTCATTTGCATCATAAAACTGATTAAAATTATTCTTTTCTTGTAAGCCATGTGATGTGTTTATTAAAAGCCATTTTTATTTTTCAAATTCTTTTTGTTGTCTTTCCACCTCTTTTAGTTTGAGTCTGTTCAATTCGTTCCGCATCCGTTCAATCTCTTTTACATCTGTCGAACTTTGATTCAGACTGTTAGCTTCGACCTGTGATGTAGGGATAAGAGCTGTTTCAGCCTCATCAAAAATCATTTTCTGCTTGGCGGTTGTAGTTACAATTTCCAATTGTCCGCTTACAGGCATTTGAGAACCTGGGAACAGAACGGTTGCTGTCAGTTTTATTGTTCCGGGTTTGGTAGTTGCCTGCACAAGAATCGGTGCTGTACCCCACTTCACCGGCACAGGATTGGTCATAGTAGCAGCATTAGCTAATAGCCGCCCCTCTCCTTCGATATGAAATTGAATGAAGTAATTATTTAGTCGTTTGATATTTCCATTCTTGTCGGTGATTGCGGCAACAACAGGAACAAAGTCACTTCCATTTGCCTCCAGTTTGACGTTCTCACTATCAACCCACAATTTGATTGCTTCGGGACGACGAGCCGGATAGACTTTATGAGTAGCAACCACCTTGCCGTTCATTAAACCTTCCGCCAGCAAATAAACCTCCGCTTGTCGATTGGCATATGAAAGCTTCTTGTAGGCCATAAACGAATATACGTTATTGAAAGTGATTATAGGTGATGGCATTCCTTTTCGGGCAAGGTCTTTCTTATACGAATAGGTCTTGCCACCTTCAAAGACTGTCAGTCGCACTTCCTCACAGTTGGAATACACATCAACATCCTTTCCGGAGAAAGGAGTCATCTCGTGTGCAATGAAAACCATCGGACCAGTTTCTGCAATCAAATCACTATTCACCGGTTCACGCTGAGCCATAAACATATAATACGAGTATTTAGGTTGGCGGAACACATCCATCAAGCCCCCGTAGAAAGGATCGGGATGGTAACCTCTCTGATGATCGAACGAGTGCCAAAGTGCTCCTCCAACGTGTTGGCGAGACGTTTTAAAGAGTACATCATAGCAAGTGTATTGATAATCAGGATGCGCATAATGCTCTGCCTGGACCAACATCGGACGTTCGCCCCAATTTCGTGCAACACGACTAGGAGAGTTATGACTATTCCAATCATCTACATTATCTCCCCATTCCCTGGTAAAATATGTTTTAGTCGGATCAAGTTCCTTAACGGCCCACTGTTCTTCAGAGTTCTCAGGATGAGTGAACAGCACCGGGAAATTTTCTTTGCCCTTAGCACTATTGTCACAACCAGAGTAGCAATAACGATAAGGGAACTCCTCGTCGACTATTTCTTTGGTATTCTTTGCAAAATGTTCCGGATACCACGTCTCATTCAAGATCGGCTCCCATAACCAGACAGATGGATGATTCCGATCCCTACGTACCATATTACGAATATCAGAATACACTCTTTGTTCGAAAGATGGCGCTTCATTCCAGAACTGCCATCCCGGAGTGTTGACAATCACAAATAGACCCAATTCATCACAGGCATCCATAAAAGAGGGATCTTGCGGATAATGAGCATTCCGAATCATTTTACAACCTGCATCTCTCAACTTTTTGGCATCGCGCCAATGAGTACTATTCGACAAAGCATAACCTACTACGGCAAAGTCTTGATGTCTATTGGCACCGATCAATGGCTTCTCGTAAGGCTTTCCATTCAACCAAAAGCCATCTTTTCCTTTAAATTCAATGCTTCTGATTCCTATGCGACGACGGTAGCCATCCACCACTCTCCCTTTTTTGTCAAGCACACGCACATTCAGATTATACAAGTACGGCGATTCAGGGCTCCACAACTTAGGTGATTGAAGTGCCAACTGAGTAGTTGAAGAGGATGCACTTCCTGCTTTAATCTGAATTGGTAACTTTTTAGTAAGCACCTGCACTCCGCTTTTATCTAAGAACTCATATTCTAAAGTTCCAGAAAAAGAGATTTTCTCAGTGTTGCGTATATGAGCTTTGAGAATGATTTGCGCTTCTTTATCCGAGATCTGATCAAAAGCGACCAGCAGTCCTCCTCCTGCTTTTTCATTCTCATAATTGGGATCAGTGAGATAGACATCGTTGTGAGCAATCAACCAGCAATCTCTGTAAATACCCCCGAAATAAGCAAAGTCGAGAACATCCTGAGCTTTACCGGGAGGATAAGCCGGATCATCACTATTGTCCGCCATCACCGAAATAACATTCTCACTGCCCCACTTTAAGTATGAGCTTACGTCAACAATCACTGGAAGAAAACCCCCGAAATGCTCTGTGAGCTGCTGTCCGTTGACCCATATCTTACATTTTCCCATAATTGCTTCAAAATGGAGAAATAGTTTTTTCCCTTTTAACGCAGGATCAGGAGTAAAGTGTTTGCGATACCAGACGATGCCCTGATAATTGTAACATCCACTTGCTTCAGTAGGTACATATTCGATGCCATGTGGCAAGGAGACAACCAACCACTTACTGTCGTCGAATTGAGATGTGTGGGCATTGGCAACCTCACCTTTGTGAAAACGCCATGCAACGTTCATAGAGTAAACTTCCCGTCCGGAATTCTTCAATGCATAAAAACCTGCCGTCGAAAACTCCGGCTGATAATCTGCCCACAGAGGTAAATGAAGTAACAAAAATGATAATAAAGTTAATAGTTTTTTCATATTAGTAGTTTTCATAATTATTAGATATCAAAGCCGAGATTTAATGTAAATAGAGTAAAGATATCAAAGTTTATATTCAGTATTAATTTGATCTATCCATTACTTTATCTTTAATATTTTACAAAAGTAAAGACAAAAATTATATAATCAAGCAATTACATATTAAAGAAACACAAAAATGAAAAGACGACAAAATACGAAAAACAAGTAAAGCCTAATGTTCACTGCACTACCTTAAGGTCTGAAACGGCACTGTATGAATAGCAAACGATAAAAATTTGACTTTAAATAAATCAAATAAATTGGCTATTTATATAATATATTGTTTATTTGTCGTACAATAAAGGGTAGAATTATCTAATTGTAATAATAAACTCATCTACTCTCTATCAGTGAACTATTTAGATTATATATTTTAAAAAGAGAAAAATGAAGTACAAAAAGACTAAAATTTCAATTGGTATTGCCTTTTTTATCCTATCAATTGTATTAATCATCACATTCGGAATTTCCCCTTTTGCTAAATATTATATCGAAAAACACAGTAAAGAACTTATCGGACGTAAAGTTTTATTAAAAGACCTACAATTCAACATTTTCAATGGAGTACTAAAGATTGATTCTATCCGTATGTACGAAAAGAACGATCAAACACTGTTTTCATCAATCGATTCGCTTTACCTGAATCTAAAACTAAGTGCGCTAATCAGCAAAAACCTAGAGATTCAGAGGCTTAAAGTAGTAAAGCCCTATGCTACTGTCATACAGAAGGGAAAAACATTCAACTTCGATGACCTTATTCCAAAACCCGATCCAAAGAAGCCTAAGGACAATAACTCCTTTCCCAAAAAGATCGTCATCGATAAGATTTTGATTTATGGAGGTAATCTGGTGTACACGGATTTACTTATCAACAATACCATACGGATGAAAGATTTAGGAGTGCAAATTCCACATCTGTCTTTTGAGAGAGGAAATACTCTGATGGGGGTGCAACTTAAAATAGGCAAAGAGGCAACATTAAATAATAAGTTGACCATGAACATGGCAAACGAAGAATATACTCTTAATATAAATGCGCAGAAACTACCTATTAACATCATCAAGCCATATCTCAAAGAAAATCTTAACATCGGAGAGCTGGAAGGACTTGTGAATGGAGAAATCTCTGTGAAAGGAAACACAAAACACATTTTGGAGTTTACTGTAAATGGAAAAGTGGATGCACAGAACTTCTATTTATCCAACTCACGTGGGGTTGATATTGCATCTGTTCGCCAAGCAGAATTTATGATTGATAAGATTCATCTGCCAACCTCTACCTATTTATTCAAATCGATCTATGCTTCACAAGCTAAACTCAATTTTATACTTCGTAAAAATTCAACGAATATCACCGATTTGCTAAAACCACAAGCAAATCAAGCAAGCACCAGCAATAATAACCATAATCCAACAGTAAAAATAAAGGAACTTCACATCGATTCATCCAATTTATCGTATACAGACGAGACGATTCGAAAGAAGTTCAACATTCTACTCTCACAGATTGATGTTCAATCGAAAAAGTTAGATATAAAAAAAATAAATACTTTTGACATGAATGTAGCTTTCCCTAACAACGGAAAAGCAAACATCAGATGGAAAGGAAATCTCAACGACCTAAGAAATCAGGAGCTCAGACTCAACTTACAAAATATCGATTTAAAACACCTCAGTCCTTATTGTTATGAGTATTCCGCTTACGACATCACCAAAGGAAACATGAACTTCAACACAAAGTTGGCTATCAACAACAACTATATAAATAGTACAAATTTCATCGATGTGTATAAGATGAGCGTGAGCAAGAAGCATAAAGACATTAAGGTAGAATATGATGTACCCTTGCGATTAGGAGTGTATGTCTTGAAAGACAAAGACGATAAGATTAAACTAGATATACCGGTCAAAGGAAATCTGGATAATCCGGAATTCTCCTATAAGAAAATTATCTTTAAGACGATCGTCAACTTAATGGTAAAAGTGGCAGTTTCGCCTATCAGATTTCTAGCTAGTTCGGTGGGGCTAAATCCAAATAAGATGGAGTCACTTCCTATCAATGCTTTACAAACAGATATCACAGCTGAACAGTATAGTCAGATGAACGATTTGGCTGAGATTTATAAAAATAAACCTGAAATGAAAATCAGTTTGATACAATGGGTAGACAAAGAAGACGCTTTTAAAAAAGTGGCGTTGTATCTTGCAAAAAAAGACTTTACTCAAGCTACTAAAATTGGACAAGACAAATCAGTGACAGAAGAAGAAATTGCGGCAGTGAATAGCAAAGATTCCCAATTCATCAACTATATTGATTCGACGGCAGTTCACAAAGGTATTGCTATTGAAGGATTCTCTTTCAAAGAAAAGCTTCATGCTTTGTATCCTGATTCAGTAATCAATCAAACACTTACAATGAAGATGAATCAGCACAATCTTCTTTTTCAGGAATATCTGGTAAAAAGTTGTCAAATTCCTATACAAAAGCTTTCTATCAAGAGTGCTACAGAAGAAGAGAGCAAAGAGCTATCGGGTAAGGATCGGTATAAAATAGAGATGGATATATCGGATACTGAATAGGGAACAAAGCGAAAAATAAAGCTACATGCATTGATCTGAATCATAAAACGATATATCAACAGTTGTATGCATAATTTAAAATTCATGAATATGAAAAATAACTTATTTTTTTAGTACTTTTTCTATCTTTTACTTGCATTAGCAAAGCACAAATTGTGTTGCAATTTGAGCTGTATAAAGCGAAGTATATTTTGGTCAAACTGCCATTATCAAACTCAAAAGATAGTTTGACTTTCTATTTCGATACTGGTGCGGCCTCTACTATGCTCAATAAGAATGTAGCTCATAAGTTAGGACTCAAAGCTAATCATTCGAAAAACGTTAAAGGTGCTGGTGGAGACAAGAAATATGAGATGATCATCAATCAGAAAGTTAAACTAACAGAAAACGATTCTATTGACGGAGTAAACTTTATACTTGAGGACTTAACAGCTTTGAGAGAAGCTTTAGGGAAAAACTATGATGGAATCATAGGTCTGGATATTCTTAAAAATTATCAAACGGAGATAAATTTTAGATCACAGAAGATAACTCTTTATAAATCAGAAGAGTTATTAGATTTACAAGGATACAGCGAGCAACCTTATACCTTTAAAAATCAGATTGTAAGTCCAATTGAAATTATTGCTGTCCGGTAAAACTTTTATTTCCCCCAACAATTAGGGCTGAAATTCTCGCTTGAATTTCAGCCCTTTTAACTTCCTTTGCGATTACTACATCAATAAAGGAATTATATGGTCA
>Ga0114938_1002957_pt1 | contig 10339 bp, 6 predicted proteins | sample AshMeaBigSpring_FD_88675 | JGI IMG/M metagenome (GOLD analysis project Ga0114938, IMG submission 88675) | Groundwater microbial communities from Big Spring, Nevada to study Microbial Dark Matter (Phase II) - Ash Meadows Big Spring | ecosystem: Environmental > Aquatic > Deep subsurface >...
GGTTTGTCCGCTGTTGGCAGTTTTAGTGCTAAAAGGGTTGGCATTGTCCCTGGTTACGTTATTAATAATTACACCATCCACTACATATAACGGCTCATTATCTCCCCGAAGCGAGTTGATACCCCTTATTTTTACACTTACCGCCCCACCGGGGTCACCGGCGCTTTGCTGCACCTGCACACCGGCCACACGGCCTTTCAATAAATTATCTACTGAGTTAAACTGAAGTGCATCTTGTGTTTTGGGTTTTATGGTACTAACGGCGCCTGTAACATCTTTTCTTTTGGCAGAACCATAGCCGATTACAACTACTTCATCCTGACTTACCACTGCTTTTTCCATTACCACCTGCATTTCTGCCTTATCATTGGCTTTTATAGTTTGTGGGGCATAACCTACATAACTAAAAATAAGTGATGCATTTGCATTGGCAAGTTTGAGGCTGAAAAAGCCTTTAGCATCGGTGGTAGTACCTTTTTCATTTGCTTTTCTAACTACGGAAACGCCTTCTAGGGGAGTACCGTCGGTATCTTTTACATAGCCTTTAATTTCCACTTTATCCTGAGAAAAGGCAGCGATGGGCGCCAGGAAAAAGAATAGGGAAAGAATTACTGCAAATGCCCGGGATGGGTGTAATTTGTTCAATGTCATAGCAATCGTTTTAGATAATAATATAGATTGCAATCTTACCCCCGTTGCTGTTTGTACTAGGTCGGTATTTCGTTCTGAAAGGTTTGATAATCGTTCTTGGGTACATATCTAACTGATTATCAATAAAATTATTTTAATTTTTTGCAGCAGATTCTTTTAAATAATCTGAAGGGCTTTTGCCAAAATGCTTTTTAAAGGTGGTGCTGAAATATTTGGAGTCGCCAAAGCCACACACAAAAGCCACTTCATTTATATTCATACGGCCCTGCTGTAGCAATTCCACCGCCCGGCGCTGTCGGATTTGATTGATATAAGTTTGAGGCGAATCGCCGGTTATAGCTTTGAATTTTCTAAAAAGTACCGGCCGGCTGAGTGCCATTAAGCGGCAAAGTTTTTCTACTGAAAAATCGGGTTCACCCATTTGGTCAGTTATAATATCGGTTACTTTTTTAAGCCAGTCCATATCCACATCATTTTCCACCACTTCCTGCTCCTGCTCAAAAACACTCATAATTTTGGCTTTAAAACGGGTGCGGCTTTGCAATAAGTTTTCAATACGAATAATTATATAGGCCAGGTCAAAAGGTTTTCGTACAAAATCATCAGCACCACTGCGGTAGCCCTCCAGCATATAATCTTTATCATGTATGGCGGTAAGCATAATTACTGGAATGTGGCAGGTGTTCAACTCTTTTTTAATAGCGCCGCAGAATTGAAAGCCATTCATTTCCGGCATCATAACATCGGTTATTATTAAGTCAACGGTTTGCTTTTTCAATGCAGCCAAAGCTAATTGGCCGTTGGCAGCATCTGTTACTTTATAACCCGCTATTGATAATTCATTTTTCAGGTAAGTACGCAATTCGTCATTATCTTCTGCAATCAATATTCTTTTATTGGCAGATTGTTTTTGCACGTCTTCTGCAAGTACGGGAATATCCGTATCTGTTTGCGCCACTTTATCTTTTATCAAATAAGCCTGTAACGCATCATTGTATAATGGTATTCTTAAAGTAAAAATAGTACCCTTTCCGGCTTCACTTTTAAATTCCAATTTGCCTTTGTGCATTTCCACCAGTTCTTTTGCCACATTGAGGCCAATGCCGCTCCCAGTTTCTTTCAGGTTTACTGTATTATCGGCACGGAAATAACCATTGAATATAAACCGCTGCTGTGCTGCCGGAATGCCAATGCCTGTATCTGCAACAGCTATAACCAAATCTTTATTATCTTTAGATACAGCCACTTCAATATCCTGCAGAGTTGGTGTGTATTTTACAGCATTCGAAAGAAGGTTGTTAAAAACCTTTTCCATTTTGTCTTTATCGTATAAAAGGAGTGTCTCTTCTGACGGTTTTTTATAGGCAAAATGAATATTCTTTTCTTTCATTAAGGGTATAAAAGAAGCTGTCACATCATCTAACAATTTAACTATATCAGCTTTTACCACCTGCATCTGCATTTTTTGCAAACCAGTTTTTTGATAGTCAATAAACTGAGAGATTATTTTTTCTAATTTATCAATATTTTTTTGTGCAAGAGCCAGGTTGTTCTTGTCTGTTTCAGATAAATGTTTGGAAGATGAAAGTGTACTTACCGGTCCTTTTATTAATGTAAGTGGTGTTCGTATTTCATGAGAGATACTTGTATTTAATTTTAAACGCTCTGCATAACGTAACCGGCCCTGCTTTATTTTTGTATAATTATATATCGTAAGTAAAACCCCTGCCAATAAAAGTATGTAACCTGCGTATGCCCAACCGGTAAGCCACCAGGGGGCAGTTAATAGTATGGGCAACTTTCGTTCAACTGCATTGTCCTGCTGTCCTTTTAAAAATGTTTTTACAATGAGTGTATATTTTCCCCTCTTTAAATTGGTAAATGAGGCTGTTGATAATGTGGATGGTTGTGTCCATTCTTTATCATATCCTTCCAGCTTCCAGCTATATAAATGTTTACCGGCTAATGCAGGGCTGGTGTTCACAAAATCTATTGCAAATGAGTTTTGAAAATGTTTAAATGTTAGTTTTTCTAATTCATCTATTTGCACTGGTAGTATTTTCGTTGGGTCTTCGGGGCTTATCTGTTTGTTGTTAACACTTAAACCGGTAAATACAATCTTTGGTGCAAAACCTTTCATATTTATGCGCTGTGGGTTAAACAGGCTAAAGCCTTCTGTAGTGCCCACTATCAATTCACCTTTACTATTTTTATAAACTGCACCATAATTTACCTGGCTGCCCGCCAAACCATCTGCCTTGGTGTACACTGTAAAAAAGTTTGATTTTTTTACATGCTGCGCCACACCCCGGCTGGTGCCAATCCATAAATTTCCGTTGTTGTCTTTTGTTAGTCCGCAAATAACATCTGAAGGTAGGCCATCGGCAGATTTATATTTTTTTTCAATTCCGTTTTTTGTACTTACTAATATTAAACCGCCGCCTTGCGTACCCACCCAGTAATTACCGGGGCTGTCTTCCAGTATGCAAAGCACTTTATCTGTAATAAGTTTGGGTAAAAAGCTTTCAAGATTATTACCATTTACTTTGAGGATGCCTTTTTCAGCACCTAATAAAATATCCTCACGGGAATTTTCAATTATGCAGTTAATGCCAGCTGCGGTTGTATTTATTCGTACAAACTTATTTGTTACAGGGTCAAGATAAGATAAGGGCCCACGGATGCCACCTGCCCACAACCGTTTTTTACTGTCAAAAAACAATGCATAGATATAGTCGGAGCCAATGGAAGTACTATCTGAAGGATTGTTGCTGTAATTTTTTATTTGGTTACTGCCGGCATTAACTTGTACTATACCACCACCATAAGTACCTGCCCATATCATATCTTTGCCATTGCCGGAAAGCGCCAACACATTATCATTACTAAAAGCGTTCCCATTTTGTTCTTCATTAAAATGCATCCAGTTATTACTTGCAGAATGGAGCTTACTCAATCCTTTACGGGTGCCAAACCAAAGATGGCCGGTGCCATCTTCAAAAATAGCCTTGGCCGCATTGTTGCTTAAACTGTTGTTGTTATTTGCCTCATGAAAAATATTGTTGAAAGGCTGCATATCAGGAGGTGCCACATTTACACCACCACCGTGTGTGGTAATCCAAAGACGGTTGTAACTGTCTACCAGAATATCATACGCTGCGTTATTACTAAGCGATGTTATATCATCTTCGTTGGTTTGATAAACAGATACTACCTGCAGCTTTTCATCCAGTTTGTATAAACCGTCGCCATCCATTGTAACCAACGATTGATTGTTCGCTGAAAAATGATGTACATCTTTTATTGCAAACGGGTTACTTCTTATACCGGCAAATTGTACCTGCATCAAAATATCTTTTGCCGCATCATACACTTTTAAGCCATCTTTTAAGGTAACTATCCAATACCTGCCTATTGCATCTTGTGATATGCCTGTAACAGTAATGTTTTGTAATGGTGCTAATGCCGGGTTTACTTCAGTTATTTCTGCAAGGCCTCCATCATTTGGAATAAATCTCCTAATACCTTTGTTTGTGCCGGCCCATACCATGCCCCGGCTGTCTTGAAAAATACTTCTTACATACTTGTTAAAATTTGCAGCGGTTACTAATTTGTCACTTACAATGTCGTACACTGCTAACCCGTTGTTATTAGCAATTAATAATTTTTTGCCCGAAGCACCAGTAGCAAAACCTGTTATCGTCCTGCCTTTTTTGAGCCATTTATTTAAAGTGTTGATTAGTACAAACCTGTCTTTAACCACATCATATTTATAAATACCGTTGGCAGAAGCTGCCCAAATTTGCTTTTTATTATCCGCTACCACAAAAGATACCTGGATATATTGTATGTAATTGCCATCCTTATCAGGCACGGGGTAATGCACCACCCGGTTGCCATCATAGCGGTCTATGCCGGTGCTGGTTGCAAACCAAATAAGGCCTTTTGCATCTTCTGCAGCAGCAAAAACAATATTATTTTGTAAGCCATTTTCAACTGTTAACCGTTCAAACCGAAGTTTTTGGCTGCTGGCTGGTAAAACAGCGTATAATAAAAATATGGTGGTATAAAACAGGCGGCTTAGCAAAATGACAAAAATTTGTATTATAAAGCAAGATACCTAAAATGGTAAATCTTTGTTACTTAATACAAAAAAATTTACCGGTAGCGCCTATTTTATTTTATAAAACAGGAAAGTGAAAATAAACCCGTGTAAAAAAAATTACGGCTGCTTTACAATGCATGTGCATTTTCAAATTCGCAAAGCCTTTGCAATAATGTAAGTTGATTTTTTCCCCTTATAAAATTGTGCCCTGGGTATACCCTTATAGATTTTTTCAGATAATGTGTTGGGCGACAGCCAGTTTTTTAAAAGGCATTGCTGAAATATTTGACTTTGCCAAAAAAACATTCATATACTAATTAGTTTATTTTCATCAGACACCTGCGAAAATATTACCAAATACCTTTTCAGCTGTCTTAGCCCCCTGAAAAACTGGACGAATTAATAAAATTAATTTAGTCACAGTAAATTCAGGAAACCATGACAAAAGTAAGACGAAAATTTACTCCTGAGGAGAAGTATAGTATCCTTCAGGAAGCGGAACGGGAAGGTTCCACAGAAATCTGCCGCAAGTACAATCTGGCATCTTCCGTTTTAGTTTATTGGAAAAAGAAGTACCTGTCAAAAGGCAAGGAAGGATTGAAGGCTTCCTATAAGCGAATTGATCCTCAGGTCAGGGATTTGGAAGAGGAAAATCTTCGCCTGAAAAAGATCATCGCCAAGCAGGCTCTTGAGATCGAAGTAAAAGATGAGTTAATAAAAAAAGGGGAAGCCCACTTTCAGAAAGAAAGGAGGTCGTTGTGAAATTTCAAGACCGTGGTAATGTGCCGGAACTTTGTAAGTGGGCTGGTGTAGCAAAAAGCAGTTTTCATTACAAAGCTCATCCCGGCGGGCGGGGAATGAAAGCCAGCACCCACACTCCGATAGGTGATGGATTGGTTGAAAACTTGTTGGTGGTGGAACAGATCCGTGCCATTTTAGGACTGGATTACTGCGTATACGGATATCATGTGATGACTTCCGAATTGCGTGGAATAGGTTACTTAATTAATCCCAAGAAGGTTTACCGGCTCATGGATGAGAATCATTTGTTGTGCGGAAAGAAAATAAAAACGAAAGGCAAACGTGTTTTTGTACAGTTCAGGCGCATCAATGCCACAAAGCCAATGGAATATCTTTGCCTTGACATTAAATACGTCTGGGTACATGGAGAAAGCAACTGCAAAACCTGTTTTAATTGTTCCATGAGTAATGTTTTTGCTGCCATGTCTTTTGATTTTTAAAGACGAATGACAGTAAAAAGCAGATACTACAGAATTTACACTGTGACTATACAGGGGTCAACATGTGCCGGATCCGATAGCTATCGGATGACATCAATCATCAGGGGGGGGCAAATTGCGCCGGAATGTCATTCCAGAATTTTGCCATGGGGTCAACATATGCCGGAACGACAGTTCTGGGAATAACGAATCTTCCAATCACTCTGAAAAATTACTTTTAAATTGGGGGGTCAATATCGTCCGGAATAGGGGGGTCAGTTTGCTCCGGAATGAGGGGGTCAATACGGTCCGGAATATACACTCAATGATCAAACATTTCAGCAAAAATGGAATCAATATGAAAGGAAAAAACTTAATTTTACTTCGTTGGGTAAAGCGGAAGTGGGCAATGCCGGAGAGCAACCTGCCAGAAATAACCCGATCAACGGAGATGGTATGGAAGGAATGCTGAAAATCATTCCTTCCCGTTTTCACCCGATAGCCCCGCCTGCCGGACGGGCAGGTATCGGATCATCTTTGTTGCAAATGCCTTCAAAAACTCAAAACCAAAAAAAGGAAAATCAGCTAAACTCTTTTGAAAAAACTGTCCAGTTTATAGGGGGCTAAGGCACTGTTCTAATCACTATAGGTTTACATTACTCCCCCTCTGCCTCAAAAACACACATGATTTTAGTTTGGTTGGCAAGCCTTGCCGCAGCATAGCGGCTTTGCACAATCTGTCTTTTTATAGACTGTATAAATTCTAGATAGTTTTATCAACTTTCATAGTCTTAAATTTTATAATTCAAATTCTTCATTCCCCCCAAAAAACCTCTCAATCTTGTGCCGTTAAAAGATTGGCAAGTCTGGTTAAATCAGGTATAAAATGGTTCGAAAAATGTCCGTGCAAGGCAACGAAATAGCTTAGAGCCCCGGTACTTCACCCGGGGTTTTATCATTTTAGTCTTTCCAGGCAGACAGCAAGGCTTTTTTTCCAATCCTTCAATATTATATTGAATGTACGTTGGATTTTACCGCTGTTCAGCGCAGAATAAACAGGTCTTTTGGCGGCAGTGGGATATTGAGAGGTTGGAATAGGATTTATTTTACAGGAACTGCCGGTCAGTTCTTTTATGGCAACTGCAAAATTATACCAACTGATTACCCCATCATTACAGTAGTGATAGATACCGGGCTGCCAGTTGCCCAAACTGATTATTTGTAAAATGGCTTCTGCAAGGTCAGCCGCATAAGTAGGTGAGCCCTGCTGGTCATTCACCACATTTATTTCTTCCTTCTCATGCAGCAACTTCAGCATGGTAAGTACAAAGTTTTTCCCGAACTCACTATAGACCCATGATGTACGGATGATCAACGAATCGGGATTGAATTGTACAGCCTGCTTCTCCCCTTCCAATTTGGATGCACCATAAACACTTTGCGGATTGGTGGGTGAATCTTCTTTGTAAGGAACGGAAGCTGTGCCATCAAAAACGTAATCAGTAGAAATATGAATCAATTTACAATCATGTTCTTTACAAACAGCCGCCAGCACCCCCACGGCTTCGCCGTTGATCTGAAATGCTCTTTCTTTCTCTGATTCGGCCCTGTCCACTGCCGTGTAAGCGGCGCAATTAATCAGGTAAGCAGGGTGATAGACTTTAAAATACTGCCTTACCATTTCAAAATGATGGATGGGCAGGTCTTCTTTCGAAAGAAAGATGAATTCAAATTGCGGGAGATCCGGGGCAAGTTTTTTTAATTCTTTTCCTAACTGCCCGTTGGCCCCTGTTACCAGTATTTTCCGATTTGCTGCCATCAGCCTTCAAATAGGAAGCTGTTATTGCACTGTGCAAAAGTGGGCAGTTGCCTGTCTTTATCAGAAACAACTGCATCTTTCTCAGGTATCCTCCAGTCAATATTCAGTTCAGCGTCATTGTAGATAATCCCGGCCTCGCTGTCTTTATTATAAGAAGCATCACATTTATAAAGCACTTCTGCTTTCCCGCTGAGTACGGAAAAACCATGGGCAAATCCTGCCGGAATAAAGAGCTGCTGCCTTTTTTTGGCCGATAACACTTTGCTCCAGCTTTTCCCGAAAGCCGGTGAGCCTTTTCTTAAATCCACCACCACATCCAGTATCTTCCCCCGGAGCACCCGTACCAGTTTGTTTTGTGCAAAGGGGGGCAATTGGTAATGCATTCCGCGGATTACCCCATACGAGGAAGACGAGTGGTTGTCCTGCACCCAGCGGATATCGAGGCCCTGTTCTTTAAATACATTTTCATTATACGATTCGAAAAACCAGCCCCGGTTGTCTTCAAACACATGGGGCTCAAAGAGCAGTACACCGGGTATATCAGTTGTTGCAAATGGCATAGATTATAAACTCCAGTATGGTCTGTTATTAATTTTATTCCGGTACGTTCCTTTCAGGTCGGCCACTAAGCCATGTGGTTTGGTGATAGCAGTAAAATATTCATCTCCCAGCTCCCTGTAATCATGATGCGGCACGGCCACTATCACCGCATCATAATCATTCCCGGTTTTTTCAGCCAGGCCAAAACCATACTCATGTTTCAGTTCATCCGAATCGGCATGGGGATCTTCCACATCCACATTCACATAATAAGATTTCAGCGCCTTCACCATATCGGCTACTTTGGAATTGCGGATATCGCTTACATTCTCTTTAAAAGTAGCGCCTTTCACCAGCACTTTTGCTTTCTTCACGTCATCGGTATTTTTTATAATATGCTGTATGACGGTTTTGGCCACATATTTCGCCATATTATCATTGATGTTGCGGCCCGCCAGTATCACTTCCGCATCATAGCCCAGTTCATTGGCTTTGTACGTAAGATAATAAGGATCCACGCCGATGCAATGGCCGCCTACCAGTCCCGGGTGAAATTTTAAAAAATTCCATTTGGTTCCCGCCGCTTCCAGGACTTCGTAGGTGTTAATGTTCATCATATTGAAAATGATGGACAACTCATTCATCAGCGCTATATTCAGGTCCCGCTGGGTATTCTCAATGATCTTTGCAGCTTCCGCCACTTTGATGGAAGACGCCCTGTGTACACCGGCCTTCACCACCAGTTCGTAGGTCTTTGCAATTTCTTTCAGCGACACGGCATCGCATCCTGAAACAACTTTTACAATGGAGGACAGTGTATGATTTTTATCGCCGGGGTTGATCCGTTCCGGAGAATAACCGAGTTTAAAGTCCGTTACATTTTTCAGCCCCGACAGTTTTTCTATAATGGGCAAACAATCTTCTTCTGTGCAGCCGGGGTAAACAGTTGACTCAAAAACAACATAATCCCCTTTCCTGATCACTTTTCCCACCGTCTCCGATGCTTTTTTTACCGGTGTAAGGTCGGGCACATTGTGCTCATCCACCGGAGTGGGGACAGCTACGATAAAGAACCTCGCTTCCTTCAATGTATCGGGGGAGCTGGTAAAAACAATATCACAACCATCAAACGCCTCTTTTTGGAGTTCATTGCTGGGATCAATGCCCTTCTTCATCAGCTCCACCCGTTGGGGATTAATGTCAAACCCAATGACGGAGACCTTGCGGGCAAACTCCAGCGCAATCGGCAGGCCTACATACCCCAATCCTATTACCGCCAATTTTGCTTTCCTGTCAATTAATTCCTGGTACATGTATCTGTTTTATTTCTGGCTTATGAATTCCTTGGGTTGCTTGCTCCACTCTGTTTCCGGTAAGGCTCTGAAATATTCATAAGTTATTTTCAATCCTTCGCTGCGCTTCACTTTGGGTTCCCATCCTAAAATACTTTTCGCCTTGCTGATGTCCGGTTGCCGTTGCTTCGGGTCATCCACAGGCAGGGGTTTGTAAATGATCTTCAGCTTTTTGCCGGTGATTTCCAGCACTTCTTCTGCAAAGTCCTTTAAAGAAATCTCATTGGGGTTTCCGATATTGACCGGCATATCGTAGTCGCTCAGCAGCAAACGGTAAATGCCTTCAATCAAATCATCCACATAGCAAAAACTTCTTGTCTGCGAGCCGTCGCCAAACACAGTCAGGTCTTCGCCCCGCAGCGCCTGGCCGATGAATGCCGGCAATGCCCGGCCATCATTCAGCCGCATCCGCGGACCATAGGTGTTGAATATCCTTACGATCCTTGTCTCCACTCCATGAAAGCTGTGATAGGCCATCGTAATGGATTCCATATATCTTTTGGCTTCATCATACACACCTCTTGGCCCTACCGGGTTTACATTGCCCCAGTATTCCTCCGTCTGCGGATGCACCAGGGGATCGCCATACACTTCACTGGTGCTCGCCACTAATATTCTTGCCCGTTTTGCTTTGGCGAGGCCAAGACAGTTA
>Ga0114938_1002958_pt1 | contig 10337 bp, 8 predicted proteins | sample AshMeaBigSpring_FD_88675 | JGI IMG/M metagenome (GOLD analysis project Ga0114938, IMG submission 88675) | Groundwater microbial communities from Big Spring, Nevada to study Microbial Dark Matter (Phase II) - Ash Meadows Big Spring | ecosystem: Environmental > Aquatic > Deep subsurface >...
AATCCGTCTTTACTCATACTGAAGAATACACGGCTTTGTCCCATCAGCATCACTAATATTACGGAGGCATAGCCGGCAAGAATGGCAACAACAATGGCCCGGTTTAGCCAGGGATAATCAGGTTGTATTACTCCTGCAGCGTCAGGTTTTCCCATGTGTTCAATGGCTACAGCAACGGGGGCTATGCCATCTTTGCCCGCAAAAGTGGTATAACTGGTAACACCCGTCATAACATGAGCAAAAAGAATATAAAGCACAGTACAAATAAGTAAAGAGCCTAAGATGCCAATTGGCATATCTTTCTTGGGGTTCTTGGCTTCCTGGGCGGCAGTACTTACCGCATCAAAGCCTATATAGGCAAAGAATACAATGGCGGCTGCCCGGATAATTCCACTAAAGCCAAAATCACCAAATTTACCTGAGTTATCAGGTATATAAGGATTATAGTTGCTTTCGTTAATATATTTCCATCCGAGGAAGATGAATACAAGTACCACTGCTACTTTTAAAGCAACGATAATAGCATTGACAAATGCACTTTCCTTTGTTCCCTTAATCAGTAACAGGCTCATCAATACAACAATGAATACTGCCGGGAGGTTAACAACACCGCCATTCCATGGTCCAGCGGTTAATGCTTCGGGTAGATATACTTCAAAACCTTCGAGAAATTTTACAAGATAACGGCTCCAACTGATACCTACGGTAGCAGCACCGACTGCATACTCCAGTACCAGATCCCATCCAATGATCCAGGCAATAAACTCACCCATAGTAGCATAAGAATAGGTATAGGCACTTCCTGCAACCGGGATCATGGAGGCAAACTCAGCATAACAAAGACCAGCAAACAAACATCCTAATGCGGCCACCACAAAAGAGATGGTTATAGCTGGCCCGGCATGATTCGCAGCAGCCATCCCTGTTATGGAAAAAAGACCCGCACCTATAATGGCACCGATGCCAAGGGCCACTAACCCGGCCGCTCCTAAGGTTTTTTTAAGGGTGTGGCTACCCGTATCTTCTGCTTCATTCAGCAGTACATTCATTGGTTTTTTTACAAAAAGACTCATATGCTGGGTTTTGTTTCTAAAACTATTTCTAACCTATTGCTTGGATCTCTTTAGATCAAATTCCCTTATTGCTTTTAAATACCTGTTTAGTTCTTCTTTAACTTTTGGAAACAGGAACAATAAGCCGATCATATTCGGAAAAACCATGGCCAGTATCATGGCATCAGAAAAATCAGTAACCGCAGTTAATGATACAGAAGCGCCTATTATTATAAAGGCAAGAAAAATAAATTTATAAGTAAGATCGGCCACTTTGCCCCTTCCAAATAAATATTTCCATGCCTGCAGGCCATAATACGACCAGCTGATCATTGTAGAAAAGGCAAACAAGACAATGGCAATAGTAAGTATATAGGAAAAATGCGGTATTACATCATTATACGCCATGCTAGTAAGATCCACACCACTGGCAGAAGCACCGGTAGCATTGATAACAACGTTGCCTTTACCGTCTCCACCATAATTGAAAATTTCTCCATTCCCATTAAAAAGAATGATGACCAGCGCCGTCATGGTACATATTACTACCGTATCTATAAATGGTTCAAGTAAAGCAACAATTCCTTCTGATGCGGGGTATTTTGTTTTTACTGCCGAGTGGGCAATGGAAGCTGATCCTGCCCCGGCTTCATTAGAAAAAGCAGCTCGCTTAAAACCAACGATAAGGACACCCATAAAACCACCCAGCCCAGCCCTTGGTGTAAAGGCTTCGTTAAAGATCATTCTGAAGCAATCATCTATTAAGCCAAAATGTGCAAAGATGATAATCAGTGATGCTACAATATAAATGATTGCCATAAATGGAACAATCTTTTCTGTTACGGTAGCAATTTTCTTAATACCGCCAATAATTACTATACCAGTAATTATTGCTAAAATAACACCTATGAAAAATCCGGCACCTCCTCCACTTAAGCCTGCTATAGAAGCAATTTGCTGAGCTGCCTGGTTGCTTTGAAATGCATTACCGCCGCCAAAAGATCCGCCCACACAAAGTATTGCAAATAATATCGACAACGCCTTTCCCAGCCCTCCCCATTTTTTTTCTGCAAAACCTTTCTTCAGGTAGTACATTGGTCCGCCATATACAACCCCTTTACTGTCGATATCACGGTATTTTACACCTAAAGTGCACTCGACAAATTTGCTGCTCATACCTAATAAGCCGCAAACAATCATCCAAAAAGTAGCGCCAGGTCCGCCTACAGCAATGGCTACAGCTACCCCAGCAATATTTCCTAAACCCACTGTGCCAGAAACTGCTGTTGCCAAGGCCTGAAAGTGGTTCACTTCACCATGATGTGATTCATCTTTAATAGTATCAACTATATCACCTCCTGCTACATTTACATTGGGATCTTTTATTTCTTTTCCATTATGTTCGAGTCCATCATACTTTCCCCTAACTACTTTTAACGCCAAGCCGAAACGACGGATATTGACAAATGAAAAATAAAGGGTGAAAAAAAGTGCACCGCAAACTAATAGTATCACAATCAGGGGTACGGTAACACCTCCTACTGTTATGGAATAGAAAACAATACTGCTCCAAAAGTCAGTTATAGGCTGGAATGCTTCATTGATACGCTGATCTAGGCCTTTCGATGGGGCTGGTGTATCCTGTGCAAATGACAGGACAGGCATCATTAAGACTAGCAAAATGGAGGTTACATTTCTCAATATGCTTTTTAACATATGGTGTTGGTTTAGTGCTGAAAGATAAGTACAAGCCCTAAAGTAAATAAATATTTAACAGGAGGGGTCAAAATTATCCACCAAAGGCGGCCTGAAGTAAGTTTTAGTCAGTGATTTTAATTGCTGTGAAACCTTTAGTTTTGAAAATTCACAGTTTTAATTATGAACAGACGCCGGTCCGGGCAGCTTGCCTTATTGTTATTCACCATCGTTTCTATACTGCATGTAATATCCTGGTATAATATTGCTCCTTTTTCTTATGCAATACTTTCAGCAAGCAGGTGGTTTTTTATTGCCGCTTTATGTGTTTATGCATGGTATAAAAAATCTCTTACCGCATGGATAATGGTGTCGATGGTATTGGGAGTGCTAATTGGCTATGAATACCCGGCCTTCTCGCAGGAACTTAAGTTTTTACGCCAGATTTTCCTGAACCTCGTAAAAGCGATCGTAGCACCATTATTATTCTCAACGCTTGTGGTAGGTATAGCGGGGCATTCCAATCTTAAACAGGTGGGGCGACTGGGATGGAAATCATTACTTTATTTTGAGGTTGTAACAACCATTGCTCTTATCATTGGCTTGGTCGCTATAAATATTACACAGGCAGGCACAGGAATTATACAGCCGGAAGTGCTGGAGAAACTTCCGGAGACCAAACCATTGAGCTGGGATGAACATATCGTTGACATTTTCCCTTCCAATTTCATTAAAGCCATCTATGATGGCAAGGTTTTACAGATCGTTGTTTTCTCTGTGTTGTTTGCCATTGGTCTTGCTATGCTGAAAGAGGAAAAGAAAAGACCCATGCTCAGGGCCTGTGAAAGTTTGTCAGAGGCCATGTTCAAGTTCACTAACATCATAATGTACTTTGCTCCTATTGGTATTGGTGCAGCGATGGCATTCACTGTGGGACACCTTGGCATAGATATTCTGAAGAATCTGTTTCAATTAGTGCTTACGTTATATGTTGCATTAATCGTTTTCCTTTTTGGTGTATTGCTGCCGGTTGCCCTGATGATCAAATTACCAATAAAGAAATTCATTCAGGCCATCAGGGAACCTGTCTCCATTGCATTTGCCACTACCAGTTCAGACTCTGCACTGCCCAAAGCCATGGAAAATATGGAGAAATTTGGCGTGCCGAGAAGAATAGTATCCTTTGTTATTCCCACTGGTTATACTTTTAATCTTGACGGTACCACTTTGTATCTTTCACTGGCATCAGTCTTTGTTGCGCAGGCTGCCAATATGCACATGAGTATAGGTACACAAATAACAATGTGCTTTGTATTAATGCTGACAAGTAAAGGTGTAGCGGCAGTACCTAGAGCTTCCCTGGTTATATTGATCGCCACAGCTGACCAGTTTCACCTTCCATTATGGCCGATTGCCGCCATCTTCGGCATTGATGAACTGATGGATATGGCCCGCACCTCTGTTAACGTCATCGGTAATACGCTGGCCAGTTGTGTAGTTGCACGATGGGAAGGCGAGTTTGATGATGCCAAAGCGCTGGCATTTGATGAAAAAGAGGCAGACGCAATCAAAGATATTTAAGCTTGTTTCCCGACTACCTGCTCATTTAAAATTTCCTTAGCATGATGAAAATATCCTATTTTTCCATTCAGTATTGATTATTGCATTTTAAAGGCAGGCAGATGAAAAAAATACCCCTTTACATACGGATAATTTTAGGAATGGTACTGGGTGTTGGATTTGCACTTATAGCTATTCGCATCAATGGTGGCGTTCAGTTTACCAAAGATTGGATAAAACCCTTTGGAAATATGTTCATCAATATGCTGAAGCTTATTGCAGTCCCGCTTATTTTGGCATCATTGATAAAAGGAGTATCTGATCTGAAAGATGTGTCCAAACTTTCCAGAATGGGATTAAGAGCAGTGGTTCTTTATCTTTTCACAACTGTTTTTGCTGTTAGTCTTGGGTTAGTAATTGTAAATATCATTAACCCGGGAAAATCTATCAGTGAGGATACAAGGACTCAAATGCTGGCAACCTACGGTGTGGATGCCACAAAAAAGCAACAGGAAGCTGTACAACAAAAGGGTGCTGGGCCACTTAAATTCCTGGAAGATATTATTCCCGATAATATAGTAAAAGCTTCATCCAGCAATTCAATGATGTTGCAGGTTATTTTCTTTGCATTATTTCTGGGAGTGGCCTTAATAATGATATCCCCCAATAAAGCAAAGCCTGTCAAAGACTTTTTTGACAGTTTCAATGATGTCATATTGAAAATGATTGACATTATTATGTTGGCTGCACCAGTTGGTGTGTTTGCCCTGATGGCAGCTCTTGTTGCCGAATCACCTGGATGGGAGATATTCAAAGCTCTGGGTCAGTATGCAATAACGGTATTGATTGGTCTCATTATACTTATTTTCATTTTTTATCCAACACTGATCTATATATTTACCCGTCGTAATCCAATGCAGTTCATTAGACAGGTCTCCCCGGCACAGCTTCTTGCTTTCTCCACAAGTTCCAGCGCCGCCACGCTGCCAGTTACAATGGAATCAGTTGAAAAAAGAGTGGGTGTGGATAATGAAGTTTCCAGCTTTGTTTTGCCCATCGGGGCTACAGTTAATATGGACGGAACAAGTTTATACCAGGCTGTTGCAGCAGTTTTCATAGCCCAGGCCTTTGGTATGGATCTCAGCTTAACTGCTCAATTAGGAATAATCGTAACCGCCACACTGGCTTCCATTGGTTCTGCAGCAGTTCCAAGTGCAGGGATGGTTATGCTTGTCATAGTATTAGCCCAGGCAGGTATACCCGAAGCTGGTCTTGCACTTATATTTGCTGTTGACAGACCTTTGGATATGGTTAGAACGGTGGCAAACGTAACCAGTGATTGCACAGTTGCCACTATTGTAGCCAAGTCCCTGGGAAAGCTGGAAAAACCAACAGCTTCTGCCTGAATAATTACTTAATAAGATATCATGCTTGAATTGTTAAATGCCGGCTTTCACTGGACAAATTTATTGCAGCCGCAGTGGTATGTGGAAAACGGTGGGTTATGGCTACTGCTCTTTGTAGTTTTTGCGGAGACAGGTTTATTCGTAGGCTTCTTCCTTCCTGGAGATTCCTTGTTGTTTGTTTCAGGAATTTTTGCACATGAGATAACTACAAAAACAGGTGAAACCGGCCCGGGCCTGGGATACCAGTTCCTGAAGCATTTTGGTTTTGATTATCCCTACACTTACTGGCTGGATCTTTTTGTGCTGGTAGGGCTGATATCGCTCTGCGGTATTGCAGGCAATGCTGTGGGCTACTGGACAGGCCGCAAAGTTGGTCCGGCTATGTATCATTGGCGTGACCGAATGCTTTTCAAAAAAAGATACCTGCACCAGGCTCATGATTTCTACGAAAAGCATGGTGGTCTTGCAGTGATTGGTGCAAGATTTTTACCTTTTATCAGAACCTTTGCTCCAATAGTGGCTGGTATAGTGGAAATGGACAGAAAGAAATTTCATTTTTATAATATAGTGGGATGTCTTGCCTGGGTTATTACAATGGTGCTGGGTGGATTTTTCCTGCAAAAATGGATATTAAACCAATTTGGATTTGACCTGAAAGAACATCTGGAAATAATTGTATTAGGAATTGTATTAGTCACAACTGCACCGGTAATCATCAAAATGATCTCTGGCAGAAAGAAACCACTACCACCCCCACCTGGAAATTCAAACGCTTAAAAGAGGATGAACCAGCAAAAAACCTATGGCATATTCTCCATCCCGGTGATTGTAGCAGCACTGGGTTATTTTGTTGACATTTATGATTTGCTGCTTTTTAGCATTACAAGGATTGAAAGCCTTCGTTCATTCAATTTAACCCCGGAACAAATCACTTCTGAGGGAGAGGGTATTATAATGTGGCAAATGGCAGGTTTGCTTATCGGTGGTATTATCTGGGGGATAATGGGGGATAAGAAGGGAAGATTAAGCGTATTATTCGGATCTATTGTTTTGTACTCATTGGCGAATATTGCCAACGGGTTTGTAGAAAATACTACGCAATTCCGCATCGTAAGATTTATTGCCGGTCTGGGTCTTGCCGGTGAACTGGGAGCCGGGATCACTCTGGTATCAGAACTAATCCCTAAAAACAAAAGAGGTATTGCCACTTCGTTTGTGGCTGGCATAGGGCTGACAGGAGCAGTGGTAGCTTTTATAATGAAGCAAAACTTTGACTGGCGCACCTGCTATTTTATTGGTGGCGGCATGGGACTTGGATTGTTGTTGCTGCGTATTTCTGTTTTTGAATCCGGTATGTTTCATGAGGTTAAAAAAATGGATGTGCAGCGGGGAAATTTATTGATGCTGTTTAATAACCGGGATCGTTTTAAACGCTATTTCCTGGGTATACTTATTGGGCTGCCTACCTGGTTTGTTATCGGTGTGCTGGTTTCATTTTCTAAAGAATTTGGAAAGCACTTTGGTATTAAAGAAGAGATAGATCCCGGCAGGGCTATCATGTATGCATATGCTGCCATTTCGGTGGGCGATATATTGATAGGTTTTGTCAGCCAGTGGTTCCGTAGCCGTAAAAAGGCATTGTATCTTTTTTATTGCATTACTGCTGCGTTTATGATTTTGTTTTTTACGGTACAATGGAATAGTAGCGCATCAATGATGTACTGGATCTGCGCAGGGCTTGGATTTGGTACCGGTTTTTGGGCCATTTTTGTTACCATGGGGGCTGAACAATTCGGCACCAATCTCCGGGCTACGGCAGCAACCACCATCCCTAATATGGTCAGAGGGATGCTTACTATTTTTATCCTTCCGCTTTTTCAGGGCCTGCGTACGGTGACTGATTATGTTACTGCCGGATGGATAGCTGCAGCTATCATCATGGTGATAACGGTGATTGCAGCGCTTTATACCAAAGAAACTTTCAATAAGGATATGAACTTCCTTGAACTGGAAGAAATGACGCCATAATTGCTTACAGTGCCTAAATTTCTTATCATACGGTTTTCTTCCATCGGCGATATTGTACTCACCACACCGGTTATCCGTTGTCTGAAAAAACAGGTGCCCGATGCAGCCGTTCATTTCCTGACCAAATCATCCTTTCTGCCGGTCGTTGAGCATAATCCGTATATTGATAAAATACATTTGTTGGCACATAGCTGGGAACTGATGATAGAAGAGCTGAAGACGGAGAATTATGACTACATCATTGATTTACACCATAACACTAAAACCCTTCGGGTAAAATCAGCACTAAAGGTAAAGTCGTATTCTTTTTACAAACTGAATATTGAAAAGTATATCTACACAAGTATTAAGCTGAATATTCTGCCTAAAGTTCATATTGTAGACCGTTACCTGAAAACAGTAGAGTCTTTTGGTGTTAAAAATGACGGAGAAGGGTTAGATTATTTCATAGCAAAAGAAGAGGAAACAAAAAGGCAAGATATCCCTGCTTCTCACTCTGCCGGTTATGTAGCTTGTGTAATCGGTGCAGCACTGGGAACTAAACAATGGCCGGTGCACAAGTGGAAAGAGTTTTGCCGGCAATTGAATCATCCTGTGATCTTGTTAGGAGGACCGGAAGATGTGGCCGCAGGAAATGAAATAGCTGCCGTGGATGATATAAAGGTTTACAATGCCTGCGGTAAATTCAGGTTGAATGAAAGTGCCGACCTGGTAAGAAAAGCAAAACTGGTGGTTACCAATGATACCGGGCTGATGCATATAGCAGCTGCATATAAAAAGCCCATTATCTCCCTATGGGGCAATACTGTTCCTTCATTTGGTATGACACCCCATTATGGATCAGGCATGGTGCCTAATACCATTGTTCAGGTCAATAAACTATGGTGCCGGCCCTGCAGTAAGATCGGGTATAAAAAATGCCCCCTTGGCCACTTCAAATGCATGGAAAAAATTGAAGTGGAGCAGGTACTGCAAATTGTGAAGCAAAGCCTGAAATAATCAGCCTTCTAGAAAAAGAAAAGTGCCAGCAGCCCAAACATGGTAACAAAGCCACCAATTACAAGGCGTGCCTGCACATCTTCATTCTGTAACATGAGTCGAATTTTCTTCATAACCTGATTTTTAGTTTTCAAAATAGATTTGAGTAATCAGGTTTTTCCGGAGTGGATAAACAGGTATTCCAAAAGGATACAAGAGGAGAAAATAGCTATTGCAAAAATATAATGGAGAAAAGGAATTTGCAACTAAACCGTTATAGGAAATCTACGATACAGGGTAAAAAGTATGGCTTATCTGGTTATCTTTAATAATGCGGGTTATTTGTTTGCTGACAATACTTCTTTCGTTACAGGTTTTCGGGCAAACCGATAGAAGTATTATTGATTCCTTCCGCTTGTACGGGGATGTAAAGGTGACCATTGACAGGCCCGCTGATTTTATGGCTACACGAAAAACAATCGTAGTTTTTTTTGCACTTCCAAATGGAAATACCACAGATCAGACTATGGGCAAAAAAATGCAACCGGGCGCTGACTGGCATTTCGATATTCAGCATATAAAAGCACAAACAAAATTTATCAGGCAACAACTTAACAATAATAATTTCATTGTTGTTTACCTGGAGAATGATTACAAAAGCTGGCCCGCCTGGAAACAAAAGCATAGTGGTTTCAGGGATACAATTCCCCACCTGGTGGATTCAATTTCATCTGTTTTTTCAAAGAGAAGAGAAGTTTACCTAAATGGGCACAGTGGAGGCGGAAGTTTTATTTTCGGATACCTTGCAGGGGTGAGCAAAGTGCCCGGGTACATAAAACGCATCAGTTTTTTGGATAGTAACTATGGTTACGATAGCACTTATTATCCCAAAATAAGAGAGTGGATACTGAACGTAAATGGTGCTTCGTTGAATGTGTTTGCTTATAACGATAGTATTGCTTTATATAACGGTAAGCCATTTGTATCGGCGACCGGCGGAACATGGTACATGTCACACCTGATGCTTAAGCACCTGGAAGAAGATTTTTCTTTTTTTCATGCTACTACCGACAGCATGAAAATTGCCCGCAGCAAGGATAATAAAATTCAATTCTTCTTAAAGTACAACTTAAACAGGGGTATCTATCATACACAGCAAGTAGAATTAAACGGGTTTATTCACTCTGTTCTTTGTGGGACAAAATATGATAGCAAGCGATATAAATATTATGGGGTCCGTGCTTATTCAGCTTTTATTAATTGAAGATTGATTGAAATTTGTTTTACAGTTATTCTATCTCACTCAGTTCCAGCCAGCGAAATTCTTTTTCGTCAATCAGGCGGGTTACTTCCCCGATTCGGACAGATAATTGCTGCAGTTCATCAAAGGGAGTATTTCCGCTATTCAGCTTCTCAGTGATAGTCTCTTTTTCTTTTGACAGGTCGCTGATCTCTTTTTCAAGCAATTCAAATTCTCTTTTTTCCTTAAAAGTAAACTGGCGCCTGTTTTTTTCTTTAGCTGGTTGTTCGGTTTGTTTTTCCTCCGGCTTTTTAATTGTGGTCTCGTCTTTTGACTGCTGTAACCGGTATTGACTATAGTTACCCGGAAAATCCCTGA
>Ga0114938_1002959_pt1 | contig 10334 bp, 7 predicted proteins | sample AshMeaBigSpring_FD_88675 | JGI IMG/M metagenome (GOLD analysis project Ga0114938, IMG submission 88675) | Groundwater microbial communities from Big Spring, Nevada to study Microbial Dark Matter (Phase II) - Ash Meadows Big Spring | ecosystem: Environmental > Aquatic > Deep subsurface >...
CCGGCGGCACGGCCGCGCTCGAGCTCGCGGAGGCCGGGCTCGACGTGCTGATCGTCACGCGCGCCGACCGTCCGCAGGAGTCGAACACCTACTGGGCCCAGGGCGGCATCATCTTCAAGGGCGACGATGATTCGCCGGACCTCCTCGCCAAGGACATCCAGCATGCCGGTGACGGCCTCTGCCACGACCAGGCGGTCGCGATCCTGGCGCAGAGCGGCCCGGAGCTGGTGCAGTCGATCCTGCTCGACAAGCTGCGCGTGCCGTTCGACCGCAAGCCCGACGGGCGCCTCGCGCTCGGCCGCGAGGGCGGCCACTCGTTGCCACGCATCCTGCACGCCACCGACGCCACCGGGCGAGCCATCGAGGATTCGCTGATCGCAGCGCTCGAACGGCACCCGCGCGTGAAGTTCCTGGTCGGCCATACCGCGGTCGACCTGCTCACGCCCGCGCACCACGGCCGGGACCGCCGCGCCATCTACGACCCGCTGTCGTGCGTCGGCGCCTACGTGCTCGACCAGGCGACGGGCGACGTTGTCCGCTGCTTCGCGCGCGCCACGGTGCTCGCCACGGGCGGCCTGGGGCAGATCTTCCTGCGCACCACCAACCCGGTCGGTTCGCGCGGGGACGGCCTCGCCATGGCCTACCGGGCCGGCGCGCGCGTGATCAACACCGAATACGTGCAGTTCCACCCCACGGCGTTCTATCACCGCAACGCGCCGTGCTTCCTCATCACCGAGGCGGTGCGCGGCGCAGGCGCACGGCTCGTGGACGAGCGCGGCAGGCCGTTCATGGAGCGCTACGATCCCCAGTGGAAGGACCTCGCGCCGCGCGACGTGGTCGCGCGCAGCATCCACGCCGAGATCCTCAAGCGCGGCGTCAAGAACGTGTACCTGGACCTGCGCTCTCACATCCCGGCGGAACGGATCCGCGCCGAGTTCCCGGGCATGTACCAGGGCTGCCTCGAGTACGGCATCGACATCACGCGTGACCTGCTGCCCGTGGTGCCGGCGGCGCACTACGCGTGCGGCGGGGTCTGGGTGGACGAGCACGGCCGCAGCACCGTCGAGCGGCTCTACGCCGTCGGCGAGGTGTCCTGCACCGGGCTGCACGGCGCCAACCGGCTCGCCAGCACGTCGCTGCTCGAAGGCCTGGTGTGGGGCCACCGCTCGGCCCGGCACATCGCCGCCGAGCTCCGGGCGCACGACGGCCCGCGGTTCGAGGACATCCCGCCGTGGCAACCGACCGGGAACGAAGTCCCCGATCCGGCGCTCGTCGCGCAGGACATGGTCTCGATCAAGCACATCATGTGGAACTACGTGGGCCTGGTGCGCACCACGCCGCGCCTGGCGCGCGCGATCCAGGACCTGCGCAACCTCGAGGTCGAGATCGAGCGCTTCTACCGCAAGGCGGCGCTCACCGACGAGCTGCTCGGCCTGCGCAACGCGGTGCGCGTGGCGTTGATCGTCACGCTCGCCGCGTGGGAGAACCACGAGAGCCGCGGCGCCCACTACCGCGAGTGACGCCGGGCCTGCCGTCCGGCAGCGCCGTCGACCCTCAGCCGAGCACGCGCAGGATTTCGCGCACCGTGATCGCCATGAGCGCCAGCGTGGCGAGCGAGAAGACGCTGAAGCGTACGATCACGCGGTTGAAGGTGGCCTGCACCAGCGAGTGGACGATGCGCAGCGCGACGTAAGTCCAGGCGAGCTTGAGCGCGGTGGCGTCGCCGCCGCCGGTCAGCGCAGCGAAGAACATCACCGCATAGAAGATCGTCGGTTGCTCGTGCAGGTGGTTGTAGTTGTCGGCCACCGAGCGCACTTCGGGGCGCTTGAGGCGGTGCGACCACGTGCCCGGGTACGCCGCGTCCTGCGGGTCGATGCCCGCTTGCTTCATCGCGGGCAGGCGCGTGGCGTACATCCAGATCCACATCACGAGCGTCCAGGCCACCAGCACGAGGACCGGCGTCAGGAATGCGGTCGAGGTCGGCATCGGTTTCCCCTGCAATCGTTCGTGGCGCGAAGGGTAGCAGCTCTACGGCTTGACGCGGCAGGGCGGGGACGGATAACTAGCGCCACCCGCCATGATCGTCTCGACGACCCTCACCGCCAGCAATGCCGACATCATCGGCGACGCCCTCGCCTCGGTCGCCGGCCAGGTGGACCGCTGCCTCGTGATCGACACCGGGGCGCGCGACGACGCGCTCGAGGTGGCGCGCCGCGTGGCCGGCGACAGGCTGCTGCTGCGGGAATTCCCCTGGAAGAACGACTTCGCGGCCGCGCGCAATTTCGCGCTCGAGGCGGCGCAACAGGCCGGTGCCGCCTGGGCCGTCACCCTGGACACCGACGAGCGGCTGCTGTTCGACGCCGGCTTCGACCTGCGCCGGGCGCTTGCCGCCACGCGCGCGAACGTGCTGCTGGTGAGCGACCAGGCCGGCTTTTACGGCAAGGAGCGCATCGTCCGCCTGCCGGCCGCCGTGCGCTGGATCGGGCCGACGCACGAAGCGCTCGGTGGGCAGCGCGAAGGCGAATCGGAGACGCTCGCGGGCGTGCGCTTCCTCGAACTGCCCAAGGACGAGGCGACCCTGCGCCGCAAGTTCGAACGCGACGTCGCCATTCTGCGCAAGTACACGCGGCAGCACGCCAAGGACCCGCGCTGGTACTACTACCTCGGTGCCTCGCACCAGGACCTCGGCCAGTATGCCGCTGCCATCGACGCCTACAGGACGTGCGCTGCGCTCGGCGGCTGGGCCGAAGAGGGCGCGTGGGCCTGTTATCGCGCAGCCGATTGCTGCTGCGCGCTGCAACGCTGGACCGAGGCGATCGAGTTCTGCGCGCGCGGCCTCGCCATCCGGCCGGCCACGGCAGAGCTCGCCTGGCTCGCCGGCTTCGCCGCCTACAAGGCGAGGCGCTACGAGGACGCCATCGCCTGGTCGAACATGGCCATCGTGAACGGCCTGCACGATGGCGCGGGCGCGGCCTTCCCGCGCAAGGGCTTCCGCAGCCCGAAGGCGCTCTACGAGGGGCCGTACGAGGTGCTGGGCTGGACGTTCAAGGCGCTGGGCAACGCAGAAGCCGCGGCCGAGGCGGCGCGCGAGTGCGACGCCGCCAGGCGTTCCCGGGAGGGCGCTCAGGGCGGCTGAGCATCGGTTCGTCGCGCGCCCGGTCGCATCCGGCTTGCTGCCCCGTCCATCGTGCGAGTAGCCTCCGCGCATTTCGCCCGCGTCGGTGTGTTCCATGAAGAAGTTCCTCAAGGTCCTCGGTGGGTCGTTGCTCGTGTTGCTCGTGGTCGGGGCCTACGCCGGCTACCGCATCGTCTGGGGCGAACCGTTCACGATCAACCAGCTCGCCAACCGCCAGGCAGTGTTCTTCCTGGTCCGCAATCCGGAGCTCTTCACCACCATCGGCTTGGTGGACGGAACGCTGCTTGACCGGCACTCGGCCAAGCTCGCGCCGGTGGGCGTCGAGAAGCGCGACGCGGACTACGCGTTCGCGACCGAGGCGCTCGCCGAGCTGCAGGCGTTCGACCGCGCGAAGCTCGACCCGCAGGAGCAGATCACCTACGACATCCTGCTCGACTTCTACGGCCAGCAGGCGAAGTTCCGCGAGTTCGAGTGGCTGTCGTCCGAAGGCCTGTACCCGATCAGCCCGATGTTCGGCACGCAAGTGCAGCTCGCGAGCTTCATGCAGACGCTGCACGTGGTGAAGAACGAGAAGACCGCGCGCAATTACGTCGCGCGCCTGCGCGCGATGGGGGCGAAGCTCGATGGCCTCACCGCCGAGATGCAGCGGCAGTCGGCCGCCGGTGTCGTCATGCCTTCCTCGCTGCTCGAGAAATCGCTCACCGTGATCGGCGACACGATTGCGCCACCGCCGGCCGAGAGCCCGCTCGTGACGACGTTCGTCGAGCGCATGGCGAAGGCCGATGGCATCGACGCGCAGCGGCGGGCGTCCCTGCGTGACGAGGCCGTCGAGGCGGTGACGACCGGCGTGTACCCCGCCTACCAGCGCATGCGCGACGCGCTCATCGCTGAGCGACCGAAGGCAGAAGCCACGGCGGACGGCGTGGGCCGGCTCCCCGACGGTGCGGCGTTCTACCAGGCGATGCTCGAGGAGTTCACGACGACCCGCTACACGCCGGAGCAGGTGCACCAGCTCGGGCTGGCCGAGGTCGCGCGCATCGACGCCGAGATGGACGCACTGCTCGACAGCCAGGGCCTCACCGAAGGCACGGTGGCCGAGCGCATGACGGCGCTGCGCACCGACCCGCGCTTCCTGCTGCCGGACACCGACGAAGGCCGCGAGCAGTTGCTCGCGAAGTACCGGTCGATCCTCGACGACGTCGCGAGCCGCATGCCCGAGTACTTCAAGACCATTCCGCCCGGCAAGCTCGCGGTCGAGCGCGTGCCCGCGTCGGCCGAGAAGGGTTCGGCCGGTGCCTACTACAACCCGGCAGCGATGGACGGCTCACGCCCAGGCACGTTCTTCGCGAACCTGCGCGACACGTCCGAGACGCCGACGTGGGGCATGAAGACGCTCGCCTACCACGAGGGCATCCCGGGCCATCACTTCCAGATCGCCACCGCGCGCGGGCTCGAGGGCCTGCCGTTCATCCGGCAGCAGCCCATCTACCCGGCCTATTCGGAAGGCTGGGCCCTCTATGCCGAGCGGCTCATGGCGGAGATCGGCATGTTCGAGGGCGATCCGTTCGGCGACCTCGGTCGCCTGCAGGCCGAAATGTTCCGCGCGGTGCGCCTCGTGGTGGACACCGGCCTGCACGCCAAGGGCTGGACGCGCGAGCAGGCCATTCAATACATGGTGAACACCACCGGCATGGGCGAGAGCGAAGTCACCTCCGAGATCGAGCGCTACATGGCGCTCCCCGGCCAGGCGCTCGCCTACAAGGTGGGGCAGTTGAAGATCCTCGAGCTGCGCGAGAGAGCCCGCGCCGCCCTGGGTGATAAATTCAACCTGAAGGACTTCCACACCGTGGTGCTCGAGAACGGCGCCGTGCCGCTCACCGTCCTCGAGCACCTGGTGGACGAATGGATCGAAGGCCAGTCCGGCTGATCAGAAGCGCGACTGCGCCAGCTGGACGTCGGCGTTCGCCCACGCTGCCGCGAACTGCAGCTCCTCGCGGTAAACCCGCTCCGCCTCGGCCGGGCGGCCTGCGGCGAGCAGCACCGCGCCCAGCGTCTGGCGCACCGGCGCGTGCCAGCCCGGCGGCTCGTCGTACGGAATCTGGTCCTCGATCTTCACGGCGTCCTGCAAGGCCGCGATCGCCGTGTCGGGGTCCTTGCGGGCGAGGGCGAGTTCAGCGGCCACCGTGCGCTCGGCGATGCGCACGGCGTTGGCGAGCGAGTAGCGGTCCCAGACCATCAGCTGCTCCATCGCCGGATCCGCCGCGAGCTTCGCGAGTGCGTCGTAGCGGCGGCCTGCGGACTCGAGGCGGCTCTGCCGCACGTCGGCCATGGCCTGCGCGTAGTGCCAGATCGCCGTGACGTACGGCAGGTCGGGCGCCGGGTTCGGGCGCTCGACGATCTCGTCCCAGCGGCCGAAGCGCACGCGATCGAACCATGGCGTCATCCAGTAGTGCTGCAGGCCCGCGAATCCCGGCTGGCGCATCAGGTCCGGCAGGTTCACTCGTGCAGCCGTCTGGAGCGCAGCGTCGCGCGCCACTTCGCTCGCTCCCTCCATGCTCGCGGCGAACCAGAGGAAGTGGTGGTTGTGCGGAACGTAGCCGAGCGGATAGAGCCCGGTGACGTTGCCGCGGCAGGCGCTCAGGTAAGCGTTGTCGGCCTCGATGGCACGCTGGTTGGCGATCACGGCATCGTGCCAGCGCCCGACTCGCGAGTAGATGTGCGCCGGCATGTGCACCAGGTGGCCGGAGCCCGGGATCAGCTCACGCAGCCGGTCTGCGGCGGCGGCGCCGCGCTGCGGGTCGGCCGACGCCTCGACCGCGTGGACGTAGAGGTGCAGGGCGCCGGCATGGTCGGGATTGCGCTTCATCACCGACTCGAGGATCGCGACGATCCGCGCGGTGTTGCCATTCGGCTGCAGTTGGGCGTCGTAGTAATCCCAGGGCTGCAGGTCCATCAGCGCCTCGGCGTCATCGCGTGCGTCGATGACGTTCAGTGCATGCCGATGGCGGCGAGGCGCTTGTCCTGGGCCTGTTCCGAGAGCTTCGGGCAGTTGCGCGAGATCGCGCCGAGCAATGCCAGCAGCCACGGCATGTGCACGCCGGCGACCAGCTTGCCGGTGTTGAGCAGCGCCACCGAGATGTCGCGCTCGCGATCCGCCCAGGCGACGATGTTCGCGAAGCCCAGGTGGCCGAATGCCTTCGACGTGTCCGGACCGTAGAGGCCCCAGGGGCTCGCGCCGAGCATCATGCCTGCGGAGTAGCGCAGCGGCACCAGCAGCGAGCGGTCGATCTCGGGCTTGCCCACTTCCGCGACGGCGCGACGCACGGTCAGCGGATCGAACACGCGCACTCCGTCGAGTTCGCCCCCGTCGAGCAGGCACTGGAAGAACTTCGAGCAGTCGTCGGCGGTGCAGACGCCGTTGCCGGCCGGGATCAGGGCACGGTAGAAGCGCGGGTCGTTCGAGAGCGCGACGGCGTGTTCGAGCCCGGTGCCGATCGCGCGCTTCAGGTACATGTCCACCGGGCCGCCGAGCTTGAAGCCAGCCACGTAGTTGCGCGCGAGTTTGCGCAGCACCGGGCCGCGCGCGCCGAAATCGAGCGACGTGAGGCCCAGCGGCCCACTGATGTGCTCGCGGAAAAAGCCGCGGAAGCTGCGGCCGGAAACCCTCTCGACGAGCGCGGCCACGACGAACCCCGCGGACAACGCGTGATAGGCATGGTGCTGGCCCGGCTTGTCGGGCGCGGCGGCGCAGATCAGCCGCAGCGTCTCCTCGCGGTCGAGCAGCAGCTCGGCGACGTCGAGGCCTTCGGTGGGGATGGTCGGGATGCCGGCCTTGTGGCACAGCAGCTGGTAGATGGTAATGTCGCGCTTGCCGTTCTGCCCGAACTCCGGGACGTAGTGGCTGACCGGGTCGAGCAGGCTCAGTTCCTTGAACTGCGAAAGCAGGTGCACCGGCATGGCCGCCATCGCCTTGCTCGCCGAGAAGATGCACACCGGCGTGTCGGGCGTCATCGGCACCGGCGTTTCGCCGGCGTCGCCCGGGCCGTTGCCGCGCGCGTGGCCGATCGCCCGCTTGAGCACGATCTTCCCGTGGCGGCGGAGCACCAGCGAGATGCCCGGGTGCATGCCCGTTGCGTAGAGCCGCTCGGTCGCGCGCCAGATCGCCTCGACGCCGTCACGCGTCATGCCCACCGCGCTGGGCGCATGCTCGTCGTCACGGGCGACCGTCGTCACGGAACCGAGGTCGGAGGGCACCTCGGCGCTGTCGAGAACCCGCCGCCGCAAGGGCGCGGGCACCAGTCGGAGTGGCATCACCATGGGCTGATCTTAGCGCGGCCGGGACGGGTGCTACTATTTTCCGCCGCGCGGGCGGCAGGCCGCGCCGGCCTCAGGGAGACAGCCATGACAGCATCGAGCGGATTGATCGCGAGCCGCGCGGACGTCGTCCGCATCGAACAGGTGTCGCTCGCGGAACGCCGATTGCCGGCGAGCACCTATGACCTGCTGCGGCAGGCGGCGGCCGAGCACGGCGAGCGCGAGGCGCTCGTGTTCGTACCGAAGGGCGGCGCCGACGAGCCGCCGTTCGTTTACACCTACGAATCGCTGCTGCATCGCGTGACCCAGGCAGCCAACCTGTTCCATCGGCTCGGTGTCGGCGCGGGTGACGTGGTCGCATACGCGCTGCCCAGCCTGCCTCAGACACACTTCACGTTGTACGGCGCCGAGGCCGCCGGCATCGCCTGTGCGATCAACCCGCTGCTCGAGGCGCAGCATGTCGTCGAGATCCTGCGTGCAGCCGGCGCGAAGGTGCTGGTGACGCTCGGGCCCGGTCCGGGCGGCGAACTCTGGGACAAGATGGCGGCCGTCGTCGAGCAGGTGCCGACGCTCGAGACCGTGCTGCAAGTGGGTCTCGCGCCGTTCTTCGTGCCCGGCTACGTGGCGCCTGCGCCGGTTGAGCAGTCACACGCCGGCCGCAGGGTGCTCGATTTCGACGCCGAGTGCGCGCGTGAACCCGGCGACCGGCTGGTGAGCGGGCGCGTCATCCACCCCGGCGACATCGCGAGCTACTTTCACACCGGCGGCACCACCGGTACGCCCAAGATCGCGCGGCACACGCATGCCAACGAAGTGTTCATGTCGTGGGACCTGCGCGAGTTCATCGGGCTGCGGCCCGGCCACGTGTTCCTGTGCGGACTGCCGCTGTTCCACGTGAACGGAGCCATCGGCACGGGCCCCGGCGCGTGGTGCTCGGGCGCCACCGTGCTGCTCGCCGGTATCCAGGGTTACCGCACGCCCGGCCTCATCGCGGGCTTCTGGCGCTTGGTCGAGCGCTATCGCGTCAACTACTTCAGCGCGGTGCCCACCGTGTACGCGTCGCTGCTCGAAGTGCCGGTCGCGGGCGCCGACGTGAGCTCGCTGCATTACGCCATCTGCGGTGCCGCGCCGATGCCGCCCGAAGTGTTCCGCCGCTTCGAGCAAGTCACGGGGCTCAAGATTCTCGAAGGCTACGGGCTGACCGAGGCCACCTGTGCCTCATGCGTGAATCCCCCGGCGGGCGAGCGCCGCATCGGCTCGGTGGGCATCCCCATGCCGTACCAGAAGGTCAAGGCAGCGATCGTCGGCGCCGACGGCAAGCGCGTGCGCGACTGCGGGCCCGAGGAGATCGGCGTGCTGCTGGTGGGCGGCCCTGCCGTGTTCCCGGGTTACCTGCGCGAGCAGGACAACGTGAAGCTCTGGGCGGAGGAGGGCTGGCTCAACACGGGCGATCTGTGCCGCATCGACCGTGACGGCTACGTGTGGCTCACCGGACGCGCCAAGGACCTGATCATCCGCGGCGGGCACAACATCGACCCGCAGATCATCGAGGAAGTGCTGGCGACGCACCCGTCGGTGGCGATGGCGGCAGCCGTCGGGCAGCCGGATGCCTATGCCGGTGAGTTGCCGATGGCATTCGTCGCCGCACGTCCGGGCACCGCGCCGACGCCCGATGAACTCGTCGCGTACTGCCGCGCGCGCATCCCGGAGCGCGCTGCGGTGCCGGTGCGCATCGTCGTGCTGCCCGCGCTGCCCACGACGGCCGTCGGCAAGACGTTCAAGCCGGAGCTGCGCTGGCGCGCGATCGAGTACGTACTGGCTGATGCGCTGGCTCAGCAGTCGATTGCGGCCACCGTCACGGCGGGTGCGGACGAGCGTCTCGGCACGCTCGCGCGAGTGCAACTCGCGGACACGACACAGGCGCAGGCGGCCCGCACGGTGCTCGGCGCGTTCGCGTTGGCGTGCGAGGTCAGCTGACGCCGGCGGCCCTGCGGCGTAGCACGGCATCGCGCACGAGCTCCAGGCGGTCGTTGCCGAAATACATGTCATCGCCGCCGACGAACATCGTCGGCGAGCCGAAACCGCCGCGCGCGATCACCTCGTCGGTGTTGGCCTTGAGCTGCGCCTTGATCTCGGGCCGCGCGATGCCCGCGAAGAACCATTGCGGATCCTCGCCGACGCGCGTGCAGAGGTCTGCAAGGACCTCGTCCTGCGAGATGTCCCGGCCGTGCGTCCAGTACGCTGCGAACACCTCGGACGCGAACGGCACCCGCTTGCCCTCCGGTTCGAGCAGCAGGCAGCCGCGCATGGCCTTGACGCTGTTCACCGGGAAGATCGCGGGCGGAAACTTGATCGTGAGCCCCGCCTTGCGCGCCCAGTCCCGCAGGTCCTTCAGCTGGTAGAGCTGTTTCGCCGGCACGCCGCGCGTGCGGAACTCGTACACGCTCGGATTGACGCTGTTGAAGATCCCGCCCACCAGGATCGGCCGCCAGCGCACTTCGACGCCGAGCTCACGGGCCATGGGCTGCAGGTTGTGGAACGCCAGGTACGTCCACGGACTCGAGCAATCGAAGAAGAATTCGATCATCCTTGGCGTCCCCCGAAACGACTTCTTGCGGATCACGCGATGATAGACCTGTACACCGCCGCGACCCCCAACGGCCACAAGATCTCGATCGCGCTCGAGGAACTCGCGCTGCCCTATACGGTGCATGCGATCGATCTGGCAAAGCTCGAACAGAGGCGGCCGGAATTCCTCAGGATCTCGCCCAACGGCCGCATCCCGGCCATCGTCGACCGCGATGCGGGCGACTTCGCGGTGTTCGAGTCGGGCGCGATCCTGATCTACCTCGCCGAAAAGACCGGGCGGCTGATGCCTGCGGAC
>Ga0114938_1002961_pt1 | contig 10331 bp, 4 predicted proteins | sample AshMeaBigSpring_FD_88675 | JGI IMG/M metagenome (GOLD analysis project Ga0114938, IMG submission 88675) | Groundwater microbial communities from Big Spring, Nevada to study Microbial Dark Matter (Phase II) - Ash Meadows Big Spring | ecosystem: Environmental > Aquatic > Deep subsurface >...
ATATTGATCGCGGTCAGCGCGTGCAACTGGATGCGAGAAACGCGGCAAATGTACAGCAGAACGTGACCATGGCCACTTTCGCCGGAACGGTGCTAACCATATCAAACAACAATACACCCAATGCCAGGGTAGATGCAACTGCCGGTTCTGTATTATCCAACGTTTCCACAGCAGGTAATGTGGATATCACCGTTGCAGGCCCTGTCAGGACCGTCACGATAAATATTACCAATACAACCACCGGGAGCGGTGAAAGTGGCGAATTCTGGATCTCCGATATCCTTGCCTGTTCAGCAGGTACTTTTCCAAACAGTTATTACCAGGTATCCAGACCCTTTACCGGTCAACCGGGCTACGTCCTGCATGCGTTTGATAAAAGCGTGTATGCCGTTGACCCGGCAACAGGCCGGACCAAACTTCTTTTCACGGATCCGTACAGTGTGGGCGCCTTGAGTTCAAGCAACCGGTGGTATGTGAACTCCATGGGATACGACCCGTACAACCGGGTACTCTATTATGTATTCAGCCTCACCAGCAGTCCAGCGACCAACCGGATGCTTCGTAAATATGATTTCAATACCGGTACCATCAGCACTGTGGTAGCGGATCTGAATACGATTGGGATTCCCACTACCACCTATGCAGGTGTTGAATCCGGAGCAGGTGCATTCTACAATGGCTCTTATTATATTGGTATTGAAACATCCAACTCCAGCAGGAACAGCTTAAGGGAAGCCACGATCTACCGGGTTGATTTTGACGGATCCAATATTCCCTTCCGGGCCAGCCAGGTTTTTGCATTGCCGGTTGACAACGGTTCAATCCTGGTTCACGACTGGGCTGACTTCGTCATATCCAATGGCATGCTGTATAATTTTGACGGCGCCGGTGGCGCCGGTAGCGCACAACTGGATGTGTACGAATTCAATATGATGAACGGAACCACTTTCACCAATACCACACCCTCGTATACGCCAGGCCAAAATGCAGCGGGATGGAATGAAAACGTTTATCAGATTTTTTCTTCCGCGAGTGGAACCATTGTAAACCCCTACATCGCACCGTATAATAAGACCATAGGCACTATTGGTACCACAACAAATCTTTTTTCGGTTCCGATGTTTACTCCTGCGCAACCCTCCCTCGGTGATGCCGCGGAGGCATACAGGCCCCTAATGGATTTCGGAGACGCCCCTGCTTCATATGATCCGGATCCCCTGGCGCCGGCGGTGCATGAAACCCTCGCAAACCTCCAGTTGGGCGGCACACCGGATATTGAATGGCTGGGGCAGAACTCCGCCCTGGCCGACGGTGATGGCGCGGACGAAGACGGACTGGGCGCTGCACCGCCTTTGCTGAACTACCTCGGCGTGCTCACCTACTCGATAAACATCAACGTGCTGAACAACACTGGTGGCAACGCCAATCTCGTGGCCTGGCTCGACTATAACTTCAATGGCGTTTTCGATCCTTCTGAAGGTGTTTCGGCGCTGGTTCCATCCAATGTTGCGTCCCAACTGGTAACCCTTACCTGGAACAATATATCCGTACCAAACTCCACGGATGTACGTACATTCCTCCGTTTCCGTCTCGCACCGGTGGGAGATGGAATGACCACCGCCAATCCAACCGGCTATATCGCCAATGGCGAAGTGGAAGACTACCCGGTGCTGCTTGGGGTGGCCCTGCCCAACTCAAACCTGAGCTTCCAGGCATCGAAAAACACCAACAACCTGGTAACGCTTAACTGGGAACACGAATCTGATATCCCGGTGAAAGAATTCCGACTGCAGAAAAGCGCGGATGGAAGGAACTGGAATGAAATCAGCAATATCCGGGGCAAGGACAATTCTGTCAAACAAAAATATGCATATACAGACCCGCAACCGGTCAACAGTGTAACAGAATACTACCGCCTGCAGATGGTGTACGAAAATGGAAGGACCCAATACTCCAATATCCTGAGCGTCAGCCCGCATCTGACCCCTCAGGCATTGAAAATCTCCCCGAACCCGGCAACGAACGCCGCGAGCATCACCCTGCACGCAGGCGTTCAGGGCGAAGCGAAGGTGTCGCTCATTGACCAGTCTGGAAAAACAGTGTGGCATAAACAATACGCGGTGAGTAAGGGCAACAATACCCTGTCGCTGCAGGGACTGGAACAACTCACCAAGGGCATTTACTATGTGACGATAAAAACCAATGAAAAAACCGAAACAACCAAACTGGTCATCACCCATTAATTAATCCAATATTTAATCTGATATCCTACCATGTTGATGAGAAATCTACTCCTGCTGTGCATGTGCTGTTCGTTCATGCACCCTGCGGTCCAGGCGCAGGAAAAATACAGCAGAGTCAGCATCAAAGCCCCTGTTGAAGACAGGAGGAAATTCTCCGAACTGGCCGGACTGCTCGAACTCGACCATTTCCAGTTCGATAAAGAGGGGAACCTGGTGGTGGAAATCGGGCAACGGGAAATGAACGCGCTCCGGTCTTCCGGTTACCCGTATGCGGTACTCGTAGACGATATGGGCGCCTGGCTGAAACAGGAAAATGACCGCTACTACGCCCATCGGGCCAGGGGCGAAATCCTGCCGGAAAGAATGGCGATGGATGGCGTGGGAAAGACCGTCAATACGATCATCGCAACACCCGCCGCATTTCAAGTGAAAGCAACCTTCGGCGGATACTACAGCTATGCGGAAATGGTAACGGCTATCGATAACCTCGTGGCAGCCTACCCCACCCTGGCGCAAAAGATAAATGTTGGCCTTTCGGCACAAAGTCGCACCATCTGGGCCGTTAAAATTTCCGATAACGTTGGAACCAATGACGCCACGGAACCGGATGTATTATATATGGCCCTGCAGCATGCCAGGGAAGCCATCGGTGGCAGCAGCATGATCTTCTTCATGCAATACCTCTGTGAGCAATATGCTTTGGACACCCGCGTCAAGAGCCTGGTGGATGCACGGGAAATTTATATCATACCCGTAGTGAACCCCGATGGGTGGGAATACAACCGGACTACGGGCGGAGGTGTGGGTGCCATGTGGAGAAAAAACAGGCGTCTCATCAGCGGGTCCACCTATGGCGTTGACCTGAACAGGAATTACAGTATCGACTGGAATACCTGTGGCAGTGTTACCTGTGGCTCAGCTTCCAGTTGCGGTTCCAATACGGCCAGTTCAGATACCTATATCGGCCCCAGCGCTTTTTCAGAACCCGAAACGCAGGCCATCCGAAATTTCTGTACAACCGGCGGCCGGAGCTTTGTGGCGGCCATCGACCAGCATGCCTATGGCCCCTATTACTCTCTCCCATACGGTAAAACCGCCCGTACACTCACGGCAACGGAAAACCGCTTTTTCACCTATGTGCCTGCCCTGATGGGACAATACAACGGCATGCGGGCCGGAAACTCCTGCGAATCGGTTGGCTATGAAGTAGCCGGTGGTGTGAAAGACTGGTGGCTGATTGGCGATATCGGCACGGGCAGTAAAGGCAAAATCTGGGGCATGACGGGCGAAGGCGGTGCAGGAGGAGGCGTATCCGGAAATAATTTCTGGGCGCCGGCATCTCAGATCGTAAACCTCTGCAAGGGGATGACCTTTCAGAATCTGCAGCTGGCCTATGCCGCAGGTTCCTACGCAGATATCCAGGATGTCAGCGAGATTGATATCAATGCCCTCACGGGCAATTTTGATTTCCGGCTGACCCGGGTAGGACTCGAAGATAAACCGGTCACGGTCAGTATCGTGCCGATCGAAAATATCCAGTCGGTTGGGGCCCCGCTGACCATCAATTCCCTCCCCAACTACTATGATGTCTACAACGGAAGTATCGTGTATACCCTCTTCCCGGCCCTGGGTGCCGGGCAAAGACTCCGCTTTGCCTGGAAGATTGAAACGGGGGGTTATACCTATTACGATACCGTAACCAAGTTTTACCAGCCCCTGACGATCGCCTCCGATGATATGGAAACAACCAATGGCTGGTGGACTTTTTCCGGAGGCTGGGGTTACCAGAGTGGTCTCTCCTACCAGGGAACAAGATCCATTTCAGAATCGCCCAGTGGGAACTATCCCTCCAGCGTGGCAACAACCACCCAGATGGCGGTTTATGCCGGTCCCACGATCAACCTCACCGGCGCTACCGGCGCCTATATCAGCTTCTGGGTACGCCACCGTGCGGAAAATTTCAGGGACCTGCTGAACGTTGAAGTATCTACGGATGGTACGAACTGGACCGCCATTCCCGGAACCACTACGGTACAAGAGCCCGGCATTCTCGATGGCTCCAGGATAAACGGGCAGCCCGCTTTCACAGGCATCCGGGAAATATGGACCCGTGAACTGTTCGACCTGCAGAACTACCTGAATACAGCAAACCTCCGGCTACGCTTCCGGTTCACGTCAAACGCGGCAACATCAGGCTTCTTCTACCATGTGGACCAGGGGTTCAATATCGATAATATTAAGATCGTCAAAACCAATTCCACTTTCATCAACCTGGTTCCGGTCAATTTCCTGAGTTTCAATGGCCGAATCCTTCCGGATGAAACCATTAAACTCGACTGGGACGTAGCCCGCGAAACAAACCACGATTATTATGAAGTGGAAAAGTCAACCGACGGTTCCAATTTTGCCGGCATCGGCAAGGTTACCGGAATCGGGCCCTACTATTTTGTGGACGAAGAGCCGGCGGAAGGAAACAATTTCTACCGAATCCGCCAGGTGGACAAAGACCGGAAATTCACCTACAGCCGGACGATCAGCCTTGATTACCGGAAAAAAGACCTGTCGATCGGCATCTACCCGAACCCTGTCAAAGACGCCCTGAACATCGAGTTCAGCAAGCCCGTCAGGAGCAACCTACGGGTCCAGGTGACGGATATGACCGGAAGAACGATCTACCAGCGGGCATACACCTTCACCGGCACGGAAAGAATCCTCCGGTTGGATGCCGGGAACTGGCCGCGACAACAGTATATCCTGAAAGTGGTGGATGAAAAAGGCGAAACCCTCATTATCCAGAAATTTATCAAATACTAATAATTGCTAATCTCTGAAGCTGCCCCCGGGGCAGCTTTTTTTTGCCCTTGTTAGCAGGGCGATTTCTTACATTTGAATAACTAAAACCAATTCATAAGTCGGGATAGCCCGCGTTAAAATTCAATTGTTATGAGAAATATCTACACCATTGCTTTCAGGGCATTGGCTGTTTGCTTTGCCTGCATTTTCCTTTCAGCGTTGATTCCCCACACCGCCTTCGCGCAGGACACCTACAGCACCGTAAAAATCAAAGCGCCTGTTGACGACAGCCGGAAATTCGGCGACCTGGTAGGGCAACTGGAACTTGATCACTACTACTTCGACGAAGAAGGCGACCTGGTTGCCGAAATCGGGCGCAGGGAATTGAATGCCCTGCGTAAAAGCGGTTACCCGTTTAAGGTAGTCATCGAAGACATCCAGGCCCATCTCCGTCAGCAGAATGAACGGTACTTCGCGCAGCGCGCGGCCGGGATAGAACCAGAGCGCATGTTGATGGATGAATCATGCAAGACTATAAACAACATGATTGTTACCCCATCCGCCTTCCAGGTCAAGAGCACTTTTGGCGGATATTACAGCTATGCGGAAATGGTAGCTGCGATAGATGCACTCGTGGCAGCCTATCCTACCATCGCCCAAAAAATTTCTTTGGGAAAATCCGCGGAGAACCGTGATATCTGGGCCGTCAAGGTTTCCGACAATGTGGCAACCGATGAAAGTACGGAACCGGACCTGCTCTATATGGGCGTGCAGCATGCCCGCGAAGCAATCGGTGGCGCAAGCATGATTTTCCTGATGCAATACCTCTGCGAACGATACGTAGCTGACCCCCGCATCAAAACCCTGGTAGACTCCCGCGAGTTCTACATCATTCCCTTTGTGAACCCGGATGGCTGGGAATACAACCGGCTTAACGGCGGCGCAGGATCCGGCTGGCGGAAAAACCGCCGGCTGATAACGGGTACCACGTATGGCGTGGACCTTAACCGTAACTATGGCATCGACTGGGGCAACTGTTCCGGCATCACCTGTGGTTCCGCCTCCAGCTGCGGTTCCTCCACCCCTAGTTCAGATACCTATTACGGGCCCAGCGCTTTTTCTGAACCGGAAACCAAGGCGGTGCGCGATCTGTGTTATGCGAAGGGTTTTGTGGCCGCCATCGACCAGCACTGTTACGGCCCTTACTATTCCCTTCCCTATGGCCGCAAAACAAGGACCCTTACCGCCGACGAACAGAAATTCTTTACCTATGTGCCCGCCCTCATGGGCCAGTATAATGGTATGCGGGCTGGAAACAGTTGCGAATCCGTAGCCTACGAAGTGGCAGGTGGCGTAAAGGACTGGTGGCTGATAGGCGATATCGGTGTGGGTAACAAAGGCAAAATCTGGGGCATGACGGGCGAAGGCGGCGCTGGTGGAGGCACCAGTGGCACTTATGGTTCTTTTTGGGCACCGGCCTCCCAGATCGTGAACCTTTGCAAGGGAATGACTTACCAGAACCTGCAGCTTGCCTATGCCGCCGGTTCCTATGCGGAGATCCAGGACGTCAATGAAATTGACGTTGCCACGCTGACGGGCACTTTTAATTTCAGCCTTACCCGCGTAGGCCTGCAGGACCAGCCGATGACGGTATCGATGATACCACTGGAAAACATCGAGTCTGTAGGTACGCCCGTCACGATTTCATCCCTCCCAAATATGCAGGATAAATACAACGGTGGCGTCAGTTATTCCTTGTACTCCAACATCCCTGCCGGGCAGCGGATCCGCTTTGCCTGGAAGATTGAAACTGCTGACCTGGTATATTACGATACGGTGACGAAGTATTATACGCCTACGGTCATTTTTTCAGACAATATGGAAGGGACTTCCCTGACGGGCAAATGGACAGTGAGCGGCGGCTGGAATTACACGACGGACTTCAAGTATGCCGGAAGCAAATCACTGGCTGAATCCCCCGGTGCAAACTATACGTCAAGTTCTACACGGACGGCTACCTACGCAGGAACCACCATCAACCTGAGCGGCGCACAGGCCGCCTGGGTAAGTTTCTGGGTCCGGCACCGCGCGGAAAATTTCCGTGACATCCTCAATGTGGAAGTGTCTACAAACGGGTCCACCTGGACGGCCATCTGCGGCACCACCACGGTACAGGAACCCGGCACCCTGGATGGTTCCAGGCTAAGTGGAAAACCCGCCCTCACAGGTATCCGCGAAAACTGGACAAGGCAGCTCTTTGATCTCAGCGCCTATAAGAATACGGCAAACCTGCGTTTCCGTTTCCGCTTTACATCGGACAGTGATCCAACGCCGTATGCATTTGAAAGGGACCAGGGTTTTAATATCGATAATTTCAAAGTCATCAAAACCAACACGGTTTTCAGCAACCTTATTCCGGCTGGAGCCATTTCCATGAACGGCCGGTTAATGCAGGATGAAACCATCAAGCTCGACTGGGATCCTGCTGACCAGACCAACCACAAGTATTACGAGCTGGAAAAATCGACCGACGGTATCAACTTTACAACGATCAGCAAAGTGTCTGGCATCGGGCCATACTCATTCATTGACAAGAGCCCGAACGTTGGAAACAATTTCTATCGGGTGAAAAACCATACGGCAGACGGCAGGTCCGGCAGCACCAGCCCCATCAATGTTGTGTACCGCAGGAATAACATGATGGCATTGGCCATCTACCCGAACCCGGTAAACGATGCGTTGAACATCGAGTTCAGCAAAGCGCCCAAATCCGGGATCACCGTACTGGTAACCGACATTACCGGCAGGACCGTGGCCCGTCAGCGGTTCGAAATGAACGGACAGACGAACCGCGTCCGCATCGACGCTTCGTCCTGGGTACGCCAGCAGTATATTGTGAAGGTGATCGGCGAACAAGGAGAGACCCTGGCCATCCAGAAATTCATCAAATAAGTACACGACAGCCTACATAAGAAAATCCCCCCGCAGCTGCGGGGGGATTTTTTTATGCGATGCGATAATCGTCAGGCTTTGTAGGTAGACATTAGTCCTTTTGCCATGTCAACCATTTTCTTTATCCCATCTTCAGGCAGGTTTCCTTTCTTAAACTCGCCTAGTACATCCGGATATTTATTCTCCATTTCAAGGAGGAAGTGCTCTTCAAATTGCCGCACGAATTTCACGGGAACCTGGCCCAGCAGGCCCTGGGTGCCCAGGTAGATAATCGCTACCTGCTTTTCCACGGCAAACGGCTGGAACTGTCCCTGCTTCAGGATCTCCACGTTACGGGCACCTTTATCGAGCACCGCCTTGGTAGCCGCGTCAAGGTCGCCGCCGAATTTGGAGAAGGCCTCCATCTCACGGTAGAGGGCCTGGTCCAGTTTCAGGGTACCGGCTACCTTCTTCATGGACTTAATCTGTGCGTTACCACCCACACGGCTAACCGAAATACCCACGTTGATCGCCGGGCGGATACCTGCGTTGAACAGGTTGGATTCCAGGAAGATCTGGCCATCGGTAATGGAAATCACGTTGGTGGGGATATAGGCGGATACGTCACCGGCCTGTGTTTCGATGATGGGCAGGGCCGTCAGGGATCCGCCGCCTTTCACGAGATGTTTGATGGACTCGGGCAGGTCGTTCATTTTCTTCGCCACTTCATCCTTCGTGATCACTTTGGCGGCACGCTCCAGCAGACGGCTGTGGAGATAGAACACGTCGCCAGGATAGGCTTCACGACCCGGTGGGCGACGCAGCAACAGGGATACTTCCCGGTAGGCTACCGCCTGCTTGGAAAGGTCATCATAGATGATCAGGGCAGCACGACCGGTATCGCGGAAGAATTCGCCAATGGCAGCGCCGGCGAACGGTGCATAGAATTGCAGCGGGGCCGGGTCAGAGGCGGAAGCCGCCACGATGGTGGTATACTCCATGGCGCCGTTATCTTCCAGGGTCTTCATCACACCGGCGATGGTGGAGGCTTTCTGGCCGATGGCCACGTAGATGCAGTACACCGGCTTACCTGCCTTAAAAAATTCTTTCTGGTTGATGATGGTATCCACGGCGATGGCGGTCTTGCCTGTCTGGCGGTCGCCAATGATCAGCTCACGCTGTCCGCGGCCGATGGGAATCATCGCGTCAATGGCCTTGATACCGGTTTGCAGGGGTTCCTTTACCGGCTCACGGAAGATAACGCCAGGCGCTTTCCGCTCCAGGGGCATTTCGTACAATTCACCGGTAAGGGGGCCTTTTCCGTCAATCGCTTCGCCGAGCGTATTGATCACGCGGCCTACCAGTCCATCGCCCACTTTGATGGATGCGATGCGGCCGGTCCGGCGCACTTTGGATCCTTCCTTGATTTCCCCGCCTTCTCCCATCAATACCACACCCACATTATCCTCTTCCAGGTTCAGGGCAATGGCGCGCACGCCGTTTTCAAATTCAACCAGTTCCCCGGCCTGGACATTATTGATGCCGTAAATACGGGCGATGCCGTCACCTACCTGCAACACAGCGCCGATCTCTTCCAGTTCGGCGGAGGTATTGAAATTCTGCAACTGCTGGCGAAGTATCGCAGATATTTCATCCGGTTTAATGTCAATCATATCAGACTATTTAAGTTTAATTGGGACTAAATGTTTACCTGATTTTCTGTACGTACATATTCTCCACAAACTGCTTCCGGATGAAGTTCAGGTCGTGGCGTATGCTGGCATCATACAATTCGTCGTCAACCTGCAACACAAATCCGCCCACGATGCTTTCGTCCACACTGTGTTCCAGTTGCAGGGTACTTTCCCGGAACCTTTCAATATTCTGTACCCGCTGGCGGATGTCCTCCTTCACTTCATCGGACACATCCACGGCGGTGGTCAGTTTCATGATCCGGATTTTCTTATAAACGCGGTACTGGTTCTCGAATTCCTGGCGGATTTCAGACAGGGAAGTCACCCGGCCTTTCTGGAAAACCACGTTGAAGAACTTGCTGGTCAGTTCGCTGATCCTGTTGCCAAAAACCGCCCGGAAAAGGTCGGCTTTCTTATCGCCACTGATGATGGGTGAAGCGATGACCCTACTGAACTCTTCATGATCCACCGCCTGTATCAGTTTGATATCCTTGATAACGGTTTCCAACTGGTTGGTTTCCACGGCGAGGGAGAACAGGGCTTTGGCGTATCGGTTTGCTACTTTGTATTGACGCATGGATCAATGTATTCTGTCTTTGTTAACGGGCACGGAAGGATTCGAGGTCATCCGCCAGTGTGCGGATATAAGACTCCTGCGCAGCTTTGTTGG
>Ga0114938_1002962_pt1 | contig 10330 bp, 11 predicted proteins | sample AshMeaBigSpring_FD_88675 | JGI IMG/M metagenome (GOLD analysis project Ga0114938, IMG submission 88675) | Groundwater microbial communities from Big Spring, Nevada to study Microbial Dark Matter (Phase II) - Ash Meadows Big Spring | ecosystem: Environmental > Aquatic > Deep subsurface >...
AACTTCTAAAAACCTACTTATTCCTGTAGCTCCTCTTTGAAATACATCTACAAGTCCCATAAGTCTTAAAAGATATACTCTAAATCTATTAGTTAATAATATAAAACTGACAATAATTCCAAAACTTATTTCACCTTTTATATGCATGTATCCACCTATAAATATAACAATAAGTTGAGTAAGTTGATTATAAAAATTAATACCTGACATTAAAGCTGATGTGTTAAATATATTATTTTTCTCTACACTTAATAACTCTTTATTTTTATTAGAAAACTTCTCAAAAATATCTTTTTCTAAAATATTATCCTTTATAAAGAATATCGTTTTCAACGAATCATGAATTCCAGATGTTAATTTAGAAAATTTTTCTCTTACTTCTATGTAACCATATTTTAATTTCTTATTTTGAATTATTGTAAAATATATAGCTACTGGTAAGGGAATCATTGTTATTAAAGTTAACTTTAAATTAAAAGTAGCCATTAAAGTCATTGCTCCGGCTATTGATAATATTGAAAATAAAAAATCTTCTAGTCCTCTGTATAAAAGAGTTGAAACATTTTCTAAATCATTTGTAACTCTTGATATAATATCTCCACTTTGATTTTTCATAAAATATGTATCTGGTTGATTTAATATTTTTTTAAATAAATCTTCTCTCATAAAAAATTTTATTCTATTTCCCATCAACTGTCCTCTTGAACTAGAGTAAATTGATAAAAATAATCTTATAATATAAAGCGTTAATAAAAAAGCTGAGAACATAAAAAATTCATTTAAGTTTTTCTTGGGAATTGAGTTATCAATTAAATTTTGGACAACTATAGGTCCATATAAATCAAGTACGGTCACAAAAAAACTGCTAACTAAAAAATAAGTTAGCAGTTTTCTTTCTTTTAAATAGTACTTGAAAATACTATTTAACATTTGACAACTCCTTGTATAACTCCTCTAAAGCATCAATTACTCTAGGTGTTCCTCTTAGTATTTTATCTGATTCAATTATCATTATATTCCCTTTTTGTCCCGCTTTTGTTTGTTTTACAACTGGATTACTATTTAAAATATCATTTTTATTTTTTATAGCCATTGAACCTACAAGTATATCCGGATTTTCTGCTAATAAAAATTCTGGCGATAATATTGGTCTTCCACCTGGTAACCCTTTTGCTATATTTTCTATTCCTAAAGTATCGAAAATTTGACCTGGTAATGAATTTGGACTAAACACCATCATTGGAGATGTTGAAAATAAAAATCCTCCCTTTATTTTTAAAGGTTTTTCTGCTATTTTCTCTTTTATCATTTTTAATTTTAAATTATAACTATCAATTAATCTATCTGTATTTTCTTCCTTTCCAGTTATAACTCCATATATTTCTAAATTATTTAAAATTTGTTCAAAAGAATTAGCTTCATTAATTATAAAGTTTAATTTTCTTGCTTTTAAACTTTCTCCAAAACTTTCAGACATAGTATTTAGTATTACTAAATCTGGACTATACATTAAAACTTGTTCTACTGAAGGTTTCATTATTGTTCCTGCTTTTGGTAAATCCTTTGTTTTTTCTTGTGGCCAAATTGGATTTTTTGCAGTGTCTGCTATTGCTACTATATTATTTTCTCCACCTATTAAATAAAATGCTTCCACTGCTGCCGGATCTAATATTAAAACTTTTTTATACTCTTTCTTTGCTATTTTATTCCCTCTTGAATCTATAATAAAATCATTTTCTATTTTTAAAGCATAAACTAGATTACTAATTAAAATAGTAAAAATTAATGTTATTACTCTTTTCATCTTTCCTCCTAAACTAATGGAATAATATATGGTATTCCACTCTCGTCTTTTATAACTTTAGACTTTAAATTATAAACTTTTTGTAAATTTTCTTCTGTCAAAACTTCAGATGGTGTTCCTTGATATTTTATCTCTCCATCTTTCATCATAATAAGTTCATCACAAAACATAGCAGCTAAATTTAAATCATGTAATACTGCAACTCCTGTTAAAGATTTTTCAGCTACTAAGCTTTTTACCTTATTTAATAATTCAACTGCATGATTTAAATCTAAAGCTGAAGTTGGTTCATCTAATAATAAAATTTCTGGATCTTGAGTTAAAGCTCTTGCTAACAAAACTCTTTGAAACTCTCCTCCAGAAAGACTAATTGCTACTCTTTCAGAAAATTTTTCCAATCCTAAAAATTTTAAATTATCCTCAACTTTTCTTCTATCTTCATATGAATATCCTGCCCAACTAGATTTTAAATGAGGAAGTCTCCCCATTAAAACAAAATCCTTTACTGACATATTTGTCATTAAATTTGACTTTTGTGGAACTAAGGAAACTAATTTTGCTTTCTCTTTTTTAGAAAGTTCCTTTGTTTCCTTTCCATTAAATTCAATATCTCCTTCACTTGGATTTAAATATCCTAATATATTCTTTAAAAATGTTGATTTCCCACAACCATTTGGCCCTAATATCCCCGTCATTTTTCCTTTAGTTATATTAACTTTTAATTTTTTTAAGATTTCTTTCTCTCCATAAGAAAATGACAGATTATTCACTCTTACACCCATTAGTTTCCCCCTTTAGCTTTAAATGCTAAGTATAAGAAGAATGGAGCTCCAAAGAATGCTGTGACAACTCCAATTGGAATCTCAACTGGTGCTAAAAATAGCCTTCCTATTGTGTCACAAATTAATAGGAAAAATCCACCTGCTAAGGCAGCATTAGGAATTAACCTAGAGTTAGATGGTCCTACTAACATTCTTATTGAATGAGGTATAATTAATCCTACGAAACCAATCATTCCTGAAAAAGCAACTGAAAATGCTACAACCAATGCTGACACTGTTAATACTTTTGCTTTCAATGTATGCACATCAACTCCTAAAGAGTTGGCCTCTTCATCTCCTGACAATAACGCATCTAATTGATTTCTTTGTAAGTAAAAAAATATTAAAGAAAAAATCAATGGAACTATAAGTAAAGATACTTTTGTCCAAGTTGCTCCTCCTAAGTACCCCATTAACCACATAGTTATCTTAAAAGATTCCTCTCCTATTAAATACATAGCAAAAGATGTAAAAGCACCTATAAAAGCTGATACAGCTATTCCTACTATTAGAAGAGTTGTTATATCAATCTTACCACTTCTATTTGATAACTTAAATATAATGAATGTACTTATTAAGCATGATAAAAATGCCAATATCCCATAAAAAATATCTGGTAATTGAAATACATATGCTATCACAGCTCCAAATGTAGCACTTGCTGCAATTCCTATTATATATGGATCAGCTAGTGGATTCTGAAATACTGCTTGAACTACAACTCCACTTGATGAAAGCATCATTCCTATTAATAATGCCATCACTATTCTTGGTAATCTTATATCATAAATTATTATTTTTATATAATCTGGTGCTGTACTCATGGAAAATAGTTGTTCCAATGGTACAGAAACACTTCCTAAACCAATAGAAAGTGTTCCTGTTAGTATTATTCCCAGAATTAATATTAACGATATGTGTTTTTTCATATTAATTCTCCTATTTTTTAGAAATTATATTTAAATCCTGCGTAAAGACTTCTCTCTGCAGCTGGATTATACTCTTTACCATCTGAGCTTATAGAGTTATAATACTTTTCATTAAATATATTATTAATTCCTGTATAAATTCTTAAACTTTCAACTGGTCTATGATTTAATGTTAAATTTGTCACAATATTTTTATTTTGCTTACCTCCAATATTTTTATCATTTAAATAATATCCTGACGAGTAAACTGTATCCCAGATAATATTAATTTTTGAAGTAATTTCATAATCTAATGCTATATTGAATCTATTTGTAGGAACATCTGCTACTTCTTTACCTTCTAATTCAGAATTTGAAGATTCTAATATTTTGGTTTTTACTAAAGTATATCCTTCTCTTACTGTTAATTTATTAAAATATTGCTCTGCACTTAGTTCTAACCCATATCTTCTTGTTTTTCCTATGTTATAATAATCAAAATAAAAAGTTCCTGGAACAGCTATTCTTGCTATTTCATTGTCTGTTTCAGTATAGTAAATACTTCCACTTACATAGCTTCCTAAAAAATAATCTTTTCCTCCTAGTTCATAATTTATATAAGTTTCTGAATCTGCTTTACTTAAAGAGTAATCTTGAGTATTTGCCATCTCTGGTGGAAGTGGTGATCTAAATCCTCTTTCTATTTTAAAATAAGTATTTCCGGTATCTGAGTATAAATAATTTATTGCTCCTTCTAAAGCATAGTTTTCTTTTGTTATTTTTTCATCTAGATGTCTTGTATTATCATGTCTTTTTAAATCATAGTCAGCACGTTCATATCTAAAACCTTGGATGAATTCAAATTTTCCTAATTTATTTTTATTTAAAATAAATCCACTATTCGTAGTTTTTATAAAATCACTTATATTTTTATTAGTAATACTTCCTGTAGTTCTATCCATACTTTGTAAAGTAAAGTCATATCCAAAAATAACTTCATTTTGTTGACCATATTTAAGTTGTAATTTCGGTTTAAATCCTATTTTTCTATCTTTTAGATCCATTTTTCCACTACCTTTAATTCCAGCAGTTTCTATATCTGACTCTTGGTAAAAAGATAACATATCCAATTTTATATTCTCACTTATCTTATTTTCATATTTCAAATTAATTTCATCTTTCACCAAATCTAATATAGCTAAGTCTTTAGATGAATTAACTCCTGATTGCTCTGGATTTGACAATTGGCTTTCTGATAATGTATTTGGCGATGTGGCATCATTTTCATATCTAGAATATTTTACCTTTATATTTTGATTTTCTGAAATTTTATATTTTAAACTTCCTTCAAAATATTCTGAATCTGACTCATCTCCATCTCTAAATCCTTTATAATCATTCTTGTTATAGTTAATGTTTATACCTAAATCTCCAACTGTCGTTCCATAAGAAACTTCTCCTTTTTTTCCTCCAAAAGTATTTAATTCTCCTGAAATTGTCCCCCCGGTATATCCTGCTCCAGACTTAGTAATTACATTTATTACTCCACCTCTTGTTCCACTTCCATAAAGAATAGCCCCTCCCCCTGGAATAACTTCAATTTTCTCTATATTTTCAATAGGTATCGTATTTATAGGCATTCTACCATGACCTGAATCTAGTGACCCTGTTGAAATTCCATCTATAAAAACTTGAACATTTTCTGCAGCTTTTTTTCCTTGTCCTCTCATATCAACTATTGGATCTTTTGGATCCCCTATTAAATTGACACTTGGTACATCTTTTAAAGCCTCTGATACAGATTGATAATTCTTTTCCTCTATATCTTTAGCTGTAATAACTGTTACTGTATTTGTCACGTTTCTTTGTGCTGTTTCAAACCCCGTTGTTGAAATCACACTTTCATTTAATTTAACTCCTTTATTAGCTTCTTCATAGAAAAAATCATCATTTGAATAACTTAAAGCTGTTACTATTAAACTTAGTACTGCTATTCTTTTGTTCATAATTTTAATCCCTCTCCATTACTTTTTTATTAATCCTAAAGTTTTTTCAACAACTGTTGTTAAAATCTCCCTAGATATATTGTTACCCCAAAATAAACCATCTTCAGTTAGTTTATAATGCTCTTTATCTTCTAACATAAAATTATTCTCTTTTAATTTAAATAACAACTCTTCAAAAACCATCATTTCTTCAGCTGTTAATATATTTTTCACTATTTTTTTATCTATTTGTGGAAATTGAAACAATCCACTAAATTTATCCAATCTTTGTTGATAATTACTTTTTTTAACGAACATTGACATATCTTTCTTCATTCTAAAAATAGATATATTATCAACATTTCCTCCAGCCCCAACTCCAATTGGAAAAGTGTCTCCTCCAAAGTTTCTAGTTTTTATATATTTATATTTATCTCTTCCTTTTTTTGCTATCTTCGTTAACTCTAATACGTAATAATCACTATCTTTAGTTAACTCTTTTATAAATGCATCATGTAACTCTCTCTCTTTTTTTAAATCCTCTTGAATTTTAACTTTTTCATCTTTTATATCATGAGATAATGTTGACCCTTCATGAACCATTAATGAATAAAAGCTTGAACTTCCTAAATCTAACTTTTTTATAATCTTAGCATCCTCTATAGCATCCTCTATTTTTTGTGTTGGATAGTTATAAATAATATCTATACAAACTTCTCCATTAAATTTTTCTTTTAATTGAATTAATCTTTCTATTGTTTCATTTTTTGAATATGTTCTGTTGTAAAATTTTCTTCCTTCATCTGAGAAACTTTGAATACCTACAGATAATCTATTAACTCCATATTTATTCATTAACTCTATTTTTTCATCATTTAAATTATGTAATGTTGTTTCTAACGTAAATTCATATTCTGGAGAAAATTTTATATTTCTATTAACACTTTGAAGTATTTTTTCCAATTGATTATTTTTATAAACTGTTGGAGTTCCTCCACCAAAATATATCACATCTATACTTTTTTCCTTAAAATATCTGTAATCCCCATATTTATTAAATTCACTAACTATATAATCTGCATAAGAGTCTAAGCTTCCACTTAATTGCTCTCTATTTAAATTACAAAACGAACAAATTTTATCACAATATGGTGTATGAACATATATAGCTCTTGGAACATCTTTAGGTTCCTCTTTTAATCTGTTTAAAAATTCTTCCTCCGTAACTCTTTTTTGAGGATAATACTTTCCTATTAATCCACTAGAATTATGATGACTCTTATATCTTGTTTCAAAATACATTATTTAATCACTTCCCTTTAGTCTCTATATCTATTGCTTGTGCTCCAGCCAACTTTATATCTGACATTATATCTACCACATCTCCATAGTCGATTCCTCTATCAGCTAATATTGCTACTCTTTTATTTTCCATTAGTATAATTGTATTTTTTATTTTTTCTTGCAATTCATCTTTTTTTATATCTACTATGGAACTCTCTTTTTGTTTATCTATTTTTATTTTTAGCTCTCCATTACTTGCAACTAAAATTGAAATTTTATCAACAGCTTCTGCTATTTCAGAAACCTCTGATTTAGGTAAATCTATTTTCATACCCTTCATATCATCAAATGTGGTAGCAACCATAAAAAATATCAGAAGTAAAAACACTACATCTATCAATGGAGTTAAATCTGGTGTTAATTGTTTTCTTTTATAATTCATAAACCCTTTTGATTTAAACATATTCTATACCTACATCTTTCTTAAAATATTTATAAATTCAACTACATTTTTTTCCATATCAACCAATGCTTTTTCAATCTTTTTTTGATAGAAATTATAGAATATTAAAGCAGGTATTGCTACAATTAAACCTGATGCTGTTGTGATTAGCGCTTGAGAAATTCCAAAAGCTAGAACTGTTGGATCTCCTGCTCCATGTTTTGACATAGCTGTAAATGCCCCAATCATTCCTGTTACAGTTCCTAATAACCCTGCTAATGGAGTTACATTAGCTGCTAAAGCTAGAATCCACATATTTTTTTCCAATTTTGGCATCTCTCTTAAAGCACATTCTCTTGCTTTCTCTTCTAAATAATCATAAGTACAACAATTCATCTTTTCACCATTATATTCTATTAAAATTGTTTTCATTACCTTTGCTGATGTATTTTTAAAGCAATCACATGCTTTTATAGCTCTTTCTCTTTCATTATTTTTGATAAATTTCTCTAAATGATTTATTAAAAGTTCTCCGTTATCTTTCTCATTTTTAAAGAAGTAGTACCCTCTTTCTAATATCACACTAAGACCTGCTACTGATAAAAATATTATTACAGCCATTAATGGTCCTCCTGCCTTAATTATATCTATCATATATTCCCTCCTGAAATTAAATATTTTGATATTCAAAGTTATTATAATGATTTTGCACTAAATAGTCAATATATTTTTCTAACAAAGTATTTTTTTATAAATAATTTGATAATTAAAATATTTTTTGTTATAATCATTATGAATTTACTACTTATTTTTTGGAGGAATTATGAAGTTTTTTATTTTTTCAATAGTTTTACATATATTTATTTTTATTTTTGGTTTTTCTTTAGATTCAAATAAAAGTTTTGAAATTAATAATATTGGAAATGATTTTAGCGCTCCATCTATCTCTGTTAATTTCAATTCTATGCAAATAACTCCACAACCTCAACCAACTGAATCATCAGACGAAATTTTAAGAGAGGTTTTAGAAGAAAAAATAGATAAACCTAAAATTGAGGAGAAAAAAAGAGAAGTTATAAAAAAAGAGAATAAAAAAGATTCTAAACCTAAAAAAGTTTTAGAAAAAAAGAAAAATGAATCTGCTAAAAAATCTAAACAATCAGAAAATATAAATACACCTACAAACACTAATACTGATTTAATTGAGCTTTCACAAGGAGTATTTGCTGCTAAAAATCAAGGGGTCCAAGGACTTAAATATTCTTTTATTTCTCAACCTGATCCAGAGTATCCTTTAGCTGCCAAAAGAGTATCATACACTAAAGAAGTTTCTATTAAAGTTAGATTTCTTGTGGGATTAAATGGTGAAATTGAAGATATTAAATTTTATAATAATAAAGATAGTTTAGGTTTCCAAAAAGAAGTCGAAAAAACTTTAAACAAATGGAAATTGACTCCTGTAACTTTAAATAACAAACCAATAAAACTATACTTTTATAAAGAATTTAAATTTAATCAAAAATAATAGGAGGATTTTAATTTTATGAAAATACTTATTACGTATTCGTCAAAGACTGGAAATACAGAAAAAATAGCTCAAGCTATTCATAGAGGTATTCCAACTGCTACCCTTTTACCAATCTCTGAAATTGTAAACTTAGACTATGATTTAATTTTTGTAGGAGGTTGGATTGACAGAGCCACTTTCGATCAAACAGCATTGACTTTAGCTAAACAAATTTTTGATAAAAATGTTGCATATTTCTTTACTTTAGGTGCTTATCCACACTCTGAACATGCTAAAAATTGTGTTAACAACATTGAAACTCTATTAAAAAATAATAATAACAATATTTTAGGTGGATACTTTTGTCAAGGAGCCATTGATCCAAAGTTAATCTCTTGGTTATCAACACTTCCATCTGATCACAAAATGTCTCCTAACGAAGAAAGAAAAAAAAGATGGGAAGATGCTAAATCACATCCAGACCAATTGGATTTAGATAAAGCTACTGAATTTAGTTTAGATATTATTTCTAAGCACAAATAAAATAAAAAATAGGGAAAAGCTAGCATAACTTTTCCCTATTTTTATTTTTATAAACTTTTAAAACTTTCTAAACACTCTTCAATCAACTCTTTCTTCTCATTTCTTGGAACATACACTGCAAATATCTCCTTTTCATCCTCTCCGAAGAATTTTATAGAATAGCTCTCTCTTCCAAACATTATATCTTTTACTAAAAAAATCTCTTTTATTTTTCCCACACTTAAATGTCCACCTATTGTTGAATTTTTATCGTGGAAATTCAAGAATCCATGAGCATAAAATCCTTTTGGGAACTTATCTTGTATTTCTAATACAAAACTTGGAGTAATAACTAATAAAAATACCTTTTCCCACCCTCTTAATATATCGAACAAGTCATCGATTTTTTCTATATCATACTTTTTTACAGTTGGTGCCTCTCTTAAAACTTCAATCATTGAAATATCTAATTCTTTAGCTATTTTATTTAAAGAAGCCTTTTCGTCGTTTACCAGTATCTCGTTTATCTTATTTTTCATAAATCCCTCCTACACTATATTATGTAAGAAAAATATATTATATTTTAAAAACTTTGTCAATCAAATATTTTTAAAATATTCGATTATTTTAAAATTTTCATTAGATTTAACTTCGTCTATCACATAATTTTCTCCAAAATTTTCCATATCCTCATATAATTTCTTAAATGTTATTATCTCTACACTCATTGTTAGTTTATAATTTTTTTCATCTGTCGTTTCACATTCAATCGTTGAAATATAGCCCATTTTTTTTAACATATCTAAAATTCCTCTAGTTAACTCTGTTGGTATTTTTAAGTTTTCAGATATTTCTATAGCAGATATTGGTTTATTATTTTTTAAATAATTTTCTATTAATGTTAGTAATACTTTTTGAGTAACCCTATACTTTGAAGTGAACCACCACTGCCCTAAATAGAGGGCAGGGCTTCGTGAGAAGTATCTGACTCATGTCAGATATATTAATCACGCTCTACGGGTAGTTCCTACCCTGATATATATTTTAATAGGCTAGT
>Ga0114938_1002964_pt1 | contig 10323 bp, 8 predicted proteins | sample AshMeaBigSpring_FD_88675 | JGI IMG/M metagenome (GOLD analysis project Ga0114938, IMG submission 88675) | Groundwater microbial communities from Big Spring, Nevada to study Microbial Dark Matter (Phase II) - Ash Meadows Big Spring | ecosystem: Environmental > Aquatic > Deep subsurface >...
GCTCTGCGGCCCGCGCGCGAACCCGCCCCCGGGCTGGAACTCCAGCAGGCGGTGGATCGTCTTTGCCCCGAGGCCGGTCGCCTCCCCGAGACGCTTGGCCGCGCGGCCGGTCGGAGCGCAGAGCAGGCACCGGATTTTCTTGGCCCGCAGGACGAGGAGGATGGCGTTGACAAGGGTTGTCTTTCCCACGCCGGGACCGCCGGTGATCACCAGAACGCGCGAGGTGACCGCCTTCCTGAGCGCATCGACCTGGCTCGCGGCCAGTTCCTGCCCGGTCTTTTCCTGAACCCATGCGACAGCTTTCCCGATGTCGATTGCTGGGTAGGCCGGCGGCCGCGCGGCGAGCCCGCTCAGCGCGGCGGCGAGCCCGGCCTCGGCCGCACGCAGGGTGGCCAGGTACACAAGTCCCCGCTCGGCGACGGCCTCGCCATCCGCCAGGAGACGCTCCAGCGCCTCCTCGACAAGCCCCGCGTCGATTTCCAGCAGAGTGGCTGATTTTTCAACAAGCATCTCGCGCGGCAGGGCGCAGTGTCCGTCGCCCATCGCCTCCGCAAGCCCGTGGAGGATGCCGGCCCGCGCCCGGATGATCGAGTCCGGGGGAATGCCCATCTTCCGCGCGATGGTATCCGCCGTCTTGAATCCGATCCCGTGGATGTCCCTGGCCAGGACATAGGGGTTGGCGCGGACGGTTTCGATCGCGGCCTCCCCGTAGGTTTTGTAGATGCGGACGGCGCGGCTCGTGCTGACGCCATTCGAGTGCAGGAAGACCATGATCTCCCGGACGATCTTCTGCTCCGCCCAAGCGGTCTTGATTTTCAGCCGCCGCTCCTTGCCGATGCCCGGCACCTCTTCGAGCCGGGCGGAAAATTGATCGATGATCGTAAAGACCCCGTCGTCGAATTTCTCAACCAGCTTCCTGGCATAAACCGGACCGATCCCCTTGATGAGACCGCTGCCGAGATATTTTTCGATCCCCTCGCGGGATGTCGGAGCGCTCGTCCGGAGCGACTCGGCCTTGAGCTGCAAGCCGTGGTCGCGGTCCCGGACCCAGACCCCCTGCGCGGTCACCCACTCTCCCGCCGAGACGCCCGCGACATTCCCGACAACCGTCACCAGCTCGCGCTTCGACGGCACCTTCACGCGCAGGACAGCGAAGCCGGTCTCCTCGCTAAAAAATGTCACGCGTTCCACCAGGCCGGCCACCCCGTCCTGCGGAGGAGGCTTGCGTGTCTGCTCGGGTTTCACCCTGCCGCAACTAACAGAAATCCGGGAAGAGGGAGAGCGGAAACCCGGCGGCGCGCGGATCCGGCACCGCGCGGGCGGGTCCGGGGTTGAATTTCCATGGCCGGAGAGGTATGTTCCGGGCCATATGACGGCCCTATGCGCGGAAGACGAGTTGGCGGAAAAAATTCTTGATGGCGGGAGGATCTCGCCAGAGGACGCACTGGCGCTGCACCAGCTTCCGCTCGAAATGCTTGGCTCGCTGGCCGATGCGCGGCGGCGGCTCGCAAAGGCGGAGGCCTACGGCGGCCGCGGCAACGAGATCGTGACGTATATCGTCGACCGCAACATCAACTACACGAACGTCTGCAACGTCTACTGCAAGTTCTGCGCGTTTTACCGGACCGAAAAGGACGCCGACCACTACGTGCTTTCGCTCGAGCAGATCGACGAAAAGCTCGACGAGCTGGCGGCCGCGGGCGGCGTGCAGGTCCTCCTGCAGGGCGGGCACCACCCGAAGCTCGGCATCGATTTCTACCTGAACATGCTCTCGCACATCCGGGAGAAATACCCGCAGATCAACATCCACGGGTTCAGCCCCCCGGAGTTCAACCACTTTGCGGACGTTTTTGGAATGCCGGTGCGCGAGGTGATCAGCCGCTTCATCGATGCCGGCCTGGGGTCGATCCCGGGTGGCGGCGGAGAGATCCTGGTCGACCGGGTGCGCGACCGCATCGCGCCGCTGAAGTGCGACAGCAATGCTTGGCTCGAAGTCATGCGCCAGGCCCACCAGCTCGGGCTCCGCTCGAGCGCCACGATGATGTTCGGCCATGTGGAAACGCTTGAGGACAGGATCGAGCACCTCGGCCGCCTGCGCGACCTGCAGGACGAGACCGGCGGGTTCACCGCGTTCATCTGCTGGACGTTCCAGCCGGAGCACACGAAGCTCAAGGCCGAAACCGTCTCGACCACCGAGTATCTCCGGATGCAGGCGATCTCGCGCATCTTCCTCGACAACTTCGAAAACGTGCAGAGCTCGTGGGTCACGCAGGGGCCGAAGATCGGCCAGGTCGCGCTGCAGTTCGGCGCGAACGACTTCGGCAGCGTGATGATGGAGGAGAACGTGGTCTCCAGCGCAGGCACAACGTTCCACCTCGCCGCGGCGGACATCGAGAGGCTCATCACCGGGGCCGGATACGAGCCGCACCGCCGGAGCACCTGGTATCAGCTGCTGAATTGATTTGCGGCCGGCCGGCCGATGGCCGAAGGATAGGGCATGCTTACCGACACGCACGCGCACCTCGACTACCCCGACTACGCCGCGGACCTGGAGGACGTCATCGCCCGCGCTGCGGAGGCCGGGGTCCGGCGGATTGTTTCGATAGGAACCGGGATCGCCAGCAGCCGGCGCGCGGTCGCGCTCGCGGAAAAATTTTCCTCGGTTTACGCCGTCGTCGGGCTTCACCCGACAAACGTCCAGGACGAGGCCGGCGACTGGCTGGGCGCGCTTCGCGAGCTGGCTGAGCACCCGAAGGTGGTGGCGATCGGCGAGACCGGTCTTGATTACCACCACCCGCCCTCCGAGCAGCTGGCCTCGTCGCCAGCCATCAGCGCGCTGCAGGCGGAGATGTCGGAGGACACCGAGGCTGCGATCATCGACGGCGCCTACAAAGCCGCGCAGGCCGAAGCCTTCGCCGCACAGCTCGATCTCGCGGCCGGGCTTGGCCTGAACGTCGTCATCCACCAGCGCGACGCCTGGGACGACACTGTGCAGATCCTCTCGCCCTACACCGGAAAGGTGCGCGGGGTTTTCCACTGCTTCGGCAACACGCCCGACCAGGCGGCCGAGATCCTTGCACTCGGACATCTTGTGTCCTTCACCGGCATCATCACCTTCAAGAACGCGCAGACCGTCCGCGAGGTGGCGGCGGCGATCCCGGCCGACGCCTTCATGGTCGAGACCGACTGCCCGTACCTGGCACCGGTTCCGTTCCGCGGCAAGCGCTGCGAGCCCGCGCACACGCGGCTCGTGGCCGACAAAATTGCCGAGGTGCGCGGCGTGACGGCCGGCGAGATCGCGGCCGCAACCGAGGCGAACGCGGAGAAGTTCTTCCGCTTCCGTTAGTTGCCGGTCAGGCCTCCAGCTTGTCGGCGAGGCGCTCGACGCAGGCGGCCAGCGTGCGGTCTCCAAGCATTTTCAGCGCCCTGGCAACCGGAACGACCTCCCGCTTGCGCCAGGTCATCTCCGGCCACTTTTTAAGGACGGTCGTCACGAGGAGCGGGTAGACATGGAGGGTTTTTTCGCCCTTGAGTTTGCACTGGGCGCGGAGGCCCGAGTCGCAGGACCCGATGACGCCGGCTTCCTCCATGGCCTCCATCACCGCGACATCCTGCCGCGACATGTCCGCCTCCGGCTGGCCTTTGGGGAGGATCCAGCGGGTCTGGGCGGAATTCATCACGAGGACGACGTGCAGCCGCCCGCCCTTGAAAAGGTAGGGGAGCGCGCCGATCTGATACTTCACGGGCGAGCCGTGCGGCAGCCCGTGAAGGGCCAGCGACGCATTGCGGAACTCCGCCTCGTCGGTCACCTCACGTCCGAAAAATGCCGGCTTTTTAAAGTTCCGGCTCGCCGCGACGCTCTCGAATTCGACCTCCGCCACGCAGAGCGGCGAGAGGTCGCCGGCGTATTCGTCGAGCTCGAGCGTGTGCCCGGCATAGCCGAGGACATAGCGGGTCTTCTCCAGCCTCCGGCCTGCGGTGGCCGGCCAGAGGGCGTCGAACTGCCGCCGCGTGATCGCGATTTCGATCTCGTGACGCGAGAGCCCGCCGCCGTCCTTGACGGTGATATAGTATTCGTTTCCATGCCGGCGAAGCCGGACCTCGCGGGACTCGTTCGTCGAAATGTAGCCCTGGAGAACCGGCGTTCCGCGCAGGCCTTTGAGCTGCGGAGGCAGGGACTTCAGAAGATATTTCCGTTCAATTTCCAATCCGTTTTTCGTCATGGTTCCAAGATATTGAGAATTTCCGCGCAGAGGGCCCGGTAGGCTTTCGTGGAGGGTTTTGAGGGTGCGGAGGCGAGGACCGGCATCCGGCGCAGGCCCATCTTTTCGATCTCGGCCGAGTAGGGGATGACCGATTTAAGAAACGATGGATGGGCGAGCGGCAGGGAGGCAAGGATCTCGCGGTGAAGGCTGTTCCGGCTTTGCGCCATCGAAAAGAACGGCACAAGGATCTTTTCGGGCAGGCCCTTGTCGCGGAAAAATTCCAGGAGCTGTTCGAACGTCCGGCGGGAGAGCGTCGTCGGAATCACGGGGACCAAAATCAGGTCGGAGGCGCGGAAGATGTTTTCCGAGAGCAGGGTGATATTCGGAGGGCAATCGAGAACGACGACGTCGTATTCCTCGCGAAGGGCGTCCAGGACCCTGCGGAGCTGCTTGCGCGATTTCTCCATCCTGTCGAGGAGGATGTCGAGATGGCGGTAGGCGAGGTTCGACGGCAGGATGTCGAGCCCGGGGTAGTTCGACTCGCGGATGTTGCGCCGGAGGCCCTCGCCGAACGAGCGCGTGTTCTTCATGCGGAACTTCCCGGCCGGATCGACGCGGAAATAAAAGGCGGCGGCCCCCTGGGGATCGAGGTCGATGAGCAGCGTGCGCCGGCCGGTTTCCCGGAGAGCGTAGGCGAGGTTGACCGCGAGGGCGGTTTTTCCCACGCCGCCCTTGATGCTGTAGGCGGAGATGATTTTCACGCGGCTTCGGCCGGCGGTCCGGCGGGTGCGGGCGGGATGACCGGTTTGAACGTCCGCTTGAATGCGCCGGAGACCTCCCGGCCGCAAAACGCGGCAAGTGCCGACTGGATGTCTTTCCGCTGCTCCTGCTGGCGGAGGTAAAGGGCGGTGATCAGGCCGCCGAGCGCAAGCGGCAGTTCGGACGCCAATCCCGGTTCGTCTTTCTTCCTGCTCCAATACTCGAGAAAGAACTTCTGATGGACGGAAAAGTCGTTGAAATTGCCTAGCCGGTTCTGGAGCCGGCGGAGGCCTTTTTCAAGAGGGGCCGAATCGCCGGCGGGAAGAAGCTCGCTGAAAAACTCCATGAGGTAGCGGAGCTTTTTGCCTTGGATCCGGACCTCGTGCACCGCCTCGTCCGGGGTGTCGGCACCGAGTTCGCCCTCGACATTTCGGATTTTCCGGTAGCGCTTGAAGATCCTCTTGAAGACGAGCGGACCGACCGCCGCGTCGGAGTGCTGGGAGGGCGGGAGCCCGCAGTCCTTATCGAAAAGGGCGGCCAGCTCGCGCATGCGGCGGCGGCAGGGCGAAGATTTCAAATGCCGGACGACTGCAGCAAGCTCGACGGCACGCTCGGCCTCGAAATCGGCGAACATCGGCTCCAACGCGGGGCGCAAGGCGGCAGGAAGATGGCCGGCATACTCCCCGCGCGCGAGGAGGCAGACGTCCAGATCGCGCAGGCGGTTGGTGGCGCGCGCAAGCCCCGAGAGGATTTTTTTCAGGCGCGCCGTCGTCTCGGCGGGGAACACGCCGTCGATGAGCGTGATCACCGACCGGATTTTCCGGAGGCAAATCCGGTAGTCGTGAAGAAATTCGGTATCCTGGTCGCGCACGATCCCGGGTTCGTTCTCGGCCACCAGATCAAGCATCCGCCGCACGATCCGGAGCACCGCCTCGCGAGCCGGAAGCCCGGGGGTGAGTCCGAAGGCGGGACGGATCGTATACCGGCGCGGACTGTTACCAAGCCTGCGCAGGTAGGAAGGCATCGGACCCTCGGCAAACACGGAACACCCGCTGGCTAGCAGAGCCTTCCGGACACGGGCACCTTGGTCTTCGTAGCCCCGCAGCGGCAGGATCCGGCACAGGCGGCAAAACGGGGACCGGGGGTGGTTCACGGGAAACAGGGTGGCCAGCTCGAACCGGCAGACAATTTTTCCCGAAGCGTTGCTCAATTCGGCCAGCCGGCGAACGATCCGGAACTCCGCGATCGGAACGATCCGGCGGAGTCCGAGGGGTTGCTCCAGTTCGGCGCGCAGGCAAGGGTTGTGGAAATCCCAGACGAATCCGGGTGACGCTTCGCGGACCTCCTCGGCGCAAAGCTCCTGCCCGATCCACCCCCCTTCGAGCCTGGCAAGGTGGAACGTACCTGCGGATTCATACAGCAGGGCCTCCCGGAACCAAACGCCCCACTCGAACGTGTCAAAAAATGTGAGATCCTGCGCCTTCGCACGTTCGAACCCGACCCGGAAATCCGGGCCGAGAGCCCCCGCGAGCTGATCTTCTTTAAAGTCCTCGGCGCCGATAAGAAAAGCTTGAGGAACTCCTGCGACAACTGGTTCAACGTCCATCGCGATCTCCCCGCTCATACCGGCTCCGGGCGACGATGTCCGAAAGGCGGTGTGAAATGTCAATGGGCATGATTTTTGTGCGCAAAGTCCCGATACTAAACAACATTTTTATCGCGCATCAAGTGGGCATTGCCGGCACCCCGATTGCCTCTAAAAATCGACGGCTTTTCCCCGCGCAACTGGTCGGGTGGAAATCCCCATTGTGCGTTGATTGTGACAATTTTGTTACAATTATGTCTTTGGCGGTCCGGAATGTTTGGTATGGGATTCCCTTTCCTACAATCAAAACCATGAAACCTCTCTCATTTTTTGCCATTGGTGCCGCGCTGCTCGCCGGCACGTCCGCCAACGCACAGCAACTCTCCGGAGCGGGGGCAACATTTCCCGCGCCTCTCTATCAGCGCTGGGGTGTGGAATACAACAAGGTGAACCCTGCGGTTCAAGTGAACTACCAGTCGGTCGGTTCCGGTGCCGGCGTGAAGAACTTCACGGCGGGCGTAGTGGATTTCGGTGCGAGCGACGCCGCGATGAGCGATACGGAGATCGCCAAGGTCTCGAAGGGCGTCGTCCTGATCCCCGCGACGGCCGGTGAAATCGTTTTTGCCTACAACCTCCCCGGCGTGGACAAGCTGAACCTCTCCCGTGAAGCCATGGCCGGCATCTACCTCGGAACAATCGCCAAGTGGAACGATCCCGCGATCGCCAAGGCGAACCCCGGTGCCAAGCTTCCCGACCTCCCGATCCAGGTCGCCTACCGCTCGGACGGCAGCGGGACAACGTATGTCTTCACCCAGCACCTTTCGGCCATCAGCAAGGACTTCGACGAGAAGATCGGCACCGACAAGTCAGTGACGTTCCCGGTAGGCGTCGGCGGCAAGGGCAACGAGGGCGTCACTGCCCTCGTCAAGCAGTCGCCGGGTGCGGTCGGCTATGTCGAATACGGCTACGCCAAAGGCAACGGCCTCGCCATGGCCAGCCTCGAGAACAAGTCCGGCAAGTTCATCGCCCCGGGCGAGGAGAGCGGTGCCTCCACGCTTGCCAACGTCAAGCTTCCCGAGAACCTCCGCATCTGGCCGGTCGACCCCGAAGGCGACACCGACTACCCGATCGCCAGCTTTACCTGGCTCCTGCTCTACAAAAAGTATGACGATGCGGCGAAGCTGAAGGCGCTCAAGGAATTCGTTACCTACGGGCTCACCACCGGCCAGGGGTTCGCCTCCGAACTCGGCTACATCCCGCTCCCGGCTCCGGTTGTCGAAAAGGCCAAGGCCGCCCTCGCAACCGTCCAGTAATTCCGAAAAATCGTGGCTCAACAAGACACTGGTTCCCGTGCCATCGCGGAGCTTCGCGTGGGCCCCGATTTCTTTCGAGTCCTCTGCTGGGTGGCCTCGGCTGCGGCCGTGGCCACCCTCGGACTCATCGTTTACGAAATCGTTTCCGGCGCCTGGCCGGCGATTCAGAAGTTTGGCTTGGGCTTTCTGGGGAGTTCCTCGTGGGTTCCGAACCGTGAGAATTTCGGCGTCTTTCCGTTCATTGTCGGGACGGCGGTCAGTTCGCTGATCGCCATCCTCTTCGCCTTCCCGCTCGGGCTGGCGATCGCCATTTTCCTGAGCGAGAACTTCCTCGCCCTGCCGGTCCGGCAGGCGATCCGGTTTGTGGTCGAGATGCTGGCGGCGATCCCCAGCGTCGTCTACGGCCTTTGGGGCATTTTTGTGGTGATCCCGCTGGTTAAGGTTTTCGGCACTTGGGCGGTGGCCAACCTCGGCTCGATCCCCATTTTTTCGGGTCCGGCCTATGGCAACTCGATGCTCACGGCGAGCATTGTGCTGGCGCTCATGATCCTGCCGACGATGACGGCGATCTCGCGCAGCGCGCTGACCGCCGTTCCCAAAACCCTGCGCGAAGGCGCCTACGCCCTCGGGGCCACGCGGTGGGAGGCCATCCTCGGCGTGATCCTGCCGACTGCGGCTCCGGGCATCGTCGCCGCGACGATCCTGGCCCTCGGGCGCGCAATGGGCGAGACGATGGCGGTCGCAATGCTCATCGGAAACAGCTCGCGGCTCTCCTGGTCGCTCCTCTCCCCCGGGGGAACGCTGGCCGGGCTGCTCGCCAACCAGTTCGGCGAGGCCGAGGGCATGCAGGTCAGCTCGCTCATGTATGCGGCGCTCATCCTTGTTGTGATCACCCTTTTTGTGAACCTCGTCGGGGAGGCGGTGCTCCGCTATACCCAGAAGCAGACGGCCGGAATCCGCTGAACCGATGGACTCGATTTCCACCCACGCACCGGATTTTTTCACCTCCGACAAGGCGGAGAGCACGAAGGCGATCGCCCGCTCGTTCGGGAACCGGGTGCTGAGCGTGATCTGCGTCACCCTTTCGCTGCTGACGCTTGTTCCGCTGCTGTCGATCATCTACCTCGTCCTCAAGAACGGCCTTCCCCTGCTGAACTGGAGCGTGTTCACAGAGCTTCCTCCGGCGGCCGGCATGGTTGGCGGCGGGTTCGGCAATGCTGTCCTCGGAACGCTCGTGATGGTCGGCCTCGGCCTCGTCATGTCGGCCCCGATCGGCATCCTCTCGGCGATCTATATCAACGAATACGACCCGGCCGGCCGGCTGTCCCAGGCGGTGCGGATCGTCGCCAAGCTCCTCACCGGGATCCCTTCGATCATCTGCGGCGTGTTCGCCTTTGCCGTCGTGGTCGCCAACACCGGCGCATTTTCCGCCTATGCCGGCGGCGTCGCACTGGCCGTCCTCATGCTCCCCACAATCCTTCTCACCTCCGAGCAGGCGCTCATGGGCGTCCAGAACGCCTACCGCGAGGCCTCCTACGGGCTCGGGGCCACCAAGTTCCAGACGATCGTCCGCGTTGTCCTCCCGGACGCCCTGCCCGCCATCATGACCGGCATCATGCTGGCCGTCGCGCGCGCCGCGGGGGAGACCGCACCGCTCATTTTCACAGCGCTCTTCAGCCAGTTCTGGGCAAAGTCGCTCTCCGAGCCGACCGCCTCGCTCTCGGTTCTGATCTACAATTTCTCGACCGTTCCGTTTCCGCACCAGATCCAGATGGCTTGGACGGCCTCGCTGGTCCTGGTCGCATTCGTGACGCTGGCCAACATCACCGCCCAACTCGTTTTTTCAAAAAAGCACTAGCCCTGCCGGGTTGCTAAACCGAATACCCATCACCATGACTGAAGACGCCGCCAAACGAACAAACGGACAGAGCCTGGCCGCCGGCCGGCCGGATTTTATCACAGTCCGCGACTTCAGCTTCTTCTACGGGAAGAAGCAGGCGCTGTTCGACATCAACATGGACATCCCCGAGAAGCAGGTCACGGCCTTCATCGGACCGTCGGGCTGTGGCAAGTCCACGCTCCTGCGGAATTTCAACCGCATGAACGAGCTCATCGACGGCGTCCGCCACTCGGGCGAGATCCGGCTGCTCGGCCAGAGCATCTACGACAAGAGCGTGGAGGTGATCGCCCTGCGCAGGAGCATCGGCATGGTCTTTCAAAAATCGAACCCGTTCCCGAAATCGATCTACGAGAACATCGTTTACGGCCTCCGGATCAGCGGGCAGAACGCCCGAAGCCTGCTGGACGAGGCGGTCGAGCGAAGCCTGCGCGGCGCCGCCCTCTGGGATGAGGTGAAGGACCGCCTCCACGAAAGCGCGCTTGGGCTCTCCGGCGGCCAGATGCAGCGGCTCTGCATCGCCCGCGCCATCGCGAACCGCCCGAAGGTCCTCCTCATGGACGA
>Ga0114938_1002966_pt1 | contig 10315 bp, 7 predicted proteins | sample AshMeaBigSpring_FD_88675 | JGI IMG/M metagenome (GOLD analysis project Ga0114938, IMG submission 88675) | Groundwater microbial communities from Big Spring, Nevada to study Microbial Dark Matter (Phase II) - Ash Meadows Big Spring | ecosystem: Environmental > Aquatic > Deep subsurface >...
ACCCAGCCGCACATCAACCAGGCCAAGCCGCGCCACCAACCCACCGAAAACACACCCGCCGCACCACAAAGCACCGCACCACAAACACCCCACCATGGGTGCAAATCCGCCAATGCCACACAGGCCGCAGCCACTACCGCGCCAACGAACAACGGATGACGCCCGTCAAAGCCCTCCAACCACCCGCGCATTCCGGAGCCGGTTTTCCGCATGACGGTGGCTTTCTGCCCGCCTCATGCGGTTGTGTCCGGACCGCGCTCGTCGCCGGCTTGGGGCTCGCCCTCCACCACGCCGCCACCTTCCGTCGCCTCGGCGGCCTGCATTCGCTCCAGGTACTCCTGTTCCTGCGCTGCGGCGACTGCCGCCTCTTCCTGCACATCCCATTCGTGCAACTTGTGGTTGGCGTTCGCCGAGTGGCGGGTTCCCGGAAACTGCTCGATCACCTGCTGCATGATTGCCCTCGCGGAGGCACGATCCCCCTCGACCTCGTCATACAATTCCGCCAGACGGAACAGGAAATACGCCGCGTCGTTCGGCTCCCACGCCTGGCTTTCCAGCGCGTGCCGGATCGTCTGGATCGCCGAGGCCGGGTCGCCCATGTTTTCCTTGTAAATCTTGGCGATTTCCACCCACGGCAGACGGTTCAAGGGATCGGCCGCGGCGGCCTGTTTGAAGGCGGCGATCGCGCCCTCGTAGTCGCCCTGGGCCAGCAGCGAGCGGGCGTCATGCATGACGTCGCGTTCCACCATCTCGGCGCTGTCGTAAACCGCATGGGTGACGCGCTGGGCAAAAAACGGCAACAGGTGGACGACAAAGAAAATCCCCACCAGCCCCGCACTCAAAAAGGTGAGCAGAATGCCATTGAAGGTTTTTTCACCTTCCAACGAGTTGAGTTCGGTTTTTTTGGCTGGAACCAGCCCCTCCGGGTCTCCCTTTTCTTCAAGCCGGATGATCTCTTGGTTGATGGAGGTCACCTCCTTGCCCTTTTTTGAAAACATCACCCAACTTCCTGCAACCAGACCTGCGAGCACCAAGTACAACAGCCATTTCATGATTCACCACCCTGAGAGAATCCCAGCCCGACAGGAAGCAAAAATTCCCGGAATTACAACCGCCGCGCGTTGCGGCCCTCATCGATGAGTTTCCAGAAGTGTTTGGAATTTGCCAGCGCCTCATCCTCAGCCAGCGGCATCTTCGAGCGGAACAGAAAATCCGAAAACGTGCCCTTGTGCAAAACCCGGTGCACGATCACCGAACCCTCCTTCACCTCGAAGTAAAACCGATAGTCCTTCGCCCGGAAACGGTAAAGGACACGGCCATCCCGCTCGATTTTTCCAAACCGCTCGCCATTCAGGCTTTCCAGATCCTCCCTGCCCACCTTGAACTCCTCGAGCAACTCAAGCTGCTCGAGCGTGCCGAGACTCGAGAGCTCCGCGGCGCTGATTTCGTTAAAAACAATCTGCAACACCGCGGCAGCTTAAATCCCGCAACGGCCGGAGGAAAGCGCAAACCAACGGAGCCCGTACCTGCGGGCGGCTTTCAATCGTCTGGCCGCCCCCGGAATCCCGACACTCGCGCCGATCCCACCCCCTTCGATTTCGCCAGATCCCGGTCCCTGACCATATCCCGGCACATGCTTTGCATGGGTTGCTCGATTCTTGCCGCCGCGGCGGTCCGGGCGACGATCCCGCCCTCCCGCAAGGTGGGTCCATTGGAGAGACCCGGGATTTCCGCCCGCCGCGTGGGACAACACCTGGATTCCACTTCATGACCTCACTCCGCCTCACCGCCGCCCTGCTTTGGCTGGCCGCGGGTTTCCTCCACTGCAGTTCTGCCGGCAGCGCCCCGGCCACGACCACCCCCGCAGCACCCGCCACCGGAGCCACCGGCCTCCTCACCGGCAAACTCGCGGCCGGATCGCCATCTGACCAACTCTGGTCCATTCCGACCCTTTACAAGAACGAGGACAATCCGCTGCTCCAGGAACTTGCCGTCATCGGCCAACTCCAAACCCAATACGGCTACGGCTCGGACGACTCCGGCCAGTTCGGTTCCAACGACCTGAGCGAGGAATCCCTGTGGGGCGATATCGAGGTCCGCCGCTTCCGCATCGGCTTGAAGGCCCGCTTGTTCGGCAAGCTCTCGTTTCTCAATCTGACCGATCTGTATCCGGACTTGTCCCCGCGGATCTACAAGCGCACGCCGGAAACCTATTTCACCTGGGCGGAAAACGAGGCCCTCAACATCTCCGCAGGCAAGGTCGAGCTGAAGTTCAACCGTGAGCAGGAATACTCGTCGCGCGAATTTCCCGTGTTCGAGCGCTCGGCCCTCGGCAACATGTTCTACGGTGGCGAACTCACCGGCGCATGGGTCTGCGGCAAGGGAATCAAAGGCGGCTGGCTCTATTTCCTCGGTGCCTACAGCAATGATCGCGAGGACGAGTGGTCGGATTTCGAAGGCGGCGCGATGATCCTCGGCAAGATCGGCTACAACTACACGCCCATGACGGATTTTGACCTCGCCGAGGTGAAATTCCAACTTCTTCACAATACCGATCCGGGCTACAGCGACTCCAACACTCCCACCGCCTCACCGCTTTACTCGAACTGCATCTCGATCTCCAACGAGCTCACCAAGGGCCCCTACGGGCTGACCACCGAATTCATGTGGGGCGATGGCACGGAAGGAGCTTCCGACGTATGCGGCCTTTACGCCATGCCGTTCTGGTTCATCACGAAGAAACTCCAACTCATCAGCGTCATCGAAGTCGCCGGCGGCAGTGAGGACAATGCCGTGCTGCTGCCCAAGCGCTACGAATATTACAGCCCCGGCGACAACACCGGCGACCGCTATTTCGCCACCTTTGCCGGGCTGAATTACTACGTCAACGGGCACAAACTGAAGCTGATGTCCGGCGTCAAATACTCGTATCTCGATGGCACCCCGACTGGCGACGGCTTCGACGGCTGGACCTTCATCGCCGGCGTGCGCATGGCGTTCTGAGGCCCATCCATGCTTCAGCACACGCCCGCCTCGCTGCCCGCGAGCCACCGGCAGGATGAGTTGACATTTTCGCGTGCGGCGGATCAGGATTTGGCGAGTTTAGTCATACCCGCCATCCGGGACCTTCGCTCCTGGCATGCGATCATTGGACCATCCACATGAAAAAACCCAACTTCACCACAAGGCTCCTCCTGTCCCTGTTGTTCATCGCCTGCATCCCGGGCCATGCGCTTGCCGCCCCCTACGGCCCCGATGGCCGTGAAATCGATTGGGAACAGCCCGGCGGCGAAAAAATCAAACTCCGCGTCTTTGGCGACGAGTATTACGGCCGCACCGAAACCGCCGAAGGCTACACGGTGATTTACGATTCCGATGACGGTGCCTACCACTACGCGGAGCTCTCCGCAGACGCCACTTCAATGAAGCCCTCGGGCGCAAAGGCCCATCTGCCACCCCGCGGCGGCCAAGCCAGGCACCTCGATCTCCCGAAAACCACCATCCTTGGAATCCAGCAATCCAACCGCGCCAGAATCGCCGGAAAACGCGACCAACGCTGGAGCCGGCGGGTGCAGGCCGTCCGGACTCTTCAAGCCGCCCGGATGGCCGGACGCGCCATCCGCTCCGCCCCAGCCGCCGCCGCGAACGGCAACGCCACGCCCGTCATCGGCAACAAAGTGGGACTCACCATTCTCGCCCAATTCCCGAACGATCCGAGAACCCCGCGCGCAGACCCCGTCAACTTCCCGGCAACCCGCGCCAAAATCGTCAACTTCTGCAACCAAGTCGGCTACAACGACGACGGCAACTCGGGATCCGTCCGCGATTATTTCTTCGATCAATCGCTCGGCAAAGTCACCTACACCCAAATCGTCACCGAGATCGTCACCCTGCCTCATCCACGAAATTATTACAACTACTCGGACTATCCCGCCAACAAACGGCTCCGCTTTGACTCGGCCGATCTGGTGGTCAAGGATGCCGTGAGGGTGCTCAAGAATCACGGATTCGATTTCTCCGGCCTCACGACCGACGACCTCAACCAAGCCATTGCAACCAACGTCTTCTTCGCCGGCCGCGACTCGGGCGTCTGGGCCAAAGGCCTGTGGCCGCAACAATCGAGCCTGCTCGCACCCATCAGCGTCGGAACCGCCACCGCACCCATCTACATTTCCAACTACCAAATCACCAATATCAGCAACTCCGCCCCGACCATTGGGACTTTCGTCCACGAAAACGGCCACCTGCTCCTTGATTATCCAGACCTCTATTCCCTCGTCGGCGAAGGCGTCGGCCTGCATTGCCTGATGGGTGCGGGCAATTACCTCAACGGTGAAAGAACCCCCGCGCCAATCAACGCCTACCTCAAGGACATCGTCGGCTGGGCGAACGTCACGGAGATCTCCGCTGCCGACGACGTAACCCGCAACCTTCCCACCGCCGGTAACATCGCCTGCCGCATCCGCAAACCGGGCTCCACCACCGAGTTCTTCGTCGTCGAGAACCGTGGACTCGGCGACAAGTGGGCATTTTACGCCAGAGACAAGGGCATCGCCATCTGGCATGTCGATGAATCCATCGAATACGGCAACATGCTCGGCCGCCCTCACTACGGGGTCGCCCTCAAGCAGGCGGACGGCAGAAATGATCTCGAACGAGGCGCCAACCTCGGTGACCGGTCGGATCTTTTCGATCTGGCCACCCCGCGGTTCACGGAAATGACCGATCCCAATTCGGCCTGGTGGGATGGCACCGTCTCATGGGCCCGGGTCAAGGTTCTTGACGACGTCGGCCCGAACATGCGCGTGCAATTCGGCAGGATTCCGGCGGATACCATCCTCGTCAACAGCCCGGCAGGCGGTGAAATCGCGTACTGCGATTCCACGTTCAACATCACCTGGGAGGCGAACATCACGGGCAACGTGAAAATCGACCTCTATCAGACAGGCCTGTTCCACAGCACGATCGCCACCAACGCAGCCAACAGCGGCAAATACTCTTGGGCCATCCCCACCTCCTTCGCCGCAGGTGACAACTTCAGCATCCGCATCAGCAGCATCACCAACGCCAAGCCGGTCTTCGACTTCAGCGGCGGCACCTTCAAAATCCTGCATGCCACGTTCCCCGAGGGCGGGCGGATGCCGGATGGCTGGTACACCCCGCCGGGCGCGGATACCGGGTGGCAAGTGACCCGGGCGGTCGCCTATGAGGGCACCCACTCGCTCGTCAGCAAAGTGCCCGAAGACGGCGGGACGGCGGATGTCGCCTACACCTCCACCTTCGAGGCGGGCAAGGTGGAGTTTCATATCAAGACCTCGACGGAACAAGACTGCGACTATGCACGCTTCTTCATCGACGGCGTCCAGCAATCACTGGCGGCCACCGGCCCCGAGAAAGCTCTCAGCGGAGAGCAGCCATGGACCTTCATTTCAATTCCCGTCAGTGCCGGAAAACACACCTTCAAATGGCAATTCGACAAGGATGACAGCTACGCCTCCGGCTTTGACAGGGTGTGGCTCGACGGCGTGGTGCTTCCCGCAAGCACCCAGGTCATCGCCGTCAGTCAACCACCTGACAAGAAACTCAAGGACGGCGTGTCCGTCACGGATTTCGGCAGTGCCATCGTCGGCCACCCCGGCGGTGCTAGGACGTTCACGGTCAAGAATACCGGGTCGGCCGCTCTCACGGGCCTGAAGGTGTCCCGTTCCGGCCCCCACTGGAATGATTTCGCGCTTGGAGCGCTGGCTGCCACCTCGCTTGCCCCGGGTGAAAGCACCACGTTCAAGGTCACCTTCACTCCCGGCAGACCGCAGGAACGCACCGCATTCCTCCACATCGCCAGCGACAATGAGAAGGGCGGGTCCTTTGACATCCGGCTGCGGGGCTTCGGACTGCCGAAAAATGCCGCCCCATCGATGTTTGCCGCCGCTCCCAAAAACAGCGCCGCCACCTTGGTTGACGCCGTCCTCGGCACCAAGCCAGCCGACAACCGCGCTATCACCACCACGCAAACCGTCGAGGGCCGGAAATACCTCGTCCTAACCGTCGCCAAGCCGGCCGTTCCGGACACCTTGGAACGCACCGTCGAAGTTTCACCCAACCTCATCGATTGGTTCAGCGGCGGCAAACACACCACCGTGGTCATCGACAACGAAACCCTCCTGAAGGTGCGGGACAACACGCCTGTCACGCCCGGCAGGAAACGCTACATCCGCCTGAAAACGACCCGCCCCTAATCCGCCGGGTGGAGGGATGGCGGCGCACACCGCCGCACCTCCTCCGCGATGATCCGCAGCCCGGCGCGCACCACGGCCTCATCCATCGCGTAGGAAACGCGGATGCACTCATCGCGGTGCGCCCATGCCGGCTGGTCGTGGCCGAAAAAGAAATAATGACCGGGAATCACCAGCACGCCCCGCTGTTTCAGGCGTTCGTATAACTCGTGCGACGTGATGGAAAGCCCGGGAAACCAGAACCAGAGGAAAATCGCGCCTTCGCTGCGGTGCATGAACCACTCGAATCCGTCACCAAACGCCTCACTGGCCGCAGCCCGGGCAAGCCGGCATTTTTCCTGATAGAAGGGCCTCACCACCTCACGGCTGAGACGAAGGATCTCGCCGGATTCCACCAGCGGCAGCACGATCTGCTGGCCGATGTTTGGATTCGAAAGTCCGACGATGGCGTTCATCGAGCCCAAGGCGCGGATGATTTCCGGCGGCCCGATCACGATGCCCGTCCGCGCGCCCGGCAGGCCGATTTTCGACAGGCTGTAGGTGAGGATGACGTGCGGCTCCCAGAACGGCTCGGCCTCGCTGAAGATGATCCCCGGAAACGGAGCGCCGTAGGCATTGTCGAGGATCAGCGGAATGCCGTGGCTTTTCGCCAGCGCCGCAAGCCGGGCGATCTCCTCGTCGGTTAGAACGTTGCCGGTCGGGTTGGTCGGCCGCGAGGCGCAGATCGCGGCAATTTCCGGAGTGATTGCCAGACGGTCGAAATCCACCCGGTATTTGAACTCATGCGGCCCGGTTTTTTCGATCACCGGAGGGATCGCATGGAACAAACCGCCGTCGATGCCCTGATCCGAATAGCCGATGTATTCCGGAACGAGCGGCAGCAGGATTTTCTTGCGGCGGCCGTCCGGCATTTGACCGGCGAGCAGGTTGAGGAGAAAGAAAAACGCGGTCTGTCCGCCCGCGGTGACGGCGATGTTCTCGGGGCTGAGCTCCCAGCCGAAGGTTCTCCGGAAGAGTCCGGCGACGGCTTCCAGAAACCGCGGATTGCCACAGGGCGGATCGTAGGACGTCAACGCCCGGTCGATTCCGCCGGTTTCATCGATGAGTTCTTCGATGCGCCGCCGCCAAACGGCGTTCATCTCGGGAATGCGCGCCGGCTGGCCGCCGCCAAGCATTTTGAGGTCCGGCCCTCCGCTGGCCAGCGCATGGCCCAGATCATCCATCAACTCCCCAATCCCACTGCCACATCCAAGGTGACGGCCAATTTGCGAAAATTCGTATGACATTGCCGGAAGCCGTGTTCTATAGTCCCGGCCTCACCAGAACAACCCCCAAACCACCATGTCCATCAAAGTCGGCGACAAAGCCCCGGATTTCACCCTCGTAACCAAAACCGCGGAAGGACCGCAGCTTGTAAAACTCAGCGAGCTCATCGGAAAATCCAACATCGTGTTGCTCTTTGTGCCGATGGCCTTCACCGGCGTCTGCACCACCGAGTTCTGCGAAATTTCCGCCGGAATCTCGGACTACGAGTCGCTCGATGCCAAAGTGCTCGGAATTTCCGGGGACAATCCGTTTGCCCAGGCGGCATGGGCGGAGAAGGAAGGCATCACCATCCCGCTGCTCAGCGACTACGAACATGAAGTGGCCAAGGCCTACGGCGTGGCCTATGAGCAATTCCTACCGGCCGTGAATCTGATCATGGGCGGCGTGGCCAAACGTTCCGCCTTCGTCATCGATAAGGCTGGCATCGTGAAATACGCCGAAGTCCAGGATCACCCGAAAGATCTGCCGGATTTCGAAGCGGTGAAAGCCACCCTGCGCTCGCTCTGAGCCACGGCCCGCCCCCGGTTTTCCACATCCGCCCCCGGCACCCGTGCCGCGGGCGGATTTTTTGCACGCTTGGCAGGCGCCGCCGCCGGGCTCAGGCCGTGGCGGTTTTCGCCGGGCCTTTGCGGATCCAGCCGAACGGTTTGCCGAGCGGCAGCAGGGTGCGCCCGAAGTAGCTGTTGAGGAAAACCGCTCCGGCGGCGTAGAAGCCGAGCAGCGAGATGAGCAGTTCCGACCAAGCGGCCAGATGATGGCTGGTTTCGCCCAGCGGCGTGCCTTTTTTCAGGATGCTGATGGCCAGCGACGGCAAGAGCACATTGATGAGCACCAGAATGGCCGCGAAGACTTTGTTGGCCTCGAATGCGGCCACCATGATGAACAGCGAGAAGATCGTGTAGCCGATGCAGGCGAAGGCCAGTTGTTTCGGGTCGGCATTCGCATCCACTTTGCCAAACCACCCGAGGCTGGTGGCCCAGTGCATGGCGACGGCCACCCAGAACAGGCCATAGACGCCCAGCACGATCGCCCCGAAGTAGTTGTTCTTCCGGAAATCGATGGTGGAGGCCCAAATCTGAGCCAATGAGCCAAGAAACAGCGCCCATGGAATCAGGTAGGTGACTCCGGTGGTCCAACCCATTTTCTGGGAGGCGGCGACGAAGGTGACCATCGACAGCCCGAAAACCCCGAGTGCGGTGGGGTCGGACATGACGATCTTGGTTTCCGTGACGTTTGCGGCTGGCTGTTTATCCATGCGCGGCGGGTATGACGGCGGGCCGGACCAGACAAGAATGAAGCGGAAAATCACAGTTGAAGCGCATGATTTGGGAATTTTTCACCAGTGCGCCGGGGAAATCCCCGCGGGCGATTCACGCACGACCCGTGTTTCGTGGGCCGAGACGGGCTTGCAGGTCGTCGAGCACGGTCATGAAGCGCAAGTGGGCTTCGCGCGGGCTGGGATAGGGAATCAGGGGCGACTGGGCCCCGCCATCCGCCCCGCCCTTGGTGGACATCCAATGGAAGTGGTTGGAAGTCTGCATTTTCGCCCAAATGTGGACGAGCTCCGGATCGTTTGCAGCCAGAACCTCCTTTTCCAAGTCATGGACCCTGGCCATGGCTTCACGCTGCATGGCGTTGTCCGTCCACGCCGAGAGATCGCGCTCGCCGTCCGTCCATGAGGTGAGGAACCGGCAGGCATATTCGCGGGAAGCGCGGTAAAGATCGACCGCTTCGGTGGGCGTCACCCATTGCAGGCCAGCCTCCGCCACAGCATCGGGCAGGGCCTCCCAGAATTCGAAAATCCCGGTCTCCTTGCCTTGATGTTCGCCGATGGTTTCGTAGCCCATGAAGAGATTGACGAGATCGCCGGGGGAATCGGCCAGCCAGGCGGCGTACTTCTCCGGTGTCAGCGGGTGATCCACCCATGACGGATCGGCGAAGCGGAAGCCGAGGTCGTCGGAGAGCCAACTGTTGCGCAGCAGGCTTTTGATGCGGGCGGTTTGCGGCGCACGGTAGAGGAAATTCGGCGATTTCCCCTTGAGGTTGCGCTCCACGCCTTCCGCGATGATGCCATCGAAGCCCATCGTTTCCGCCTTGGCGGCGATGGTGTCGTTGTAAATCAATTCGGTGTTGCGGAAAACCCGTGGGCGGACATGGAAAACGTCTTCGATCTTTTCCAAATGAAGATCCACCTGGCGGTCGAATTCCTTGTTGGAGTGGACGAAAGCGAGCGAGTGATGGTAGGTCTCCGCGAGCAACTCCACGCCGCCGGCCGCCACGAGTTCCTGGAACGATTCCAGCACGTCCGGCCGGTGGCGCTCCATTTGCTCGATCACCGTGCCGCTGATCGAGAGGGCCATGCGAAACCGTCCCGCATGGTTTTCGACCAAGCGTTTGAACATGCGGTTCGCGGGCAGATAACAACTTTCGGAAACCCGGCCGAGGATGTCCGCGTTGATCGCGTCATCCTCATACGGAAGCGGCTTGCCGCGCCGCGCCGCACCGCACGGGAGCAGACGGTTCGGTTGATGAACTTGGAAGTAGAGACAAATGTCGGGCATGGGTTGTTCCCGGGGGTGGAAGTGTGGCCGCCGGAGGGTAAGCAGGAGCCGGGCCAATCGCCAATCCCCCCCTGCGGCTGGCGCGGTGACAATCCCGCCACCCCCGGGAACTTGGCGCTTGGAAGCCGCCGCGAAGCCTTGCACTCTTACCGACATGCGCACGAAAGCGGTTTCTTTGCTGCAGGAATTGACGGA
>Ga0114938_1002968_pt1 | contig 10313 bp, 5 predicted proteins | sample AshMeaBigSpring_FD_88675 | JGI IMG/M metagenome (GOLD analysis project Ga0114938, IMG submission 88675) | Groundwater microbial communities from Big Spring, Nevada to study Microbial Dark Matter (Phase II) - Ash Meadows Big Spring | ecosystem: Environmental > Aquatic > Deep subsurface >...
AGAAAGAACTTTTGGCTGGCAAGCAACGTTGCCTCAACATCTTAAACGATCCATCCGGTAGTTTGAAATCGAATCACCAACGATGGGAGAGTTATCTGAAAAAAGCCTTGCGCCCTGACATGAAACCCGAATACAGTCGCATTGCAGTAAAATCCGTCGTGACCTTAATATCCAACTGGCGGACACATCGCGGAGCACTTCTCCACGAAGGAGTGATCCCCAGTCATGCAGTAGGTTATTTTGTCGGATTTTGGGCCTGGGACAGTTGGCGCTTCTCCGCTATATTAGCAAAGTTTGCTCCCGAGCTAGCCAAGAACAACATACGGGCAATGTTCGACTATCAACAACCCGATGGAATGGTGATCGATTGTATCTATACCGATGCCACGGAGAACAACAAGCGAGATAGCAAACCCCCATTAGCGTGCTGGGCAGTGGATGAGATCTTCACTCACACTCAAGATACCGCATTCGTCAAAGAGATGTACCCCCAACTCCTCGCCTACTACAAATGGTGGTATCAGAAACGCGATCACAATCGGAACGGGATGTGCGAATTCGGTTCGTGCGATGGAACGATTGAAGCCGCAGCTTGGGAAAGCGGTATGGACAATGCCATCAGGTTCGATAATGCCACGATGCTGAAAAATGCCGAAGATGCTTGGAGCTTCAATCAAGAAAGTGTAGATCTGAATGCTTATCTAGCCCTCGAATGCAAACTCCTCAAGAAATTCTCACATCTTGTAGGAAGCACTTTCGACGGACCGGACTACAGCGAAAAGGTTGCCGATTACTTCTTCAGTAAGCGGATCAACTTCTTCTGTGACCGTCGTTTGCCGGGAGGAAGTTACATCGAAGAGCCGGGCTGCGAAGGATATACTGCATTTTGGACCAAAATTGCAACTCAGGAACAGATGGATAAAGCACTGGTACTACTCAAAGATACCGCTAAGTTCTCGACATACATTCCATTTCCCACCATTGCAGCCGATAACCCCAAATACGATCCCAAAGGATATTGGAGAGGACCCATCTGGCTCGACCAGACCTATTTTGCAATCAAAGGACTCCGTAATTATGGATATTCGAAAGAAGCAGACCAATACACCTGTCAGGTATTCGATCGTCTAAAAGGCTTAAAAGAAGATGCTCCCATACATGAGAACTATGGAACGCACACAGGAGAGCTGTTGAAAGCTCCACATTTCAGTTGGAGTGCAGCACACTTGCTGATGCTTTATGAAGACTATGGTAAATAGCAGAGCAATTTAGAATGTTTCTCCTTAATAACTAATAAGGTGTACACTATTGAGCATACAAGATAAATGATGATTTAATTTCAGACAAATCTCTTTAATTTCAGACGGATCTCTTTAATTTTACAACAAAACAGGCGTTCAATGACTATCATTTAAGTTTATTGAGCGCCTGTTTTAAGGTAAAATCGCAATGATTTGTCTAAAACAAAAAAGAGAATTATTATTGATTAGATCATTGAGCCAATCTTTTTATAGTCAAATATATTAACTAGTCATTTTTAAATAATACATAGTTTGATTCAACATCATCATTAAAATAATTCTCAGCACTTGTTTTTATATACATATCTTTTAAATACCAACCGACAAAAACCTTATACAAATAGTTTTTTTTCAAATAAGGAGAAATATTTAATTTAGAAAATGTGTAATTAATATTCTTTTTATTACCTGAATTAAGTATAAAACTATTTTTACTATGTAATTTAATAAACTTCAAATTTGCGCTATAGGTGCATGGTAATAATTCACAGAATTTATTGTTTTTTAAATCAATAAATTTTATATGCATTAAACTCGAGCAAATAGAGTTTAAATTTGGAAGATATACGACCATTTCTTTATCAGACACATTGATTACATCAATATTAATTGTAATACTGTCTTTATTGGATTTTATATTCGTGATCTCCATCTTTAATTGCCTATCTTGAGCATATGCATTTGATATGGTAAAGATAAATCCTAATAAATAAATTATTTTATTCATAATTAATATATTTAAATTATTTCATTAAACTATCAGCAGACATCTGTTAACGTACCAATTCTCTTATTCAAGCTTTTTAAACTCATTATTTTGTTTACATCTATCTTCTGTACTTTGATCTTTAATTATAAATGGCAAGACACTAATCTATAATAGCATATCCATTTATTTTACTGGTTCCACCGGTTGGATTGAATGCCAATATTTTTCGACATTATAAGTTTCAATCTTTTGTCCGTATGCATCTTTTTCAAAAGCCTGACCAGATTCAGCGAAATTTTGTTTCACACTAGATGAGGTTTACTTTATCCATTAATTATCAATATTTTTTTAAATATTGCTGCCAATTATTTGGGTAGAGTTTTTGAATTTTCCTCAACATTAACTTACTTATATATTTTCGTCTACTTTCATAATCAACCCCCTGCCTTTTAAACTCTGCAATTATCTCTTTCTTTTTTTGATAATCAGAGCTTTTTAAATCAAAAGTCCAATCTAAAAGTAAATCTACCGGGTAATGAGGCTTAGAAAAAACAATTGTATCTGCCTCATTCAGACTACGAAAATAAAAAGGGGCCGTTATTTTTGCTTTGTTTTTCACAATAAGAAAATATGCAGAGTTTACATCTCCTAAAAGTAGGGCTTCACATGCTGCTGTCCTTCCTGATTCTGTGGCATAATCGATTATAGAGCCAGCATTCACTAATAACTTAACTTTTTCAAATCCACTATTAATAGAATATATTAATGGACTAGTACCACATTCTGTTGAACTCGTTTCTCCTATTGTTTTAGGTTCACAATAGTTGATATTTGGGTTAGCTTTATAATCCAAAAGAAGTTTTACAAATTTAGGATCTTCATTTGCTTCTACATCATTCCATGCAAATGAAATAGCTCTAAAAAGTGCTGTTGTCCCTGTTTTTGAGATGATATTGGGGTTAGCACCATTGTCTAGTAAAGCTTTAGCTGATTCATATTTTCTTGATCCAACTGCCCACATTAAAACAGTTGTTCCAAAAATGGGGTCTTGAAAGTTAACAATTTTAGGGTTATGCTTTAAAATATCCTCAATTTCTTCACCATTATTGTCATCTACTGCTTGAGCTAAATCCCAAGCAATAGTATTTTTAAATAGCTCAATATCGCGAGTCGTTAATTCTTCTTTTGAAACTTGTCTACAACCTGTTATTAACAAAATTTGGAATAAAATTAAAATGTAATTTCTCATTAGTTTTATTTATTAGTTTTATCTACCAGTTTTATAATATTCCATTAATGCCCTAATTAATGTATCAATAAGATGATTGGTCACCGAATTATCAGATTGTTGGGGAAGATATACAACTTTATCTATTGGCTTGGCAAAAAGAGAATTGATAAAACGGTCTAACATATCACCTTTGACAACATAAGCAGTCATACCATTTTTATCCGCTCCTTTATAAGATTTTGCATTTAATCCATAAGCTTTTGCATTTATAGCAGCAGGATTGTACAACAAGGCATTTCTGTTTGTCGCCAATGCATTGCCAGCTGCTTCAGCACCACCCTTCGAATGACCTACAAAAGTTAATTCAGCATCACCCAATTCTTTGCTAACTTCTTTAGCATCTTTAATAGAGGCTCCCATATTTTCAGAACCTCCAAAGGGTTGTTCTAAATCTTCAGAAATAGAGCCACGACCTCTTTTGCTATTTTCAAAATATGTACCTGCGTTCGCCATTGTATATTCCGTAACACCATCAACTGTTCTTGAATATAAGCCCGCACGATAAGCCAAGTTATCTTTATCAGTATAAATTCTATCTAAATGCCATCCTCCAATTAGCTTATCTCCTATTTTTCCATCGTAAATATGTTTGGCCATTACTGCACCCTCCACTGCTGTTGGTATTTTACCATCCTTATCTATAAATATCAACGGATTGTTAATACAATACACATACGGACTTACTGAATAAAACTTCTCCGCCAACGGATCAATACTTGTAAACCTTCCTTCTGCAGGATCCATACTTCGAGCCAAGTAGTCATAAAGATTCAAACCTCGTTCACCATCGAATTCCTTGCCATTGTATTTATAAGGCTGAGCTTTTGTATCATGAGTTCCATCTTCCATGAAAGTCATACCGAAAGGATAATAATGATTCGTTTGAATCACCGTACCATCCGCTTTTGCCACTACACGGTTATTTCCCAGATGATCTTGGATGTAAAAGTGATACTGACCGTTTTCAACATACCCGCCATCCACCAGAATACGTTTCAAAGCGCCATTCTCGTAGATCATGTTGCCAATATAATCCGTTGTCTTTGTTTGAGTACCAAATTTCATTTCAACTTTCAGTTTTTTGCCATTAGCTGAATAGGTGTAATTATTCGTTGCAGAACCCAATGAGTTTGCGATGACTAATGATATCGGCAAATTTAATGAATTATATGAGATATTTGATATCCCTTTATTTAAATCTTTAGTCATGTTGCCATTATTATCGTACTCATACTCTAAAGCTTGATTGACATTGTTCCTAAAATCAGTCAAGTTATTAAACTGTGGTGTGGGAGCAGTATCTTCCGCTTTAATAAGCTGATTGCCTTTGTAATTCATTGTCAGGTTATCAATAAGACCAAAAGAAGTTGTTCCGGTACGCCCGTAGCGTATAATACTTGTCACATTTCCATGCATATCGTATCTGCAAGAATCACTAAAATTGGCACCTAGATTGTCTGTCTGTGAGTAGGTAGAGGCTGTCAGGCGCGACAAGTTATCGTAATTGAAAGCGTATGTACGACTTTTCTTGTCGTCGCTCTGCCAGTTCATGGCCGAGATGTTACCGTTGTAATTGCGGGTATATCTTGGCACATTTGTTGGCGCATCCTGATAGTAGAGTGTTTCGTTGAAATGCGGATTGGAAATGGTTTTCATCCAAGAACGCACATTGTACGTGTAATCCGTTTTGAGATTGGGATTGCTGCCTGTTCGGCTGTTGGATTGAAGGCGTCCAAGCTCATCATAACTATTGTTGACTAGCAATATTTCTGTACCCGTATTGAGTTTATGCTTGGTAGTTAAAAGCCGTCCTGCATGGTCATAATCATAGGTGTAAAGTTCCGTCTGCATAGCTTTACCACTGGCTGTATGAACATGCTGCATTTTCACAGGTTTATCCACAAAGTTATAAGCAAAGTAAGTTTTGTCAAAACCACCCAGATGATTGGTACTCTTCCCTTGAACCAAACGGGAGCGTTCATCGTAATAGTTCACTGTATAATCGTAGTTCAGTGTTGTTGCATTGTTAAACCGTGCCGTAGCTGTACCCGTTAGCAACCCTTTGGCGCTTGGTTGATAGCGCTGACCAAAGCCAGAGAGATTTTCATAAGCAAAATTGGTATCACCGGACGAAGGAAATCCATTTGTTCCCATAAAATCATAATCGTCATAGTAATTGACGGCATAGATTTTACAATCTTTCAGTGATAAAGGAAGTGCATCCGAAAAGATTGTATAACCTTTATATCCTCCCGTTGTCGTGTATTCGGCTTTGATGACATAATCACTAAACCTATCGTTTGTAATGGGAGAATCATTGGCTAGAGTACAAACACCTGTCAATACCACACGACCAAAAACGTCGGGAATAGTGAATGTCCATTCATTTTTAACAGTTTGAACACCGGTTTGAGAGAAAACCATGCGGTCACCTCGATCATAAACCATTTTAATCCACTCTGTACCGGGGATACGTTTAGCAATGCAACGGTTTCGGGCATCATATTTATATAGATAAGCATAATCTTTCAACTCCTGTGTATCACCTTTCCATTTTCCGGAAGTAAATACAGTTGAAGCTTTGGGCGGAAGAACCACGCGAAGGTTTCCATAGCTATCATAAACATAGTAGGTATCGTAAAGCTGATTGTTGTTGATGGATCGCTTCAGAAGTACTTGATCAAGTTTGTCTTTAAATTCATATGCTTTATTACCATTTTCGTCAATCACTTCAGTCACGAAGAGTTCATTGGGTGCATAATTTCCTAAACAATACAAACTATCTATATCTTTCACATCTGATACAGTATACATTCGGCAGACTAAATAGTCAGATAAATCAAAGTTGACATGACTTGTTGCTGTATTGGTAAGAAAATTCGTAGATATACCTCTTGCATTGGAAGGGTCTTTATCTAGGCTCTGCCAATCACTTCCGGCACCAACCTTTTTTAATATACGGTTCAAAGGAGACTGTTCGTAAACCGAATAAGAGTATGGATTGGAATCATTGTTGCTTGAAATAGAAAGAGATTTGGCAGATGAAGGTTCAACAAATTGGCCTCCATTCTCGCTCGAAACAACAGCCGGTAGCCAAACATTGCTTTCGCGACCAATCTCATCATACTCCTGTAAGGAAACCAAATCATGTCCCTTAGGAGTGGCACCTTTATTAACAAGTTGATTGGGACGCCCCAAGCCATCGTAATACTGAATTTGATCTAAGTAACCGGTACCCTCTTCATTAGTATAGGTGCGAGTTAAAATATAATTCTCCGGTGAAGAGAATATTTTTTCACGATGAACAACTCCTTTAATAGAAGTTGTGATGTATCCATTTTCTGTCTTTCCCTCAGAAATAATATAGTAGGTTCCCGGTAATAACTCCTCATTTTCAATGCGCCCCTCTCCACTCGATTTAATAATATTGCGCGAAGAATCAAGTAAGTAAATAAAAGTACCACTACTGATTGAATTAGAATGAAAGAAAGTCATATCCATTGGTTCTGTAATTGTAAACCGATAAATGACATCTTTGGTGTTTGATCCTATATATGAGTTAAAATAATCATTTGTATTCAGTGTGTTTGAATAATCAACACTGCCATAGATAGGAGCTAATTCAGTCAGTTTTTCGGACTTAACTCCTTGAATACTGGTAGTGATATTCCCATTCTGGCTATATCCTTCAGAAATAACAGAGTAGGCCCCGGGGGCCAAAGCTAACTTCTTTATATATGCATGCTTGGTTTGATTACAAGCTCCTTCTCCTACATAGTCATTATTAGATGCAACAATTTGTCCATTGCTATTTAAAAGAGTCACGTAAGTATCATCAAGCTCAGATCCGCAATGAGAAATTGTAAGATCTATATATTGGGATGTCACAAAAGTATACGTAACATCGTTGGTTATTCGCCCTGTATATGAGTTAGCACAATCTGCAGTATTTTGTGTGTGAGTATAGGTAAAGGGTGGTTGTCCTATAGAGGCAATAATTGTTGTTGGTTGATTGGGGGTTACCTTACCAATAACATTCGTTGTGATAGCTCCATTGCTTCGAAACCCTTCTGCCACAATGTAATAATAGCCAGGAGGTAACATTTTCTTTTCAATGGAATCTCCACGAGGATACCCGGCTGAAAAATTAGAAACAATGAGATTGCCGGATGAGTCAACTAAATACAAAACGACACTCAAATCACTCGTATAAGAAACCGTTATATCGAAATATTTATCAATCGCAAAGCTATAGATTGCATCATTGGCCGAATTAAAAGAACTGCCCTGATAGCGATCTGACAGATTACGGGTGTCTTGCGTATTGTTATAAGAAAAAGAATTGTAATAGCTGCCTATATGTCTAGAGGGATAAAGACCTTGTGCATTTGCAACTGATACAAGGCTTAGTAAAAGTAAAATAAATGTATATGTTTTCATGATATTTAGAATTATTGGTTGTAATTATATTCATACTGAGAAATTATTTTTCCACTATTATCTTTAATCAACAATAAACGTCCCATAGTATCATATGCATAATTTAATATCTTCCCATCTGCATTTGTCACAGATGTAATTCCCCTTAGGGGATCATAGGTGTAAGTTGTTATTTGTGCTTTTTTCAATATAGAGTGAGAACGAAGTTGATTAATTATAAACATATCCGGGTTAGTTTGCTCACCCAATTTATTAGGATCAATAGCAAGCGCTGAACGTACCTCATTATATGATGCATTTTCAATTTTTGCTATTGGAAATTGATTGTTATATCCCCAAAGGTAAGAAGTATATATTCCACTTTTATTTCTTATTTCAATAATATTTCCTTTTAAATCATACTTTGTATACTCAATCTCTGGGTCTTTTGAATAATGCAAATCTTTAACTAGACCATTAAACCGAGTGAAATTCAAAGAACTTATAGGAGATTTCAAAAAAGAATCAAATATTGTGTTTTGTAAAAAAAACTCTTTATCTTTTTTATAGGTAAATAATTTAATATTTGTAATATTCGAATTCTTCATATTCACTTTCTCAATTGGATAATTTAAAAATGAGCTATCTCTCATTTCTTTGTAAACTGTCGCTCCTTCTGTAAAATCGTCTCCGGAATAAGTCGTTTTTTCTACTATAATATTATTATTTATCACTGACTCTATTTCTGAACAAAGATTATGTTTATTATACTTATACTTTATTGTACTCACAATCGAATCTTTTCCATTCATATTAAAATCTACTACCTTTTTTTCTTGCAAATATGGATAAAAAGTGTATTTTTTATTTGCATAAAGGCGATAGAGTTTTTCACTATAGTAATCTTCAGCTAGCTTGATATAGTTGTTATATCTATTTTTATCGTTATTATATAAATAATCAATTCTTTTTTTCGGTTGCCCATTTTTATCAATAAATGATTGAGATTTCAGCAGACCTCTTTCCAACTCCTTCGAAATAAATAATTCCCATGGCATCATAAAATCAACATTGGTAGTAATCATAAATGGAGGCTCATTAGGAAATTCATCATGATTCGTAAATTTGCTTACTATTTTGCTTCCATCACTACTCTCTTCAACTACTCTAGAGTATGTAACATGATTTCCGTCTGTTGTCGAGAGAGGGTATATAGGATTTTGAGAACGCATATAGAAACGGTGAATTATATCTATGGTAGAACTATAATACACTAAACCTGACCAACCTGATTGATGAACTTTTTCATGGGAGCTACCTTGAGTTTCATAAAGTGGAATTCCAGACAAAATTCCACTTGATTTACCATCTTCATTTAAATAATAATAGCGTTTTGAGAGTTTATATAGTAAATTATTTGAATTAGGATAATCTGTAATGGACTTTACTCTTAAGCCTCCGGCTAGTCCTGTTCTGGAAATTAAAGAAAATGGGGCATTGTTACTGCCTGCTGTTGCAATAGTTGAACCATTGACAACTTTAGAATAATCATTAAGTTCATACTCAAAAAGTGTTTTTCCACCTGTTGGATATATAATTGATTCAAGTACTTCGGCCATACAATATGGTAATTTTGCTTCCCTGTAAGTAAAGTAGTTATTGTAGTCTTCTCTGGAATAATTTTTGTTATTATAAAATCCCCAATTGTCAGTTAGGTTTGAATTATAATTAGGCAGAAAAGTTTGATTGTAATTAAATGTATATTTTAATCTTTCATTTAGTTTTTGATTTGTGCTAGTACTTTGGGGTTCATAAAAAGGACGAATTAATAACTCTGAAAGACGTAATCTTTGATTTTCCGAATTATTATAAGAGAAATTTATCGTTTTTAAATTCTTTATTTCAATTTTATCCAGTTGATAGTACTGGTTGGTATATTCATTAATCGTGTTTAATATAGGTGGATAACCTTCACTTACACTATTAAGTAAAAGACGGAATAAAACTCTTTTTTGAAAATCGGTTTTTTCTAAAATAGTTCCTAACTGTTTTGCAATTGAGGATGAAAATATGATCTCCTGCCCTTGAGGCATGGTTATTTTCTCTAAATATTTGGGATGTATTAATATGGCATTATACTCATAGTAGTCAGGATTGTTAGGATATTTAGTACCATCAATAACTAGTTGATTATAGGCTATATAATAAAATATAGATCTTGTTTGAACAAAATTAGATTCTCCTTTTTTATAAGAAAAAGAAATTACATCTTTACTAGGAAGTATTATTTTAGTTAAATGCCATGAAGTAGCTATAGTATTGACAATATTATTATAATTAAGTGTGGTCGTATAATCAATGGAAGAGCCATCACTAGAACCAAACACATATTTAACTCCATTTTCCGCGGAAATAATGAATTCCTGAAAAGTATCAAAAACTACATAAGTAGGTTTTTTATTGTTGTCCGGAGTCTGTAATCTGAACTCTGTCCAAAAAATAATTAACTTTGTATAATGGATAGAAATAGTGTTGAATACCAGCAAATGCGTGATAAGGCTTTATTACAGCTTCGCAGTGGTGAATCTCTGAC
>Ga0114938_1002970_pt1 | contig 10307 bp, 10 predicted proteins | sample AshMeaBigSpring_FD_88675 | JGI IMG/M metagenome (GOLD analysis project Ga0114938, IMG submission 88675) | Groundwater microbial communities from Big Spring, Nevada to study Microbial Dark Matter (Phase II) - Ash Meadows Big Spring | ecosystem: Environmental > Aquatic > Deep subsurface >...
CATAAAAAATAATATTACAAAATAATAAAGGAGATTCCTAGTATCAGAATTGCAAAAGAAATCAGTGCAATAATTTGAGAAGAGTGAATTTTTTGTATATCGTGTTTGTGCTGAAATTCACAGACTCCTCCAGGGCAGAGCTTCGCTTTTTTGTGTGTAAAAAATTCATACATCTTGCACCCAATACAGATACCAAAGACCGATTCGCAGAAGAGAAATATCAGACACATCGTACACATGATGAGATTAAATGTTCAGCGTATTTCAAATACTACGACGACCCATGTCATCACAAAAGCCATTACCCAACCAATTCACCAAGCAAACTTTTTTTGGGGAGCACCAGCGTATTCTGGTTTCTGATTGTGGATAAAAATTCTCCCGAGTATCATACTCGGAGCATATCGTGGATTCACAAACATACGAAGCGTAAAATCAAGAAAAAATATCACCACAAATACTTTGAGAAGATCAAAATTTTGTATGAGGAAAGCATTCATAAATGCTATCATTGCACCCAAAAACATGATGCCAGCTGCTGCACGTACTTCTCGCTCATTGAAAACGGGAATATCATAGTCATGGACTTTTTCGCCAAAAGAAAAGAAAGGATGTTTCATAAAAAAATAATTAAGAATCAAGTGTATCTGCGATATTCTTAAGATACGAGATATCGATATATCCGAGAAATTTCCTCTTATCAAAAGGATTCTCGAGGCTAGAGATTATAGAGGAGAGATAGAGATAAATAAACGAGAGCAAGAAGATGATAATTCATTCTTTGATCTCTCAGAGAAGAGTATCAATTTCAGCATTGCCAATATTGAGAAAAAAGAGTGTCGTAATGATAAAAAATGTAATAAAATTTTTCAGATTATGGACGACTCTTGGGAGACTATCGTTATCTTTGATTTGTTCGAGACGTGCTATGAGTCTGCGAAAATTTCCAATTTCCTGCTTTACCTTGATGATATGATTTGCAGGGATTCATGTTTGTTCTGCTTGAAGCAAGAATGTATTGAGCTTGAGTATGGATTCATATAATGGTGTGATTTCTTTGTCATCTGCGATACGATCAAATACATTTCTGAGAGTCTCAGCAAATGGTTGAAAAAAGATTTTTGTTGGCAGTTCTGGTTTGAGTCGTGAAAAATAATCAATATCTGCAAGAATATTTTGGATGACAGATTTGAGCTCGACTCTGATACGCTCACTTTCCTTGTATTCACTGACTGCTGGTGCAATCATAAATCAATAAATGAATATCAGTGAAGACAGGAGAGCAGTATAAATAGATGTTGGTTCGATAAATTCTATACTATCGGGTACGGCATAGATTTTTATCAACAAAATCATGCTCGAAAGAAGAAGGCAGGTGATAAAGATTTGTTTTCTGAAGAATTTGAGAATTTTATTATTCATACAATTATGAGAGTTCAGTTATTGTATATTTTTTTTGAAAAATACAACGATATACCAGATGATATGCTTTCTTTTTCTGGTATAAAAATATACTACCACTATGATGCGTATTAATACTTTTTCAGAATATCAGAAAGAATACCAATTGGCTCTCGAGAATCCAGAGGATTTTTGGGCGAAACAGGCGAGTCAATTTGTTTGGAGAAAGTCATGGAATACAGTACTCCAAGGCGGATTTGAACAGGCTCATGTACGATGGTTTGAATGAGGAGAATTAAATATTACAGAAAATTGTCTCGATAGGCACTTACCACAAAAAGCACATGAAATTGCCTATTACTGGGAGCCTAATTCGCCGACAGATGAGAGAAAACATGTTACGTACTGAGAGCTCTTTGAACAAGTCTGTAAATTCTCAAATGTCCTCAAAAAATATGGCGTCACAAAAGGGGATAGAGTATGTATATATATGCCGATGATTCTCGAATCCGTGATTGCGATGCTTGCTTGTGCTCGGGTTGGTGCGATTCATTCTGTGGTTTTTGGAGGATTTTCTGCACAGGCACTCTCGGAGAGGATTCAAGATGCAAATTGTAAACTCGTTATCACGACTGATGGGGCATTTCGATGAGCGAAGGTAATTGCTATGAAAACTATCGTCGATGAAGCACTTCAAGTTTGTCTATCTGTGGAAAAAGTGATTGTTTTTGAACACACAAAGACGCCTTATAATTTTCAGTCAGGACGAGATATACGGTGGAATGAAGTCATACAGCAAGTATCTTCAGTCTGCCCAGCAGAATCGATGCAAGCGGAGGATCCTCTTTTTATCCTCTATACTTCTGGATCAACAGGGAAACCTAAATGAGTCGTTCATACGTGTGGTGGGTATATGGTCTATGCGCAGTATAGTTTTGAAAATGTATTTCAATATCACCCATGAGACATATACTGGTGCACGGCTGATATCTGATGGATCACAGGACATTCATATGGTGTTTATGGTCCACTGTTGTCTGGTGCGACATCTGTGCTTTTTGAAGGTATTCCGACGTATCCAGATGCGGGAAGATTTTGGGAAGTTATCGACCGATACTGAGTGAATATTTTTTATACCGCTCCAACCGCGATTCGTGCTTTGATGGCATGTGGCTGAGATTTTGTGAAACCATACTCCCTTGATTCACTACGAGTGCTTGGAAGTGTCGGAGAGCCACTCAATGAAGAAGCATGGCACTGGTATCATGAATATATTGGCAAGAAGAGATGCTCTATTGTTGATACTTGGTGGCAGACAGAAACTGGTGGAATCCTCATTTCACCACTCGCTGGCATTACTTCGATAAAGCCGAGCTTTGCAACACTCCCACTTCCAGGTATTCAACCTATCATCGTCGATGAACAAGGAGAAGAATTGATGGGAAATAATGTCTCAGGGAATCTCTGTATTCGTTTTCCATGGCCTGGCATGATTCGTACTCTGTATGGTGACCATGAGCGTTGCAAAAGTACGTATTTCTCGACCTATCCTGGACTGTATTTCACGGGTGACGGATGTCTGAGAGATACTGATGGATATTATCGTATGATGGGTCGAGTGGATGATGTGATTAAAGTCAGTGGTCATCGCATCGGCACAGCAGAAATAGAAAATGCTATCAATATGCATCCCGATATTGTGGAGTCTGCAGTTGTGGGCTATCCTCATGAGATCACATGACAGTGAATCTATGCCTTCGTCATCACGACCCGTCCTGAGATAGATCCAGAACTACTCAAAAAAGAAATAATTGCCCAAGTCGCCAGAGGTATCGGACCTATTGCGAAACCAGATAGTATCCAAATTGTTTCTGGACTTCCCAAGACTCGCAGTGGCAAGATTATGCGACGAATACTGCGAAAAATCGCAGAAGGGAAAAATGATTTTGGAGATATTTCAACCCTTCTTGATCCATCTGTGGTAGACGAAATTAAGAAGAATAAACTTTAATTAATTTCGTATTTGAGACTGATATTGATGATGATTTCTTGTGAACCAGCTTCGATAGTTGGAGCGACAGCGGCACTCTCAGATTTTGCAGCAACCATGTCCATCATCATACGTGGTTGGTAGTATGGAGTACTGAAACTTTCACTGATTTCAAGAAGCTTTCCAAGCTCAAATCCTCCTGCCTCTGCGATAGCTTTTGCCTTTTCTTGAGCATTTTTGATAGCTTCTGCACGGGCAGTATTTTCGAGTGTCGTTTTATCATCGAGAGTGAATTGTAAACCAGAGACGGTATTTGCTCCACTCTTGACGACCCCAGAGAGGAGGGGGCTGATATTTTTGAATTCTCGTACTTTGACGTAGGCGGATTGTTGTACCGTATAACCAGCGATAGCGGGAGGAGGACATGGAGTGCCACTTGTATAGTCACAACGGTTGGTCTCGTATCGTGGTTGGATACTGTATTGTGTGGTCGTGATATCTTTTTTATCGACTCATTGCTTGGTGACAAAATCAATTGCTGCATTCATCTTTTCAGCATTTTGTGACTGAGTCATAGTGATGTCGAGTCCACCCTCACTGATGACATCAAAGGAGAAACTTGCGATATCAGGCGTACCAGATGCTTTGCCTGTTCACTGTACGACGAAACTCCTAAAATTTGAAGGAGTACTCACTCGATCATAGCTCTCTGTGAATTTGTATCCGAGCACGAGGACACCGCCAAGCGCCACGATAAGTGCGAGTGTGAGAAGATTTTTGAGAAGTGTTGTCATAAATAGGGGTTAAAAAATAACCCTAAAAGTATAGGCAACTTTTAGGGGAGTGTAAGTTTATTAGTCTTGCGGAGAGAGCAGATTATTTTGTAGTTACTACATTACTTTGATTTTTCAGACTTTTTATCTCTTGTTTGCCATAGAATAAAATCAATTTTCTTCACATCTGTAATATTCGCATTTGGAATTTTTTGGTTAAACATATCTAACATTTTTTTCGATACATCAGTTTTAAGAAAATCATCGTACCAATTACAAATTTTATTGTAAGTTTCTAATATTCTTAAAAATCGTGTCTCAGGGCTTAAATTGTAACCAGGACTTCTTAGATTTAATCTCTTTAGAACTTCAGAATCCCAAACAGGTTGATTTGGATTAATTGTAGCGAGTATTTTACTTGAAAATGAGGATTCAAGACGATCAAACTTTTTGAAAAAATGCTCAATAGTTTCTTGAAAACTTATTTCCTTATTTTTATTTAATTCTAAAAACTCATAGAATGTTTGATAGAATTCTTTACTCTTCAATTTGACACGATAAAATCCATTAAAGGTACGTTGAAAGTCTAAATTTCTTGAAACATCTGTAGCATGAAAAAGCTTCATGATAGTCTCATATTTTTTAAGACCTATTTTTATCTTATCCCAATCTGTATTGTTTGAATCAAAAAACATATTTTATCTTTTTTTAACTTTGTTATTTGGGTCCTTCACGTAGTCGAGAATGAACCTACCATCTCGCGGTTTCACATTAATTATCGTTCATACTGAATTAATTTCAGGTATTTCGTCTGTTCAAATTGATAATTTATGTAAATCAAATTTATATTTTTCTATTTCCCCATTGTCCAAAACACAATCTAGTTCGTACCAAATTACGAAATCTAATTCTCCGAGATCGCTAGAGTCAACTAAGATATTCGATCATAGATCTAGTTCTCCAAACTCTTTCCAAATTTTACTTGTTTCAATGAGACTGTCACCATCGGACATGAATGCTCCAGACAAGAGGTATATTTTAGAGTATTTTTTCTTAGTATTATTTATGAGAAAAACATAAAATTCATACTTTTCTGTATTTTTTGTCACTCATATAAATAATTCTTCCATAGTTATATTAAATTAAGACTGTTTCCTCATCGTCCATGTGATACCAAAAATACTGACAATAATCGCCGTACAGATGATACAGAGGATGCAGTACGCATGAATAAAGAATACTTCCTGAAAAATAATATACCCATTAAAGAGTATACCTCCAAGTGCGACCCAGTTGATGATTTTAGCAGGTTTATTCGTTGCGACTTTTAGACCCCAGAGTGTGAGGAGGATAATAATCGGATAAACGATCACCGCAAGGTATGGAAATGGTATACCAGCAATCATCGTATCTGGATGGATGATGACATTGGTACACGAGAGAGTAGCATTGATATCACATCCGCTTGAAACCGTGACGCCTTCTACAGGGTTGAGAAGTTGATACGCCTTGGCACTCAGATAGACAGCATTACCGAGTGCTACGAGAGCGAGGATGAGGATGATGATATACTTTTTCTTCATAAAAAGAGATGATAAAAATAAGAATTATTGAAAAATTTCGACAATGATTTTCGCAAGAGGATCGTGCTCGACACCTCGTGTGATGGCTCCACCGAGAGCACCGACAGCTGAGAGCACGACAAATCCTATCAGTGCGAGGATGAGAGTGATACGATATTTCTGGAGGAGGCTACTGAGATTGGCGAGTTTTTTGAGGAGCTCGAGGCTGATGTATTTCTTCGCTGAGAGGAGAAGGGGTTCACCAGCAAGATAAATAATTGAGAGAAGTACAAAAATATTTCGACACATTTCTGCGAATTCTTCATGGAGACTGAGCGTAGATGGTCCTTCTGCAAATCTTGTCACATATACTGCATCTTCACCGCTTGCGAGAGAGAAAAAAATAAACAATGTTCCGACGTAGAGGAGGATCCTCTTGATGATATGGGCTGTTGAATTTCTTTTGAGCGCAAACTGCATTACGACTTCCATCGTCACATAGAAAGTGAGAAGTGCGACAGGGAAGTGGACGATAAGAGGATGGAGATTCATAGTGAAAGTATAGTTCTGTCTGTCGAAAAGCAAATAAAAAACCATCAGAAGATGGTTATATATAGGTCATGGTTGGGGATGAGGGATCCTGTCGCTCTCTGCCGCGACCGGCGCTCTCATCTTCGAAGTGACGTAAGTCACTTCTCTAATTCGATTCTCATCCCTCATCCAATGCAATGAGCCATAAAAAAATCCGACCACAGGGGGTCGAATTATTTTTCTGTCTTTTGGTTGGGGATGAGGGATTCGAACCCCCGCATGTCGGAGTCAAAGTCCGATGCCTTACCGCTTGGCGAATCCCCAACACGTGATGAGATTGTAGATATTTTTCATTTTCTGCAAGTTTTTTGTGTATGAACAGGTGATTTTATTTGCTTTATAGCAAAATATATTGTAAAGTTCTTAGTAAGATATTCTTTCCTTCTTTTTTTATGAAAAAATTTTTCGTTCTCTTTGGTGCACTGTATTCGGTCTGTAGTGTTCTTGGTTTTGCTCAGATATCGCCAGTAGTGCAAGTCGTGTCATATAGTGAACCTCTTGGACTATATTTCTCGTTTCAATGATGGGGGAGTGGTTCTATCATAGATCAACAGGGGCATATCATCACAAATAATCATGTTGTCGATGATGGTATGGGTGGTGTGTCTGATAATTTTGGAATCTGTATAACAGATGATCCTACCAAGCCACCCCGATGTCACTATACTGCATCTGTGATTGATAGAAATCCAGAAGCTGATATTGCTATTCTCAGAATCGATGAGACTGACATCTTTTGAAAAAAAGTGGATTTTGGATCTTTCAGTGTTTTACCAATCGATACACAATATGTCCCACAGTCGGGTGATCAGGTTATTGCTCGTGGATATCCTTGGGTTGGGGCAAATACTTTGACTGAGACGCAGGGGATTGTCGCCGGAACAGCTCGATATAATAGTAATACATATATTAAGACAGATACTTTGATTGCTGGTGGTAATTCTGGTGGTCCATTGATTCGTGATGGTAAGATGATATGAGTAAATACATTTCTGATAGGTGGAGGGTATGATCCATCTCTTGGATATTCTCTTTTGATCAGTCAGGTGTCAGATTTTATCAAAGATACTATTTCGGAGGAGACGACTCTTCAGTCTAGCAGTGAATGATTCCCAGTATTTTTACAAAAAATTGATACGTTTGCCGTTCAGAAAAAAATCATAGATCCTCTTGTAATATTTACTCTCAAAGATGCATATCATATTGATTCTTATATACCCTCCATGACATTGGAGGCAAGTCTGTCTGAAGGAGGTACAAATGCCGTGTCTTCATTTGGTTTTTATCATATGAAAACTCCAAAAATTTCAGATATAAAAGAACTCAAAAATTACATTTTCAGTCAATTTTCCCTCTGAGAAGATGAATGATTTGACTTGCAACCTGTGAGTATAGGAGGAAAGACTTTCTATGAAATCATAGATAGAGAAAATCCTGATAATAATATACTTAAGAGTGATTACGGGTACATCTCTATGATCGATGAGACGCATATGTTGATTCTTTTTCTCTCAACACCAAATCCAACAAAAAACACACTCGAGAGTATACAAAAATCAATAAAGACTTTCTTGGAAAATATATCTTTTCCTGCAAAAACTATTTTCCCAAATGTAGAGAATATTGTTATACCACAATCAGATATTGAATTAATCGTTCGTAAGAATTCATCAATTTCATACAACAGTAGTGAATATCAGGGTATTTTGTCGTACCACATTAAAGACCAAAAAGATTTCGTAATGGTACGTGACTATCTTTGAAATTTTTGGAGTAGGGCGCAGGTGGCTATATTTCGTAATTCTTTTGAAACTCAGAACAATTCACTTGATGCTTGGATAAAAAATACAGTTGAAGCAATGTATAAGAAACCACTTGTAAAAAAGAAAGTGGCGTATAAGGGGCATGAATGATTTTTGACATGTTTCCCAAATTCTCTCAGAGATGAATTTCAGAAGAGGAGAGATATTATTATGTGTGAATCGGTATTTTTTATTGGGGATATGAATGAGTATATTGTATCAATTCAGATGATACTTGATGAGAAACAATTCAAAAGAATTGATAAACTCATGGTACAATACATCATGAGAGCACTTCAGGTACCAGAAATATGAGATACCATCTTTGCAGCACAGGATGTCAGAGAATGAATCCCATACTCAGATGTCTGAGACCAGACTCAGGCGTATCAAGAGGCACTTAAAACTATGATATCATTGGGTATACTCCAAAATCGTCCATTATTTGAATGAGATACTCCTCTTCTTTGGCGAGAATATTTGAATCTCTATATATGGGCTGTGTATCATAAAAAAATGACTGATACAGTAGACCCGAGTGATCCTACAAGTACCACGTTGGCAACAATTGTATCAAAACTTCCTATAGTTCTCGATGATTATGCTGAATATGATGAGTGGCAAATCGAGAGTATCAATAACCTTCTTCGTCTCTTAATAGCTTGATGATCTCTGCCAAGATATGATGCTCAGACGATATTTGATTTTTCAAATGCATCCTATGAAAGTGAATGAATCTATAAAGATGCTTGGGATATGATACTTGATTTTGAATCTGAATATTTCTCTCAAAAAGAATCTCTCCTGCCAGCTCAGTATGCTTCAAAGAAAGTAATCACGTATAATCCTTTTACTGGTCTTGATGTACAATCTCGCGATACAGGTTCAGAAACAGACTTTTTTAGGAATAATTCAAAGAATAAACAAGAAGCAGATCAGTCACTGCGCTGTGATATGAATGCTGCAATGTATTTTTCTCGTGAATGTCGTGAGCTCAGAAAGACAACACTGATATCATATCTTTCCTATTCAGTTTTGACAAAAGGGAAAGCTATAGAAATAATTATAGATAATATTGATGCTTCTCTGTGGTGAAATATTTCTCCTACGCAATAATTATTCTGGGAGTATATTTTTTTGACAATAGTATTTCCGGAGTATAATTCTTTTATAACCGTCTTCCTATGGATGTACATCAAAAAATTAGTGTTGGTATTTTTGGAGCTCTCTTGCTCGGAACTATGGCTATGTATTCGACTGGTGGTCTCTCGAGCGATGCTCTCAATGCCAATGTTATCGATATTGATACTCCCTGCTCTGAGACATTTATGAAACAATATGCAGATAAATATGCTGCCGATAAAGCAAAGATTATAGAATTTCAGCAATTTGTGGGCAGAAACTGTCGATGAGAAGTGGTAGAGTCAAAGAAGTCATATTGTGAAGCTCGTGCAAAACAGATTGATACTTATTCTCAATCGATTAAGAGATACGAACAATGTATGAGCGGGGAAGTCTCACTCAAAAAATAATTACATATTTATTTTGTTTTCCACCGTGCATACACTCCAGTAGTGAGACTTTTCTTACTCCCTTTTTGTTGTATTCCGAGTTCTCCATGTTCTATCGTACCTCATGGAAGTATATCAGCGACAATATTAGCAAGTGATGTTGAGAAAATACTCGAAGCATAGGTATTCACGAGGAAAAATAGGGGATTTGGTGAGAGGATTTTCTTGATGCTCTGAAGCAGTATCGGGAAAGAAGTATCAAATTCCCATTTTTCTCCATTGGCACCATGTCAAAAGACAGGAGGATCCATAATAATGCCGTCATACGTATTGCCACGACGGACTTCTCGCTCAACAAATTTCACGACATCTTCGAGTATCCATCGAATGGCCTTTTCAGGGAGTCCTGAGAGGGTCATATTTTTTTGTGCCCATCAGATAGTTGGTTTTGATGCATCAACATGAGTCACTTGCGCTCCTTCTTTGGCACATGCAATTGAGGCAATTCCCGTGTAGGCGAAGAGATTAAGGACTTTAATTTGGTCTCACTGGTTTAGTTTGTTTTGTTCGTTTCATTGGTTGTCCGAACCAACCATTCCTTCCTTAGCCTTAGCCTGTTCCTTTTTCTTTGAATTTCGTAGAACTTCTCTCATCCAATCCCAGTGCATCGCCTGTTC
>Ga0114938_1002971_pt1 | contig 10305 bp, 11 predicted proteins | sample AshMeaBigSpring_FD_88675 | JGI IMG/M metagenome (GOLD analysis project Ga0114938, IMG submission 88675) | Groundwater microbial communities from Big Spring, Nevada to study Microbial Dark Matter (Phase II) - Ash Meadows Big Spring | ecosystem: Environmental > Aquatic > Deep subsurface >...
AAGTACCGATCATAGGGCAAGGGCGGAGGCCGTCAAGCGCTGCGCAGGCGTGTCATCTTCACCACCAGGATCGCGGCCATCGGCAGGACGAAGGTAAGGGCCGTAGCCGTGATCATCAGCCAACCGAGCTCCGAGTAATCGGCCGGCACCGAGATTGCGCCGCTCTCTCGGTCCTGGACCTCACGCGTGACCAGGTAGACCTGGTTCAGGTACTTGGTGCCGAGCTGGCTCAGGGACAGGGCGAGGTTGGTGAAGGAGGCCATGACCGCGAAGAAGGTCGCCTTGAGCCGGGCGGGGGCGGAGTTGGCGATCCAGGCCAGCATGGGGATCATGGCCACCTGCCCGAGAGGGGACTCGAGGGCCGTGTCCACCAGGGCGATGAAGCGAGCGTCCACCACGCCGGCGGTGTGGGCCGCCGTCCACTCGTGCAGACCATAGTACATACCCACGACGGGAAGGGCGAGAAGGGTACTTACGATGGTGAGGAAACCGACTACGTAGGCGATGGACCTCTCGGCCATGAAGCGGCGGAAGACGAACATTCCCAGCAGGGCAAGCCCGCTGCTGATGAGCGAGAGCACGGACAGGAACTGCTGGTCGAAGCCCAGCACGTCGATCATCCACCAGGTCTGCCCCGGCCCCGGGGTGGGCATGGCGCGATAGACGAAGATGATGATCGCGGTGCCGAGCAGCACCCGCCGCGCCTCGGGCTGAAGCTCCGGCATCAGGCGCGCGATCAAGAAGATGACAATGGCCATGGACCCGCCGAAGATGATCTCTTGATTGAAGGGTACCTCCCCGAGCCCCATGGACAGGGTGAACACCACGAACACCAGGCTGCCCCCCAGGATCAACCAGTTGGGACGAGTCGGATCGAGGTGGCCGTGGACCATCTCCTCGGCGGCGCGGGCATCGAAGCCGTGGGCGCGCAGGCGGCGGATCTCGCGGCGTTTGAGCCGGCCGCCCAGCACCACGCCCGCTACCGAGAGGACGGGGATGGACAGGGCCAGCTCGTAAATGCGCACATAGATCTCGGCCTTCTGCGCCTCCGGCATGGCCTCCACGCCCTGGAACATGAAGACATTGAGCAGGGCCACCAGCACGCTGCCGCCGACAATGGCGACCCGGCCCAGGGTCTGCATGGTAGTGTGCATCAGGCGCCGCGTGCCGGCGGGATAGGGGCGCCCCGCCCGATCCACGGCGGGGACCGCCTCCACGGTCATGGCGTCCGCAACCACGTCCTGCACCACATAGCCGGTCGGCGCCAGCAAGGCGCTCAGGACGTACCAGGCGGCGACCGGCATGAGGGCGCTCATGGCGTCCGGCCGGGCCAGCAGCCCGATCATGATCAGCAGGCTGACCGTGATCAGCCCAGCCCCGAGATAGACCAGACCCGATTTCCGGCGCCAGATCAGGTCCACCAGGTGCCCCAGCGGCATCTTCAGCGCCCAGGGGATGCCCGCCCAGAACCCCAGCGCGGCCAGGAACTCCGCCGACAGGCCGAGATAGTCCTTGACGAAAAAGGTGCCCACGATGCTGGTCAGGCCGGAGACGCCCGCCGCCACGTAGACCATTAATGGGGGGAGGTAGGAGAGACGGAGCTCGCGCCCCAGCTCGAGGATGACGCGATCGAACCAGCGATAGGCGCGGCGCAGCATAAGGAGACAGCGATGGCGACTATCGCGACTGGCCGATCAACCTCGAAGCCGTCCGGTTCTCTTCCGATGAAAACCGATCCACACGCCTCAGGCGCGGGTTCGCGCAGCTTCCGGTAGCACGATGTTGAGCTCCAGGATCTCCTGGGTGCCTTCCTGCTCGTAATTGACGGACACGGCGCTCATGTCCACTTCGACGTACTTGCGGATGACGTCAAGGATCTCTTTCTGCAGCTTGGGCAGATAGGATGGCCGGTGGCGCTGGGAGTGGTCATGGGCGACCAGGATCTGCAGGCGCTCACGGGCGATCGAGGCGGAGCCCTTGGGGCGGGTGGTACGGAAATAGTCCAGCAGTCCCATGGCTCACCCCCCGAAGAGTCGGCTGAAAAAGCCCTTTTTCTGGACTTCCAGAAAACGATGGGGTACCTGCTCGCCAAGATAACGGGCCACCATATCGAGGTAGGCCTGGCCGGCGTCCGTGTCACGGTCCAGGATGACGGGAACACCGGCGTTGGAGGCATTGAGGACCGCCTTGGACTCCGGGATCACGCCAAGCAGCTCCAGCGACAGGATCTCCTGAACATCCTCCACGCTCAGCATCTCGCCTCCTGCGACCCGCTCCGGCGAATAACGGGTGAGCAGCAGGTACTCCCGGATGGGCTCGGCATTGGTCTCCGCGCGGCGCGATTTGCTCGCCAGGATGCCCAACATCCGGTCCGAGTCGCGCACCGATGAGACCTCGGGATTGGTGACCACCACGGCATCGTCGGCATAGTACATGGCCATGTTGGCCCCGTGCTCGATTCCGGCGGGGGAGTCGCAGACGATGAACTCGAAGGTCTGTGACAGATCATCCAAGACCTTTCCGACGCCCTCCTTCGTCAGGGCATCCTTGTCCCGCGTCTGGGAGGCGGGAAGGACGAAGAGGTTGTCGCAGCGCTTGTCCCGGATCAGGGCCTGGTTGAGGTTGGCCTCTTCGTTGATCACATTGACGAAATCATAGACCACCCGCCGCTCGCAACCCATGATCAGGTCCAGGTTGCGCAGACCGACGTCGAAGTCGATGACCGCCGTGCGGTGCCCCTTCTGGGCCAGCCCCATGGCCAGGGCCGCGCTGGTGGTCGTCTTGCCCACACCGCCCTTGCCGGAAGTGATCACGATGATTCTTGCCAAGGTCTTGATCCCCTATAGTTTTTCTATCCGCAGCACATCCTGGTCCAGGAAGATCTGTACCGGTTGGCCTTTGAGCCCCGCGGGCATGTTTTCGCTGACCCGGTAATGCCCCGCCACCGAGACCAGCTCCGCCTGGAGGTCCTGGCAGAAGATGCGCGCCTCCAGGTTCCCCTTAAGGCCCGCCATTGCACGCCCGCGCAAGGCCCCGTACACATGGATGTTGCCGTCGGCCATCAGCTCCGCGCCCGAGCTGACGGGCGCCACGACCGAGAGGTCTCCGCCGGCCGCATAGACCCGCTGACCCGAGCGCACCGGGCGCGTGACCAGGGTGAAACCGGCGGCCGGACTCCGCGGCTCCGGTTTCTTCTCCGGTGCCGGAGTGGGGGGCTTGGGCGCTCCGGAGGCCGAAGCGGGCACCGACTTGGCTGGAGCCGGTGGCGAACGACGCACGAAGGCGTCGCCGAGGATCGCGAGCTCCATCGCCTCCGCCGCCTTATGCTGCGCGGCGCTACCACCGCGCACCCCGACCGGGATCATGCCGTAGCCCCGCAGCAGGCCGACCAGCATGGGAAACCCGACCTCGCCTGCCTCCGCCGGCAGATCCGTGAGATCGATCACCACCGGAGTATTGCGAAAGAAATCCGGCGCTTGCTCGACCTTGACGCCCAGCTCATCGGACACCGCGTCCATGTCGACGCCAAGCAGACGTATCACGGGCAGGTTGAAGGCCGCCGCCTTGAGCTCGAATACCCGCGCCGGGGATTCGGCGCTTGGCTCTGGGTTTACCGCCATTGGCCTGATTGTCAGATCAAATGTGTGCGACGAGCGAGGCCTCGCCCCAGACCGACCCCTTGCAAGAGCCGCCAAACCCTAGCCCGAGGGGAATCGGAACCATCGGCGAGAAAGTCCATAACCCGAGCGATCCCGATTCCGAGCGCGCCGGCGAGACTTCATAGTAATGCCTGCACCGAGTCAGGCAAAGCGCCGTTGCTCGACGCTCAGCCCGGGGGCCACCGCATGGGGCGCCCGCCGAGCAGATGCAGGTGCAGATGGAATACGGATTGACCCGCCGCCGCGTTGCAGTTGATCAGGGTCCGGTAACCCGCCTCGGCGATTCCCTCCTGCTCGGCTACCTTCTTCGCGGCGAGGAAGAGCTTGCCGATCAGCTCCGCATCTCCCGCCTCGACATCGTTCAGGGTGGGAATAGGCTTGCGGGGTATCACCAGCACATGAACCGGCGCCTGGGGAGCGACGTCCCGGAAGGCCACCACATCCTCGTCCTGGTACAGGATGTCAGCCGGGATATCCCCCGCCGCGATCTTGGCAAAAATCGTATCCGACATGCTCGCCGTCTCCAGTTCGTAGCTCAGTCCAAAGTGGGCGGGAAGAACCGGTCAAACACCCTGGCGCCCGGCAAAGGCATGGGCCAGGGTGCTGCCGTCGACATACTCCAACTCCCCGCCCAGGGGCACGCCGTGGGCAATGCGGGTCGCCTGTACGCCGCGCCGGGCCGCCAACTCGGCGATGTAGTGGGAGGTGGCACCCCCCTCGACCGTGGGGCTGATGGCCAGGATCAGCTCCTCGACCTCGCCCTCGCCCAGTCTCCGGTCGAGCAGGTCCAAGCCCAAATCGGCTGGCCCGATTCCATCGAGTGGCGATAGGCGCCCGCCGAGCACGAAATAGAGTCCGCGATAATCGGTCGCCTGATCGATGGCGACGATCTCCGAGGGGTGCTCGATCACGCACAGCAGCGATTGATCCCGATTCGGGTTGGAGCAGATTCCGCAGAGCTCGCGCTCGCTCAGGGTACGACAACGGCGGCAGCGGTGGACCTTATCCATGGCCGCCCCCAGGACCTCCGCGAGGCGGCGCCCTCCCTCGCGGTCGCGCTCCAGCAGATGAAAGGCCATCCGCTGGGCGGACTTGGGTCCCACACCGGGCAGGCAACGCAGCGCGTCCACCAATTGGTTGAGTAGAGAACGCTCGGCCATGGCGTCAGAAGGGCATCTTGAAACCGGGCGGCAGGGTCAGCCCGGCGGTGAGACTCGCCATGTTCTCCTTGGTCTTCTCGGCCACCCGCGTCGCCGCCGCGTTGAAGGCCGCGGCCACCAGGTCTTCCAGCATCTCCTTATCTTCTCCCATCAGGGAGGGGTCGATCTCTACCCGCCTGACCTCATGGCGGCCGTTCATAACGACCTTGACCATGCCCCCTCCCGACTCGCCGGTCACTTCTTCCTGGGCCAGCTTCTCCTGGGCCTTTTGCAGATCTTCCTGCATCTTCTGCGCCTGCTTGAGGATGTTGCCCAATCCGCCTTTCATCTTCATTACCTCGTCTTGCTTACCCGATGCGGGCGCCTCGCGGGTTTCGCCCCTTACCCCGGCCCGCTCCCCCCCGGTAACGGAAATCTCAAAAAGCGTGGGGTGCGACTTCCAGGGAAATCGCCGCACCGCTGGCGTGCCTTCAATCCACGGGCCGAATGCTTCCCGGCGCCCAGCGGGCGCCAAGCTCATCCTGCAGGGCTCGGGCGACGGGGTCCAGCTCCATCAGGTTCTCCGCCTCTGCCTGGCGCTCCGCCTGGTTGCGGGCCAGGCGCCGGGCGGGGGTCTCGCCTCGGATCGGCGCGACTTGAATCTCCAGCCCGAGCTCCTTCCCGAATGTCTGCGCGAGCGCGGCGCGCAGCCGTTCCTCGGCGCCGGCGACCAGCAGGTTGCGGCACTCGGGATCCAGGGTCAGCCTCAGGCTCCCCCCATCCCAACCGGCGAGGCCGCAGTTGGCCGCAAGCTGGCTCGCCAGGCCCCCGAGCTGCAGGCGCTGCACCAAGGCGTGCCAGTCCTCCAGGTCCGACAGGACGGGGGGGACGCTTGGCTCGACGGCCGTCGCCGCCTGGGCGCGACCAGTGCCCGACTCGGGGCTCGCGGTCGAGGTCGCACGCCGAGCGGCCGCCAGCGCGGCCGCGGCGGGACTCTCGGATCCCCTGGCCGATGCGACGGCGGAGGGAGCCGCAGACGACCTGGAGGGCCTCTGCCCGGCCCGGTCCTCGGCAACCCCGGACGGCGGTGCCTCCCCTCGCTCGCCTTCGCGCGGGGCGAACGCGGCCTGCGGCTGGGCCGCGACCTCGGGCCGAAAGGCGAGCATACGCAGCAGGACCATCTCGATTCCGCTCCGCGGATCCGGGGCCAGGGCGAGGTCCGGCTGGCCGGTAAGCGCGATCTGGTAGAAGAGCTGCACGTCCTCGGGCGACATCCGCGACCCAAGGGCGAGCAACCGCTCCCGGTCCGGATCCTCGTCCGGCAGGGTCGCCGGTACCTGCTGCAGCAGGGCGATCCGGTGCAGGATTAGCAACAGCTCCTGCAGCACGCCCGCGAAGTCCGGGGTAAGCTCGGCGATGCGCGCGACCTCGTCCAGGGTGTGTGGGGCGTCGAGATCGGCGAGGGCCTCCACCAGGTCCAGGCTCAGGTCCCGGCCCACGCTGCCGAGCATGACGCGGACCTGATCCGCCGCCACTCGCCCGCCGCAAAAGGCGATGGCCTGATCGAGCAGGCTGAGTCCGTCGCGCATGCTGCCGTCCGCCGCGCGGGCCAACAGGGCCAGGGCCTGCTCCTCGGCTTCGACACCCTCGGCGCGCAGGATACGATCGAGCTGGCGTTGGATCTCCTCGGGCAGCAGCCGCTTGAGGTTGAACTGAAGGCAACGCGAGAGCACGGTCACTGGGACCTTCTGAGGGTCGGTAGTGGCGAGCAGGAACTTCACGTGGGGCGGCGGCTCCTCCAGGGTCTTCAGCAGCGCGTTGAAGCTGTGCCCGGAGAACATGTGGACCTCGTCGATCAGGTACACCTTGAAACGGCCCTTGACGGGCGCAAAGGGGACGTTGTCCAACAGGTCGCGGGTCTGGTCGACCTTGGTGCGCGAGGCCGCGTCCACCTCCAGCAGATCGACGAAGCGCCCCTCGTCGATCTCCCGGCAAGCGCTGCATTGGCCGCAGGGGTGGGCGCTCACACCCTGCTCGCAATTGAGCGCCTTAGACAGGATGCGCGCCAGGGTGGTCTTACCGACGCCGCGGGTCCCGGTGAAGAGGTAGGCGTGGTGGAGCATGTCCCGATCCAGGGCATTGCACAGCGCTCGCACCACATGGGACTGACCCACCATGTCCTCGAAGGACCTCGGGCGCCATTTTCGGGCTAGCACCTGATAGGACATGTCAGGATTGGGAGGGGGGAGTTTGGTTTGGCTTGCGATGGCCGGAGTGTAACCCAAGCTTCGGAGGGGTTCACGCGCCGCGCTTTGCTCCCGTCCGATTCCCGGCGCCCAGCGGCGGGAGAGGGAGGCGGTCTTCGCCAGCCACACCCCGGCACACGCTGCCACCGCTGCGGCTGCTCCCTTCCGGGCCTGACCGGGTTCACGGCTTCGCGTTGCGAGGGGACCGGCGCGGACCGCCAAAACGGCCGAGCCCCGACCAGGGCTGGGGCTCGGCGCGCGGAAGTATAGCAAATCGGCGCAGGCGGTTCGGTGGGAGCGCCGCCCTCGGAGCGATAAGAGTGGGTACAGTCAGTTGGTCACCGATAACCGAAGCTCGCAAGCAACGATCAGGCTTGCGCAGACGCGGGTCGCAGCAACCTGGGCGATCCGTTGAGCAACCACGCCCCCAGGATCGCGAACGAGAACCGAAGCCGCGAGCCGAGCTGGTGTACACTGCAACCGCGAACGACCCCAGACCTGCCCCTGATGTCGATCCGGCGTCCCTACCCAGAGTTGTCTCCAGAAGCCCAGGCGCTCCTCAGCCGCCGCGTCGGGCGACTGCACCTGTGGCAGCGATGCGGCGTCCAGCGCGACCACGTCACCCAAATCTTTGGCCGCGGGCGCAACTTCTTCCATATCGAGAACTGGTACTCGGTCCATGCCCTGATGAGCGCGGCCTTCCGCGCCGTCGGCCTTTACGGCCGTGGGCGGCGCAACGCGGCCCGCATCCTGCTCACGCAGAACGACGTGCCGATCCCGAGTCTGCCTCCAGCCTTTCACGGCTTTCGTCTCCTGCATCTAAGCGATATCCATCTCGACATGGAGCCGGAGATCACGCGCGTCATGGCAGAACGGGTGCGCGAGGCCGAATACGACTTGTGCGTCATCACCGGAGACTTTCGCGCCCGCACCTACGGGGAGTACGAGCCCGTTGTGGAGGCCATGGCGGGGCTGCGCCCGGAGATCGACCGGCCTGTCTACGCGGTGCTTGGCAACCACGACTTCATCGAGATGGTCCCGGACTTGGAGGCGCTGGACATTCGAGTGCTACTGAACGAGTCGGTGACCCTAGAGCGCGCCGGCGCCATCGTCCACCTGGCCGGTATCGACGATCCCCACTACTACCGGGCGGACAACCTGGAGAAGGCGGCCGACGCCATCCCCGCCGACGCCGTCTCCATCCTTCTCAGCCACTCGCCGGAGATCTACCGCCACGCCGCACACGCCGGCTTCGATCTCATGCTCTGCGGCCATACCCATGGCGGACAGATCTGCCTCCCGGGCGGCTTGGCCCTCGCCTACAACGCCGCCTGCCCGCGCGCCCTCGGCAAGGGCGCCTGGCGCTGGGGAGAGATGCAAGGCTACACCTCCAGGGGCGCCGGCTCCTGCATGGTCCCCTTGCGCTACAATTGCCCGCCCGAGATCACGGTCCATCGCCTGCTCGCTGCGGATACCCCCTGACGCCCCATCCCCGGCGGCCAGATTACCCACAAAGCCGCGCCGGGCGCGCTGCGAATTTTCCTCGCTCCCCAGGGAAGAGGGCACCGGGGCGAAAGCCGGAACCGGCGGCCGGCGCGACGTCCATTTCATCCCCGCCGGCGACCCGGCCTCATGATCGTTAGAGGGGCTTGGCCAGGGTGAAGGCGCCCCGAATGTCTCCGATCTTGAATCCCCTCGCCTGGTCCTCGGGATAGGACTCGTCGAGGGCCGCGGCTATCTCCGCGGCGATGGCCTCGCCGTGGCAGATGGTGCAAAGCTCGGCGGTGGGGATCGCCTTCATGAATCGGTAGCGCTTGCCGCCTTCGGTCTCCACGACCTCGGCGAAGGCCATGGCCTCGACATCCTCGCCCACGGCCTTGCGCTCCTCGAACTTGAGCAGGACCTGCCTTTCCCAGTCGTCTGGGGCATTCGTCGCGGGGTTGCGTAGCTTGAGGCTGGTGCGGCCGACGTCCCAGCCCGTCTTGTCGGACATCTCCCGCGCGATGGCCGGCGCCCTGTCCTTGCACACCGCGATCGCCTGCACCGGCCCGCCCTTCTCCATGGCGGCCTGGAGCTCGGCCTTGAGATTGGTGAAAAACTCCTTGACGATGCGTTTTGCCTCGGCGGCATTCGGGTCCGGGACCGTTTCGGCCGATGCGATGTCGAGCAGGCCGACGAAGGAAAGCGCGGCAAGCGCAGCAGTCTTCTTCATTATGGATTCCTCCTTTTTCTGTGGATCGCTGGTTGCCGTCCTTGGCTCCAGACGGCCGTCAGCTGCGTCGGTCCCTCTGACCCTCGGATGTGCCGCGCTACCTCGCGCCTCGGCACCGGCCTGGAGGATCCGAAAACCGGGACGGCACGCCCTGACCTGCGGACGCTCAACCACGGGCGTAGCTCGAGACGCCTCCTGGCTCCCGCAACATCTTGTCGACCTGTCCGCCGTGTAGCTCCTCCTGGCTTATCATGCGTCGGGCGTATTCCTCTAGCAGCACGGAGCGCCTCTCCACTAGATCGAGAAGCTCCCGGTACGCCGCCAGGGCCTCGGCCTCGTGCGCCAGCGACTCGCGCAGGATGTCGCCGATGTCATGCTTGTGGGTCTCGAGCAAGGGTCCGATGCCAAGAGACGGATGCTCGCCGAGGTGGGTGATCAGCTCCCCTGCCTGCTGGGCGTGAGTCAAGGACTCCTGCGCCTGCTCCCGCAGCCAGGAGACAATGGGGATGCGGCTGTACCCAAACACCATGAACGAGTAGTGCGTGTAGCGCACGACGCCCGCCAACTCCAGCTCCAGGATGCGGTTCAACACCGAAAGCACCGCCGCCTGGTCGTATTGCTGTTCGCTCATCGCTGTTTCCTCACTGTCTTGATGGCTAGTCGGCGCAGCATCTTCCTGCACCCGCAAGGGTGAGGTTTCCATTGCATGGAAGGAAACGACTCTGGAGTCACGCTGCTTCTGTACCGGGATCAACGATCGGCTGTCAGGATCCAAGAAATTGGATCGGTGCTTCACGCCCTGGTTCCGGATGGAGGACACTTTACAATGATTCAGGATGCGCCGTTCATCACGATGACCACCAAACGGAGAGAATTCATGCTCGAGCTCTTGCCACCGACGACCGGAAACCTGGTGTCGATCGGCGCCAGCGGGACCCTAAGGACCCGGCGGTATATAACCGATAGCAGGCACGAAAGTACTAGACAACGCCGCTCCCATTTGATAAAACAGGTTGGGTTACTTTGCCACAAAGGTGACCCAACTCATG
>Ga0114938_1002973_pt1 | contig 10295 bp, 9 predicted proteins | sample AshMeaBigSpring_FD_88675 | JGI IMG/M metagenome (GOLD analysis project Ga0114938, IMG submission 88675) | Groundwater microbial communities from Big Spring, Nevada to study Microbial Dark Matter (Phase II) - Ash Meadows Big Spring | ecosystem: Environmental > Aquatic > Deep subsurface >...
GCAGAAATAATAACGCTTAATTCGTACAACATCCATAATGGTAAAAACACAATCATTTGGCTCATCCAATCTGGACTAGGTGTTATAAATGCAGCCACCAATAGTATAATTACAATAGCATATTTACGACTAGCCTTTAAAAAATTAGGTGTAATTAATCCTATTTTGGTAAGAATGTATGCTAAAACAGGCAATTCAAAAGCCAAACCACAGCCTAAAATAATATTGGTTAAATTATCAAAATAATCGGTTAATGTTGGTTTTGTAACTAACAAGCCTTTATAACCCAATTGAAAGCCAGCTAAAAAATTAAATGTAAAAGGGCCAAGAATAAAAAATCCGAAACCTGCACCTAGAAAAAAGAAAAATGAAACCCAGAAAATAATGAATCGAGTATTTTTTAGTTCTACTTCATGCAAAGCAGGTTTTAAAAAACGCCAAAACTCCCAAAAAACATACGGAAATGCCAACATAAAACCACCAATAAAAGCCATAGTAATACTACTCATGAATTGTCCACCAAAAGTGGTGCTTTGCATATTTACTTGTACAGGTGGCATACACAAAGCATCGCCAATATGTAAACTGTGGCTTAAGTTGCACAATAATTTGTAGCTAATAAAATCTGGATTAATTGGCCCTGTAATTATGTTATCAAATATCCAATCTCGATAAATAAAAATAACAATAGCCATTACCAAAATGGCAACTACACTTCTTAAAATATGAGATCGTAATTCTTCTAAATGATCTACAAAACTCATTTCTGCTCTTTGATCGTTGCCTTTTCTAAATAAAGATGCCATTGGTAATGTTTAATAAATGCTATCAGAATAAAAATGTTTATTAGAATATTGAGAATAAAATCATTGCTTCTCTATAAAAGCACTTTCATTTTTACCATTTCTATACGTGTATCACTAACGGTTAATACATCGAATTGATAGTTATGAATAATAATAGTTTCTGAAACTTTTGGTATCGTTTCAAAATGATTGATGATATACCCACTTAAGGTTTCAGAATTTTGCTCGGGAAAATCTAGATTGTATTTTTCATTCAAATAGTCGGTTTCTAATCTTCCACTAAAAATAAATTCATCTTCTGCCAATTGTTTTTCTACAAAATCTTCGGTATCGTATTCATCTCTTATTTCTCCAAAAATTTCTTCCAATACATCTTCCATCGTAATAATTCCAGCAGTTCCACCAAATTCATCAACAACCCAAGCAATGGTTTTACGTTCTCTTGTAAACTTGTTCATTAAATCAGTAGCACTCATACTTTCTGGAACAGCAGGAATAGGCAATAAAATTTCTTCGATTGTTTGTGGCTTTTTAAATAAATCTAAAGAATGTACATAACCCACAATTTGATCGATAGAACCTTTATAAATAATGAGTTTGCTTAGTTTAGTTTGGATAAACAACTGCTTAACATCATCAATACTAGATTGTAACTCAACTGCTTCAATTTCTGTTCGAGGAACTAAACATTGACGAATTTTGATAGAAGGAAGACTCAATGCGTTTTCGAACAATTCGGTATTTAATTCTTGGTTATCATCGTCTTGTTCTTTTGTTTGTTGAAAAAAATGTTCTAAATCTACTTTGCTAAAAGCATTGGCTTTATCACTAATTTTTACATTAAACAAATACTTCAATATCCATTGAGCTAAGCCAACAAAAAAACTAACAATAGGTGAAAACAACTCGTGAAAGAAATTGGCTACAGGAGCAAAAAAATGAAGAACCGTTTCGCTTGTTGCTCTAAAAACAGCTTTGGGAATAAATTTACCAAATACCAATACCACAATTGCAGAAAACAATGTATCGATAAATAACTTGAGATATTCGTTTTCTATTTTAGCAGGATTCCATAAACTTAATCGTATAAGCTCATCAAACAACAATCCATAAATTACTAGAAAAATATTCATTCCTACCAAACAAGTTCCAATAAACTTGGTAGGCTCTTCAACAAAAGCGGCTAAAATAATACCACTACGTTTACCTTGTTTTTTCTTTAATTCAATATTTAATCTATTTGCACTGATAAATGCAATTTCGTATCCTGCAAAAAATGCAATGAATATTAAAGTAATTGCAATACCTATAATTACCAAAGTTGTTATCGCCATATTTTATTTTAAAGTAGGCACAAAATTAATGAGAAACGAATGTATTGCACATGAATAAAAAATGCCGAGTAAAAACCCGGCACTAATTACCAATAGAGCAACATAAAAAACTATTGGCTGTTTTAAGTGTGTAAACCTTTATTTAAAATCTACTGTACAATTTTGGCAAACCATATTTATAATAGCACCTTTTCCATCGCCTACAACAGCGGTAAACTTGCTATTTGAATTATCATCGCCTGCAAATTTTTCTACAGAACGTTGAATTGATCTTAATTGAGATGCTAGATTATCGGTTTCCTTGGTTGTTTTTATTTCTTTTCCTTCGTAAGGTTTTTTCTCAAAATCTGCATAAATATTACTGTATGCACCAATATAATTTACAGTGTAATTTTTAATATTACGCATTGGTAAACGGATATCGGCATATTTATTATCGAAACGAATTTCTTTTACAGTAGCGGCAATATTTCTAATTTTAACATCGGCATTCGTTCCATCCATTTCTAGAGAGTTCAGTAATTTGGTAATTCTTAAATTTCCGTAGTTTTTTCTACCTTGAAATACCCCTACTTCTTCAATTTCGTATTCATCATTGGTACTTCTAGCCATTAATTTGTCTACACTAGCAATTTCTATGGTGGCATATTTTGTATCAATATCTGCATCACCAATTTCTCTTGCACTGAAACGACCATTCATAAAATCTATTTCAGCAACTTTAATATTTCCAACGGCCACATTTGCATATTTTGAACGAAGAAAAAGTGTGCCTACATCTTGCAGTTCTAAGCTACCATTGGTAATATCTGCATCTATTTTGTTGATAGATGTAGATACAACTACATCAGAATATTTACTTTCAACATCTACTTTATTATCTTTTGGTACATAAATAGTAACCAAACGTTTGCTACCAGATTTGGTTCTTATATTTTCTCCATCTCCATTAAAAATAGCCACGCCACTAGATGGACCACCACTCCATGCATAATTATTGCCAAAGTAACTATATGTACCACTACCAACAGAACCCGATTTTATACGTACAGTTGAACCAAGCGATTTTAAACTAATATTCAATTTTTCAAACCACTCTTCATCGGACAATTTGTTGGCATCGCCTTCAAAAAAGATAGTAGTTACAATTTTAACCTTTGCTTGATCCCAAGTTTTTACTTCTATATTTCTACTTGTATTTTCAATAAAAATGTCAGCAGTTTTTGAAGCGTTTACTTCAACAGATACTTCTTTGCTTTTTAGATCTGCATCGTTTACAGATTCATTGTTAGAAGAAGCTTTTGGCGAAGTTGCTTTACCAATTACAACAATTTCTCCATTTGCTTTTTGTTGTGCATGCAATTGAAATGAAAGAGCCGTAGCAAGTAATGCTGTTCCAATAAATTTAGTATTCATGATGTGTATTTTATAGAATGATTAAATATTTAAAAAATAAGTTTTAGTAGTATCTACAGGTGTTCTATTTTGTTTATATCTGTTATTGGTTTTATTAATTTCACTTTGTAATTGCTTTAATAAAATCAATTTTTGTTGATAAATATTAATGAGTTGATCGAGTAATTCGTTGCTAAATCCATTTTGCTTCATTTCTTTTTTAATTTGTAATTCATCTTTTTCCATTTGTTGAATTTGAACGCTAAAATCTTTGAAATAAGAAGGACTTTCAGCATTTAAAGGAGTTGTGTTGATTCGATTTTTTTGCAAATGAATGACTTGCTTAAAGCTATTTTCAACACTTTCAAGCATTTGCCAATCGGTAGAAACCATTTTATTAGTAGTTGATGTAACTACTTGCTTTTTGGTCGAAGAAATAATAGTACGTACTTGTTTTTCTGGAATATTACTAGCTATACTTTTTGATGCATCAGCGAAAACAGGGTTATTTTCTGCTGTATCTTTTTGATTAATAATAGTAGGAATTGATATTTTTTTAGTTGGTTGAACTGCTACATTTTGATGATTTTCAGTTTTATTTACAGCTATCCAAACACCTAAACCAATTATGAAAATAACACAAGCAGCAGCTGCATAACGCACTGTTGAGTGTATATGAAATACTTTTTTGGGTGCCACTTCTTTCTGTATGGCTTGCCATACTTTAGCACTAGGAACATCTATATCTAATTCAGACAGATGCTCTCTTATATGTTTTTTAAACTCATCCATATATTGCAATTTCTTTAGTTAGTCTTTCTTTTAATAATTGTCTTGCTCTATGGTATTGGCTTTTGCTAGTGCTTTCAGAAATTCCCAAACTATTGGCTATTTCTTTGTGACCAAAATTTTCAATCACATATAAATTAAACACTTGCCTACAACCATCAGGCAAGCTTTTTATATGTTTATGCACCAAAGACATGTCTATTTGTTTAAACCAATCTTCACCTGTTTCTGCAATTACCATTTCGTGTTCACTATCGTTCCACTCGTTAAAATAGAATTGCTTTTTGCTGTATCGAATACATTCATTTACCACAATTCTTCTTAGCCAACCACCAAACTGAACAGCATCTTTTAGCTGATTCAAATTTTTAAATGCAATAATGAACGATTCTTGCAATATATCTTCTGCATCTACCCTATTACCAATCATTCTTACACATATGTTAAACATAGCTTTCGAAAATTGGGCATACAAATTTGCCAAAGCCTCACTATTTCCATTTTTTGCTTGCTGAATAGTGGCAGTTAGTATGTGTTGTATATTTTCCAAAAATATGTTGCTGTAATAAAGAGTAAAAGTTGTGTAAAAGGTTGGAATTAGTGAAAATATTTTTTTTAAATAAAAATGCCTCCCAGAAAATTGAGAGGCATTTTTTATAATCCGCTATCGTATAAGCTACAATAATCCTTTATCTAATAAGTATTCAGCAATTTGTACAGCATTGGTTGCAGCACCTTTACGCAAGTTATCACTCACAATCCACATGTTTAAAGTTTTAGGTTGTGTTTCGTCTCTTCTAAGTCTTCCTACAAAAACTTCATCTTTTTCATGAGCCCATAAAGGCATTGGGTATAATTGAGTAGCATCATCATTTTGAACAATTACACCTGGTGCATTTTCTAAAATAGATTTTACTTCTGCTAAATCGAATTCATTTTCAAATTCAATATTTACGCTTTCGCTATGTCCACCAACTACAGGAATACGAACCGTAGTAGCAGTTACTTTAATGCTATCGTCTTGCATAATTTTGCAAGTTTCTTTTACCATTTTCATTTCCTCTTTGGTATATCCATTGTCTAGGAAAACATCAATCTGAGGAATTACGTTTAAGTCGATTTGATATTTATAAGCCATTGGTCCATCAACGCCTTTACGCTCGTTAAACAACTGATCTACAGCTGCTTTACCTGTACCTGTTACACTTTGATAGGTACTTACTACTACTCTTTTAATTTTATATTTTGCATGTAATGGTTGCAAAGCTACTACCATTTGAATGGTGCTACAATTTGGGTTAGCAATAATTTTATCATCGGCGGTTAAAACATGTGCATTAACTTCTGGCACAACTAATTTTTTAGTAGCATCCATACGCCAAGCACTGCTATTATCAATAACCGTAATGCCTGCTTCTGCAAACTTAGGAGCCCACTCTAATGACGTACTTCCACCTGCAGAAAAAATAGCTACTGCTGGTTTTGCAGCAATACCATCTGCCATGCTTACAACTTTATAACTAGCACCTTTAAATACAACTTCTTTGCCTACAGATCTTTCAGAAGCTACAGGTACTAATTCTGTAACAGGAAAATTTCTTTCTGCTAATACTTGCAACATTTTGGTGCCTACTAATCCTGTGGCTCCTACTACGGCTACTTTCATTTTTTGTTTCTCCCTTGGTTAGTTGTTGTTACACAACTTTTTTTGATGAATGAATAATTTAAATTTTTGGTTAAAAACAAAACAGCCTCCCCAATTTGGGAAGGCTGTTGCTGTACTTTATATATACAAACGCTTATACCTTCCCTTTTGAGAATAGCTTAATACGTTTGATATTTTTTATTGTTTTTATCATTTCGTTGTGCGAATGTAAAAGGATTATTGTATTTCTTCCAAAAAAAATTAATTTTTCGAGAAAAAAGCTTGTTTACCGCTTTTATTAAACCAAGCTAATATCGAAACTAGAAAGTTGCACAAATTGAGCAATTCTTTCATTAATTTCTTCATGCGTTAAGGCTCTTAAACGCTCTGTACCAAATTTTTCTACACAAAAACTAGCCATTGCACTACCAACAATAATTCCAGTTTTCATGTTTTCAAAGCTAATGTCTTTGGTTTTTGCAATATGAGCTATAAAGCCACCTGCAAATGTATCACCTGCACCTGTTGGATCAAAAACATCTTCTAAAGGCAATGCTGGTGCAGAAAAAACTTTGTTTTCATGAAATAATAAAGCACCATGTTCTCCTTTTTTAATAATCACAAATTTTGGTCCCATTGCACTTATTTTTTGAGCAGCACGTACCAAAGAATAATCGCCACTTAATTGTCTGGCTTCACTATCATTCACCATTAATACATCTACTAGTGCCAATGTTTTTTTCAATTCATCCAACATAATGTCCATCCAAAAATTCATGGTGTCCATTACTATTAACTTCGGTCTAGTTTTCAATTGTTCAATCACACTTCTTTGAACAGCTGGCACTAAATTTCCCAACATTAAAAACTCACAATCTTGAAAGCTTTCTGGCACAACTGGTTCAAAATTTTCTAACACATTTAATTCTGTTACCAACGTATCTCTAGAATTCATATCCATGTGGTAACGACCACTCCAAAAAAAGGTTTTTTCATCTTTTTTTATTTGCACACCTTCTAAATTCACATTTCTAGCAGTTAATGCATCTAATTCTGCTTGAGGAAAATCTCCACCAACAACAGAAATTTGTTTTACACTGGTAAAATTGCTGGCACACCAAGCGATGTATGTTCCTGCTCCACCAATAATTTTATCACTTTTACCAAATGGTGTTTCAATTGCATCAAAGGCCATTGAGCCTACAACTACTAAAGACATGTTTTTGAAATTTATTTTGGTTGCGAAACTATGGTTTTTAATAAACATTTTTACGAGTGTAAAAAAAGTTGTGTACAACTAACAAATGTTAGTGTATTTTTGAAACATGGGACGAATAAAAACTACTGAACATAGCATTAGCCGTAAGCAAGTAATTATTGCAAAAGCTGCAGAACTGTTTAAAGAAAAGGGCTACAAGGCTGCAAGTATGAGAGAATTGGCCGAAGTAGTAGGCGTAGAAGCAGCTAGTTTATATAATCATATACATAGTAAAAGCGAATTATTACACATTGTTTGCTTTGATGTTGCCAATAGATATACAAATATGATGGATTTAGTGGAAGAGGAAAAAATATCTAGCATACAAAAAATTGAAAAAATTCTGCGGTTTTTAATTACAGGAATGGTACTACATTTTGATGAAGTATATGTAAGTGATAGAGAATGGAAACATTTATCTGAGCCTTATTTATCGAATTTTCAAAACCAACGTAGAACATTTAGAAAAAGAATTGCTGCCATTATTGAAGATGGAATAAAGAAAAAAGAAATTAAAAAAATAGATGCCCCTACGGCTGTTTTAATTTTACTACATGCTGTAAGTGGCATAGAAAGTTGGCATAGAAGTAAAGAAAAAATTAATGGTAAAGAATTAGAAGAAAGTATGATTACCATTTTAGTGGGTGGATTAAAAATAAAATAGAAAAAAGGTACTTATACTACATAGATTGCTTGCCATGTCTACACGATTTGAAAAACTGCATGTTACAAACATTAAAAAATTAACGGAGGATTGTGTTGCTATTTCATTGGAGATTCCAACGGCATTAGAACAAGCTTTTTCTTACATACAAGGTCAATATATTACCATTAAAAAAACAATAGAAAATCAAGAAGTAAGACGTTCTTATTCTATTTGTTCTTCACCATTAGAAAATAACTTTACAATTGCTGTTAAAAAAATTGAAGGTGGCATATTTTCAACTTATGCAAACACCCATTTAAAAGTTGGCGATTGTTTAGAAGTGATGGCACCTAAAGGAAAATTTTTTACTCCATTAAATAGTGATAATAAAAAAAGATATGTGGCAATTGCTGCAGGAAGTGGCATTACACCTATTATTTCTATTATAAAAACAACACTACTTACAGAACCCAATAGCCACTTTATTTTGGTATTTGGGAATAAAAATAGCAGATCAATTATTTTTAGAGAAGAGCTTGAAAATTTAAAAAACAAGTTTACAAACAGGTTAAGTATTATTCATATTTTAAGTAGAGAAAACACAGATAGTCCTATACATTTTGGACGAATTAATGAAGATAAATGCAGCCTTCTTTTTGAAAAATTAGTGCCTTTACATGCAGATGAATATTTTATTTGTGGGCCACAAGAAATGATTTTTTCGGTAAAATCTTTTTTAGAACAAAACCAAGTAGATGCCAACAAAATTCACTTCGAATTATTTGCAGCAGTAAAGGGTAAACAAATTGATAATGCTACAAATACCATTGTAAACAACCAACGTACAAGTAAAATTCATATCACCATTGATGGCAGAACAACCAGTTTTCAGTTACAATACAACCATCTTTCAATTTTAGATGCTGCACTACAAAACGGTGCTGACTTACCTTTTGCTTGTAAAGGGGGCGTTTGCTGTACTTGCAAAGCAAAACTTGTAAATGGCAACGTAACAATGCACAACAATTATGCACTTGAACAAGAAGAAATTCAACAAGGCTATATACTTACTTGTCAAGCTACGCCAACAACAGAAACCGTTACCATTAACTTTGATGAAAAATAAAAAAGCTATTCAATATCATAACTTTTTTGAAGCGTAATAATAAGTTGAGTTGCATTTTCTAACAAAGTATTCATTCTTCTTACCACAATATTTCTCAACAATCTATACGTTAAAATTCTATTGTAATAATTTCCCAACAGAGCTTTATCTTGATTGTACAAATAGTTTTTACCATTGTTTTCTACAACATCAATGCTCGTTTTTTCAATATCTTTTTCTACGCTTGTAACATCTAAAATTTGCATTCTTAAATCATGCATTTTGGTAAATACATCATCTAATACATTCAGCGATTTTTCGTATTCTTTTAAACGAGCATCATAAGTCATAATGCCGTCGGCAGCATTTTTATTTCTAATTAAACGCATTGCTCCAGCATTCTTCAATTGTTGCAACGTTTTGTCGGAAGGAAAAAAATCTTTATAACCAATAATGCCATCTAAACTTTTTCGTAAGCTTCTATTATAATGTATAGGCAATTCATTGTATAACAATGCAATGGTATCAAAGTATACATCCTGTTTTTTAAAATTTTGAATTGATAATTGAAGATTAGCAGTATCAATTTTTAAATCTTCAATCATTGATTGAATGTATACTTTTTCTCTATCTTTTTCAATTTTATGTTCTAATTGATATTCTGCAAAAAAGCCACAAAAAAACAGCTAAAAACAACATTAGAAATTCCCAGAAATACGAATTCCAAGTTTTTTTCCATGAGCATGTGAATGGTGATGAACTTCCATAAAGAAGAATATATTTTTACAAGTATAGTAAGTTATCAGAAAATATTCATCAACAAAAAATACTAAATCTTATTTATTGATGAGTTGAATGTAAAAAAGCTAGATATTTAGCTCGTCTTATTTCTTCATTATGAGTAGTATTCTTTTACACCACATTCAGCATATTCATTTTATAGGAGTTGCAGGCACAGGCATGAGTGCAATTGCTCAATATTTAGCTGGAAGCAATAAAAAAATTACAGGAAGCGATCGATATTTTCACCCAAATAAACCCAACGATACACAACAAAAATTAGAAGCTGTTGGCATTCGTTGTTTTTTACAAGATGGAAGTGGGATTGATAACAATACTCAATTAGTTGTAATTTCTACAGCTGTTGAAGATAGTAATGTAGAAATTCAAAAAGCAAAATCGCTTTCCATTCCAATTATCAAACGCTCTGAATTGCTAACCTTAATTAGCAATGAAAAAAGAACAATTGCAGTTGGTGGAACAAGTGGTAAAAGCACCACATCGGCCATTTTATTCGATATTTTAGATGTGGCAAAA
>Ga0114938_1002974_pt1 | contig 10294 bp, 9 predicted proteins | sample AshMeaBigSpring_FD_88675 | JGI IMG/M metagenome (GOLD analysis project Ga0114938, IMG submission 88675) | Groundwater microbial communities from Big Spring, Nevada to study Microbial Dark Matter (Phase II) - Ash Meadows Big Spring | ecosystem: Environmental > Aquatic > Deep subsurface >...
CCGGCGAGCTCGAGAAGGACGTCACCGGACCCCATCACTGCGCTCCCGCCTGCACTGGCGCGACGGCGCCGGCGTGGAGCCAGCACGCGGCGCGCGTGCTGCCCGCGTCCGAGAGTTCCGGCCGCTCGCGCGAGCAGCGCTCGAACGCGCGCGGGCAGCGCGGGTGGAACGCGCAGCCCGGGGGAATGGAGGTCAGGCGCGGCATCGCGCCGTCGATCTGCGTCAGGCGCGCGCGCTCGTCGACGATCGAGGGGATCGAGCCCATCAGCCCCGACGTGTAGGGATGGCGCGGCCGGTGGATCACGTCCGACACCGGCCCGATCTCGACGATGCGGCCCGCGTACATGACCGCGACGCGGTCCGCGGTCTCGGCGATCACGCCCATGTCGTGCGTCACCAGCATGACTGCGGTGCCGTGCTCGCGGCACAGGCGCTTCAGGAGCTGGATCACCTGCGCCTGGATCGACACGTCGAGCGCGGTCGTCGGCTCGTCGGCGACGATGAGCCGCGGATTGGCGGCGAGCGCGAGCGCGATCACCACGCGCTGGCGCATGCCGCCGGAGAACTGGTGCGGGTAGTGGTCGATGCGCCGGGCCGCCGCGGGAATGCCCACCTCCTCGAGCAGCGCGACCGCGCGCTCGCGCGCGGCCGTCTCGCTCATGTCGAGGTGCGTGCGGATGGTCTCGGCGATTTGCCGGCCGATCGTGTACAGCGGATTCAGCGACGTGAGCGGGTCCTGGAAGATCGCGCCGATCTCGCGGCCCCGGATGCGGCGCATCTCCTCGTAGGGGAGGTTGTCGATGCGGCGGCCGCCGAGCGCGATCCGGCCGCTCGCGATGCGGCCGGGCGGGTCGAGCAGGCCGATGATCGCGGCGCCGGTGAGCGACTTGCCCGCACCCGACTCGCCAACCACGCCGAGCACCTCGCCCGGCGCGATGGAGAAGCTCACATCGTGGACGGCGACGAGCGTGCCCCGCCGCGTGGGGAACTCGACGCGAAGCCCCTCCACCTCGAGCAGCGGCCCGTCGGCGCGCGCGCGCGCGCTCACCGCAGGCATCCCGGGCAACGGACGCAATCCACGCTCACTTCGCCTTCGGGGCCGGGTCGCATCCGGCGATCGGCTCGACGAAGTCGATCACCGGCTCCCAGTCGGACCCGAGCCGCGAGTCGAACTGCGCGTTGACGTAGTAGCGCTTGCACGGCTCGGCGTCGAGCACGAACTGGTGGATGCGCCAGCCGCCGGCGCTCGCCGGCGAGGGCGGCACCGTGGAGAGCGTGAGCACGCGCCGGCCGGGCACGATGCGGTTCGGCTCGCCGATGCCCGCGGGCGACGAGCTGCGGCCGTCGATCTGCTCGATCACGGTCGGCGTGCGGTTGATCTCGGTGCGGTGGAAGCGCGCGCCGGTGACCTCGCTCCACGTGGGCCCCCAGGTCTGGCAGCCGACGAGCGCGAACGCGAGGACGACAGGCAGGAGTATGCGCATGGATGGATTCCTCCGTGGGGGATGCCGTGCCGCGCGAGCGGCTCAGCGCAGCTTCGGGTTGAGCGCGTCGCGCAGCCAGTCGCCCAGCAGGTTGATCGACAGGACCATGACCACGAGCGCGACGCCCGGGAAGATCGTGATCCACCACTCGCCCGAGAACAGGAAGTCGTTGCCGACGCGGATCAGCGTGCCGAGCGAGGGCTGGGTCGGCGGCACGCCGACGCCGAGGAACGACAGCGTCGCCTCGGTGATGATCGCCGTGGCGATGTTGATCGTCGCGAGCACGAGCACCGGGCCGAGCACGTTCGGCAACAGGTGCTTTCCCATGATGCCCCAGGGCGACACGCCGATCACGCGCGCGGCCTGGATGTACTCCTTGTTCTTCTCGACCATCGTCGAGCCGCGCACCGTGCGCGCGTACTGGACCCAGTTCGACACGCCGATCGCGAGGATCAGCACCGCGAGCGCGACGTCGCCGTGGGCGTCGCGGGGCAGCGCGGCACGCGCCACGCCGTCGATCAGGAGCGCGATCAGGATCGCCGGGAACGACAACTGGACGTCGGCGACGCGCATGATGAAGGCGTCGACCTTGCCGCCGACGTAGCCCGCGAGGAGCCCGAGCGAGACCCCGAGCACGACCGCGAGCGCGACCGACGCGAGGCCCACCAGAAGCGAGATGCGGGCGCCGAACATGATCGCCGAGAGGACGTCCCGGCCCTGGTCGTCGGTGCCGAGCAGGAACCCGGGCTTGCCGCCGTCGATCCACACGGGCGGCGCGAGCGCGTCGAGCAGGTTCAGCGTCTTGAGGTCGAACGGATTGTGCGGCGCGACCCACGGCGCGAACAGCGCGGCGGCGAGGCAGATCGCGAGCACGATCGCCGAGACCACGGCCACCGGCGAGCGCCGGAAGCTGTAGGCGATGTCGCTGTCCCAGGCGGCCGCGATGCGCTCGCCGGCAGTCGGCCGGGCGACCGCGGCGCCTGCGCGCTCGCCGCTCATCGTCCACCCTCCCGGAGCGCCGCGAGCGCGGCGAGGGCCGACGATCGCGATTGCGCGAACACCATCGCCTTCCACGCCGGCGTGTCCACGTAGAACGCGTCGCGCGCCTGACGGAGGATGCGCGAGCGAACCTCCGCCGTCGCGTCCGCGTGGTTGGCGAGCCACTGCCGTGCGCGCAGCGCCTCCATGACCCGGGGCAAGGCCAGCGTGCCGAACTCCAGCGCGATGCCGGCGTACTCCGGACCGGGGCAGCAATCCGCGATCGCCTGGAACAGCATCCCCGTGACGCGCGCGGACGTCGACGTTCCGTCGTAGATCGACGTGACGTCGGCGCCGAACGTCGTCCGCGTCCGGGCGAGCGTCTCCGGGTCGTCGGGGCCGGCGTAGATCTTCTCCCCGTGGCCGAGCGGCCCGAGCCCGGTGTGGACGTCGATCCAGGCGAAGCGCCGGCGCGCGGCCGCGTGCCGGCGCAGCACGTCGCGCAGCAGCCGGTTGCTCCACGCCGGCTTGGCGCCGGCGTAGAAGAGCCCGTCGGGACGGTCCGCCTGCCCGGTCGAGTACGCCGACTGCAGCGCCGCCCAGCCCCGCTCCTCCACGTACTTCGCGAACCAGGCCTCGTTCGCCGGCGTCGGCGGCCACTCGTCCGGCACGACGTGGTCGTGGATCTCGAGGTAGGCAGCGTTGGGCGAGGCGTCGGCGAAGTCGCGGAAGTTGCGGTTGAGGTCGACGTTGTCCTCGGTGGTGCGCGCGAGGTGCGCGAACCCGAACGGATTGAGCGCGTGCAGGAACGCCACCGCGACGCCGCTGCGCTTCACAGCGTCGACGAAGGACGCGTCGGAGAGCAGCGCGACCTGGCAGCCGCTGCCGCAGAAGCCCTCTGCGCCGTGGGTGCCGGAGGTCACGAGGAGCAACGAAGGCGCCGCCGCCTCGCCCAGCAGCGCGAGGTCGACCGCGAGCGTCTCGCCCGCAGGACCGCGTGCGGACGGATGCACGTGGGTCTCGACCGGCAACGCGAGCGCCGACGCCGCGGCCAGGAACTTCGCCCTCGCCTCCGCGTAGTCGGAGGCGAAGTGCGCGGATGGCTCGACCTCCGACCACAGCCACGGCGCGGGGTCGGCGGCACGCGCCACCGGCGCGGCGGCCCGTCCCAAGGCTGCGGGAACGGGGCTCATGCTGAGCTCGCCGCCAGCGCCCGCTCGGCCAGCGCGGCGAGGTAGCCGGCGCCGAGCGGGATCACCGCGTCGTTGAAGTCGTAGCGGCTCGCGTGGAGGAAGCCGCCCGCCTCCGCCCCGCCCTGCCCGAGGCGGGCGAAGGCGCCGGGCTTCACCTGCAGCATGAACGAGAAGTCCTCGGAGCCCATCGAGGGGTCCAGGTTGCGCACGACGTTCTCGCGGCCGACCAGCGACTCGGCGACGTCGAGCGCGAACGCCGCGGGGCCGTCGTGGTTCACCGTCGCGGGATAGATGCGCTCGTAGCGCACCGTCGCGTGCGCGCCGAACGCCGCCGCGATCGACACGACGAGCTCCTTCAGGCGCTGCTCGACGGTGTCCTGCACGGTCGGCTTGAAAGTGCGCACCGTGCCGACCAGCTTCGCGTGCTGCGGCACGACGCTCATCGCGCCGGGGTTGCCCGCCTGCATCGAGCACAGGCTCACCACGGCCGTGTCGATCGGGGAGACGTTGCGCGACACGATCGACTGCACCGCGGTGATCACGTGGCCCGCGACGACGACGGGGTCGACGGTGCGGTGGGGGTGCGCCCCGTGGCCGCCGCGGCCGTCGATCGTGATCTCGACGCGATCCGCCGCCGCCATCGCGGCCCCCGGCGTGAGCCCGATCTTGCCGACCGGGAGCGCCGGCCAGTTGTGCAGCGCGAACACCTGGTCGCAGGGGAAGCGCTCGAACAGGCCGTCCTCGATCATCGCGCGGGCACCCGCGAAGCCCTCCTCGCCGGGCTGGAAGATCAGGTTGACGGTGCCGGAGAATTTGCGCGTCTGCGCGAGGTAGCGCGCCGCGGCGAGCAGCATCGTCGTGTGGCCGTCGTGGCCGCAGCCGTGCATGCGGCCGTCGTAGCGCGAGCGGTGCGGGAACGCGTTCTCCTCCTGCATCGGCAGCGCGTCCATGTCGGCGCGCAGACCGACGCTGCCACCGCCGGGGCCGCCGCGGATCACCGCGACGACGCCGGTGCGGCCGATGCCGGCGTGGTGCTCGATGCCGAGCCGCGACAGCTGCGCGCAGACGATGCGCGCGGTGCGCTCCTCCTCGAAGCCGAGCTCGGGGTGCGCGTGCAGATCCCGGCGCAGCGCCGTGTAGTCGGCGTGCCACTGGCGGATGTGCTCGACTGGCGTCATCGTCCTGCGCTCAGTGTCCGCCGCCGCTGCGCTCGATGCGCAAGCGCGGGTCGACAAGGTAGTACAGGAGGTCGACGAGCAGGTTGATCAGCACGAACACCAGCGCGATGAAGCAGAGGTACGCCGCCATCACCGGGATGTCGGCGAAGTTCACCGCCTGGATGAAGAGCAGGCCCATGCCGGGCCACTGGAACACGGTCTCGGTGATGATCGCGAACGCGATGATCGCCCCGAGCTGCAGGCCGGTGATCGTGATCACCGGGACCAGCGTGTTCTTGAGCGCGTGCCCGAAGTGGATCGCCCGGTCGGTGAGCCCGCGCGCCCGGGCGAACTTTATGTAGTCGGTGCGCAGCACCTCGAGCATCTCGGCGCGCACCAGCCGCATGATCAGCGTCATCTGGAACAGCGCGAGCGTGATCGACGGCAGGATCAGCGCCTTCAAGCCCGACGGCGTGAGGAGCCCGGTCGTCCACCAGCCCAGCGCGACGACGTCGCCGCGGCCGAACGAAGGCAGCCAGCCGAGGATCACCGCGAATACGAGGATCAGCAGGATGCCGATCAGGAACGTCGGCAGGCTCACGCCGATCAGCGACACCGCGAGCAGCAGGTGCGAGAGCCAGCTCTGCCTTCGCAGCGCCGTGTACACGCCGGCGGGGATGCCGACGAAGAGCGCGATCAGCGCGGCGGCGACCGACAGCTCGATCGTGGCCGGCAGCCGCTCCTTGAGCAGCGTCGAGACCTTGCGCCCCTGGCGCAGCGACACGCCGAACTCGCCCTGCACCGCGTTGCCGACGAAGCGCCCGAACTGCACGTGGAACGGCTGGTCGAGGCCCAGCTCGCCGCGCAGCCGCGTGCGGTCCTCGACCGTCGCGTCCTGGCCGAGCATGAACGCGACCGGGTCGCCGACGAAGTTGAACAGGCCGAAGGCGATGAACGCGACGACGGCCATCACGGCCATCGACTGCAGTATCCGGCGCAGGACGAAGGCGAGCATCGCAGGTCGGGCGCGCGCCCGCGGGGCGCGCGCGTCGTGGCGGGCGGGCGGGCACCGGCGGTCGGCGCCCGCGTGCCGCGACCGTCCGGGTCAGTCGACCCGCGCCCAGCGCATGTCGAGGCGGTTGTCCGCGCGGTGGAACACCGACACGTTCGAGCGCATCGCCCACGGTATCACCTGCTGGTGCAGCGGGATGTGGCCGACGTCGTCGGCGTGGATCCGCTGCGCGTCGCGCATCGCCTGATTGCGCTTGCCGTCGTCGATCTCGGTCTTCACCTGGTCGATCAGCGCGTCGGCCTTCGGGTTGCTGTACTTGCCGAGGTTGAAGTTCCCGTCGGCGCCCTTGCCGTCCGCCGCCGGCGTGCGGATCAGGCTCTGCAGCGTGTAGAGCCCGTCGAACGTCGCCGTCGCCCAGCCCAGCAGGTAGACGCTGGTGTCGTTCTTCTGGATCTTCTGGAAGTACGTCGCCCGCGGCATCGCGTTGAGCTTCACCTTGAGCCCGACCTTCGCCCACATCGCCGTGATCGCGATGCAGATCTCCTCGTCGTTGATGTAGCGGTTGTTCGGGCAGTCGAGCGTGAACGAGAAGCCCTGCGGGTAGCCGGCGTCGGCGAGGAGCTTCTTCGCCGCGGACTCGTCGTAGGGCAGGCGCTTGGCGAACTCCTCGAAGTAGCCGTTGACCTGCGGCGCGATCATCGAGCCGGTCGGCACCGCGAGCCCGCGCATCGTCGCGCGGCGGATCGCCTCGACGTCGATCGCCTGGTACATCGCCTGGCGCACGCGCTTGTCCTTGAAGGGGTTCTTGCCCTTGACGTCCGTGTAGGGCGACTCGTCGCGCCACTGGTCCATGCCGAGGAAGATGATGCGGGTCTCGGTGCCGTCGGCGATCTTGATCGCGCTGTTCTGCCGCAGGCGCGGGATGTCCTGGGTGGGCGGGTCAAGCACGAGGTCGACCTCGTTGGACAGCAGCGCCGCCGCCCGGGTGGCGTCGGACTTGATCGGCCGGTAGACGATCTCGGTGACGTTGCCCTCGGCCTTGTCCCACCAGTTCGGGTTGGCGACCAGCACCGTGCGCACGTCGGGCTCGAAGGACTTCAGCATGAACTGGCCCGTGCCGTTGGTGTTGCGCGCGGCGTGCGTCTCCTCCTTCTTGACGTAGTCCTGCGGATTGAGGACGTTGTGCTTCGTCGCCCAGGCCTTGTTCATGATCTTGACGTCGACCAGCCCGCGCAGCAGCACGGGGTTCGGGCCGTCGGTGATGACCTCGACGGTGTAGTCGTCGATCTTCTTGGTCTCCTTGATGCCCTGGGCGTACACCTTCATGTTCGACGCGGGCTTCAGCACCCGCTCGAACGAGAACACGACGTCGTCGGCGGTGAGCGGGGAGCCGTCGTGGAACTTCACGTTCTTGCGCAGGTTGAAGCGCCAGACGGTCGGCGAGACGCGCGTCCAGGAGGTCGCGAGCGCGGGCTCGGGCACGAACTGCTTGTTGTAGCGGACGAGGCCGTCGTAGATGTAGTCCGAGAACGTGTTGTTGAGGCTCTCGTTCTGCGACATCGGATCGAAGGTGAGTATGTCGCCCTGGCTGGCCCAGCGCAGCGACTTCGCGGACACCGGCCCGGCGACCATCGCGGCGGCGGCGAGCGCGCCGATCAGGAGCTTGAATCGCATGGATGTCTCTCCTCCGGGGAACCCGGACGTCATAGAATCGAAACCTGCCGATGATGCCGCAATCGGGGCAAAACCTCAACGCGCGGGAACTCGCGCCGCCGCGCGGGCGCGGCGCGTGGCGTAGAGGCAGATGCCGGCGGCGACCGACACGTTGAGGCTCTCGACCGACCCAGCGAGCGGGATGCCGACGATGCGGTCGCAGTGCTCGCGCGTCAGCCGGCGCAACCCTTCCCCTTCCGCGCCGAGCACCCAGGCGATCGGGCCGCTGACGTCGGCGTCGAACAGGCTCTCGCCGCCGGCGTCGGCGCCGACGACCCAGACGCCGGCCTCCTTGAGGTCGCGAAGCGCCCGGGCGAGGTTGGTCACCGTGACCACCGGGACCGTGTCCGCGGCGCCGCTCGCGGCCTTGGCGACGGTCGCGTTGACTCCCACCGCGCGATCCTTGGGAACGATCACCGCGTGCGCTCCGAACGCGTCGGCGCTGCGCAGGCACGCTCCGAGGTTGTGCGGGTCGGTCACGCCGTCGAGCACCAGAAGCAGCAGCGGCTCGGCCGGATGCTCCAGGAGGTCGCCGAGCGTCACCCTGGGCAGCGCGGCGTCGGCGACGGCGACCACGCCTTGGTGGCGCTGTCCGCGTGCCAGTTGCCCGAGGCGATCGTCGTCCGCCGGATGCACCGCGACGCCGGCGGACTTCGCGCGCTCGACGAGTTCCCTAAGGCGCCCGTCCTGCCGGCCGGCGGCCACGTACAGCGCGCGCACCGATTCGGGGCGTTGGCGCAGGCGGGCGATGACAGCGTGGAAGCCCACGACTAGTCGGGTCTCGGACACAGGGGCGCGTGGGAGGCGGTTCCGGCGCGCCAGTGTACAGGCCGCCCGCCAGCGACCGTCGCAAAGACGGTGCGCCGGGGCTGGGACGCGGTTGCCGGGCAGCGAGGCCGCGCGTTACAATTTCGCACTTTGCCGCCGCGGCCCCAGTCGGTGCGGACGCACGCTGCTGCTGTAGCTCAGCTGGTAGAGCAACTGATTCGTAATCAGTAGGTCGAGTGTTCGAGTCACTCCAGCAGCACCACTCGTAGAGGGCCCAGCCAGAACGGTTGGGCCCTTTGCCTTTCTGGAGGCGCGTTCCCGCGCCGCTCCCCGGCCAGGGGCGCGCCCCGGTGCCGGGGCGCTCCGGCGGGTCCGGCGGTTCCGCCACGCCGACCGGTTCGGCATTTGTCCAGCTTTTGTCCATGGCAACACGCGAACTTTACCGTCAAGGGTGCGCTCTATCGCCCACGCGTCGCTGACGCGCAATCGACGGCACCGACCGTCCCAACCCGCGAAGGAGACTCCCATGTTTGCCCGCAAGATGCGTACCGCAGTCGTCGCCGCCGGCATTGCCCTGTCGATGGCCGCACCCATCGCCTCGGCCGCGCCCACCGCGCAGGTCAGGGACGGTTACACGCTCGTCGAGCTGCTCCCCGAGTTCGTGACCGCGCTCGGCTCGCTCGGCATCGCGCCGTCGAAGGTGCTGCCCGCCACCCTCTACCAGCGCATCGCCTTCTTCCCGATCACCGGCGGGCGCATCGACGCCTCCAACGCCAAGGGCGAGGTGCCGCACTCCGGGGGCCTCACGCTGACCCGCGGCGGGACCCAGGTCGTCATTTCCGACTTCATCATCGACACCACGGCGACGCCGAAGCTCACCGGCATCGTGACGGCGAACGGCTCGATCGTCGGCCGCATCCCGCTGTTCAACCTCGCGCTGCCGCAGCTCGTGCTGCCGCTGCAGCTTCCCCCTGCGCCTGAAACGCTCCTGATCGAAGGCAACCGCGTGACGTTGACGGCCGAGGCCGCGACCGCCCTCAACGGGGCGTTCGGCACGACGGCCTTCGTGCCGGGCTTCCAGATCGGCATCGCCTCGGTCTACGCCAACTACTGATCGTCCATCACGGCCGCGCGGACGAGCGTCGCGCGGCCCGGTTGCCGGTGCCGCCGCGCGTACACCTGCGCGGTGGCGCTTTCTCGCCTCAGCCGCCGGGCTCGCGCATCCGGTCGCGTCGCGCGAGCTGGGGAAAGAGGCGCATCCACACGGCGACGACGAGGAGCGTGCCGAGCGCGCCCACGACGACCGAGGCCACCGGCCCGAGCCACGCGCCCACCGCGCCGGCGCGAAACTCGCCCAACTGGTTCGACGCGCCGATGAAGGTCGAGTTGACCGCGCTCACGCGTCCGCGTAGCTCGTCGGGCGTTTCGAGTTGCACAAGGGTCTGGCGGATCACGACGCTCACCATGTCGGCGGCGCCGCTTGCCGCCAGCGCTGCGAGCGACAGCGCGAACGAGGTCGAGAGCGCGAACACGAGAATCGACACGCCGTAGACCGCCACGGCGGCGAACATCCAACGCCCCACGCGGCGGCGCAGCGGCCAGCGCGCGAGCGTCACGCCCATCGAGAACGCCCCTGCCGCCGGAGCCGCCCGGAGGATGCCGAGGCCCCAGGCGCCGGTGTCGAGCACGTCCTTCGCGAACATCGGCAGGAGCGCGGTCGCGCCCCCGAGCAGCACCGCGAAGAGGTCGAGCGACATCGCGCCGAGCACGATCCGCTGGCGGCGGATGAAGCCGAAGCCGGCGAACACCGAGGCAAGCGTGACCGGCGCGCGGTCCCGGGTGGCGCGTGGGGCGCGGATGCCGGAGACGATCGCGAGCCGATGGGGAATCCCGATCTTCCGCAGATCCACGAGCGAATCGACGGCTCCGAACTTCGGCTCGGGAGCCCCGTACACCAGCGTCCCGATTCTAGCCTGAACGATCGCGCCC